>FWPU01011898.1_pt1 | contig 11855 bp, 13 predicted proteins | sample 2228361 | NCBI WGS metagenome assembly FWPU01 (sample SAMEA103939777, study PRJEB20133) | metagenome | reverse complement strand
ATTTTTCAATTTTTGAAATTGAACTTTACTTTCAAAATCATAAAATTTTGATACATTCGCAAGGGAATACAATTGAAATTTACCAAAAAAATGAACAGCCTTATGCCGTATTTCCTCCTCAACCCTCTAAAACCTATCAAAATTGTCTAAAAGATTATATGAAATATGTAATTTTGCATGCAGAGCAAATGTTGAAAGATAAAAAAATGGAAGATAATTTTGATAAGGCAAGCAATCTGAACCAATTTTTTCTACATATCCTTGAAAATGAAAAATAGTTTATGGAAATCGTTACCAAAAATAAATTAGCCATCAAAGGCGGTACGCCCATACGAACTCAATTATTTAATGCCTACAATACCATAGGCGAGGAGGAGAAGAAAGCCGTAATGAAAGTATTGGATAGTGGCAACTTATCGCAGTTTTTAGGGGCTTGGCACAAAGATTTTTATGGTGGGCAAACCGTGCAAACCTTTGAAAGGCAATGGGCTGAAACTTTTGGCGTAAAATATGCAATTACGGTCAATTCTAATACATCGGGCTTGTTTGCGGCAATTGGGGCTTGTGGTATCCAGCCCGGTGATGAAGTAATTGTTTCACCTTACACAATGACGGCAAGTGCTTTGGCACCACTTGTGTATGGAGCAGTGCCTGTTTTTGCCGATATTGATGAAGAAAATTTTGGCTTATGCCCTAAAAGCATAGAAGCCCGTATTAGCCCACGTACCAAAGCAATTTTGGTAGTACATATTTTTGGCAATCCAGCCAAAATGAGCGAGATAATGGCTATTGCTAAAAAGTATAACCTCAAAGTTATTGAAGATTGTGCCCAAGCACCTATGGCAAGCTATAAAAATCAATATGTTGGCACAATTGGCGATATTGGCGTATTTAGCCTGAACTATCATAAGCACATACATACAGGCGAAGGCGGCGTGATTACAACCAATGATGATAAATTAGCTGAAAAACTATATCTTATTCGCAATCACGGTGAAAATGTAGTAGAACCCAAAGGCGTAACCGAACTTGTGAATACTTGGGGTTTTAACTTCCGTATGACCGAAATTGAAGCCGCTATCGGCATTGAACAACTCAAAAAGTTACCTAAACTTTTAGAAGAAAGATTAAAAAATGTCCAGTTTTTTAATGAAAAATTAAGCCAAATACAAGGAATTTTGCCTGCCCAAGTAGAGCCACATAGCAAACACGTGTATTACGTGCAACCTTTTAAGTTTAAGAAAGAAATTATTGGCATAGATAGAAATACTTTTATCAATGCTGTAAAAGCTGAAATTCCTTCGGCAGTATTGCGAGAGGATACACCACTTATTGGAGCGGGCTATGTAAGACCTTTGTATTTACAACCGCTTTATCAACAACGGGCCTCTTTATGTGCTTTTAATTGTCCTCGTTACGAAGGAAAGGTAGATTATAGCAAAGGTATTTGCCCTATCGCCGAAAAAATGCACTTTGAAGAACTTTTTACTCACGAATATATGCGTGGTAATATGAGCGAGCAGGATTTGCAAGATGTAGTGAATGCTTTTTACAAAGTAGCCGAAAATATTGATGAACTACGATAAGCTACAAGGCAAAGGCATATTTGTATTTAGCGACCCCGCAGGAGCCAAAGCGGTGCTTGCACAAGCCTATTTTTTACAGAAAGAAAATTTACTTTCCGATTTTAAAATTATTTCGGATAGAAAGTATGATTTTTTTGCAGATTTTGGTTTGGAAGTATTGCCTTATAGCGAAGAAGAGGAAAACGAACTTGTAAAAAACTTTTTTCCAAACTTTATTTTCACAGGAACATCATACACTTCTAAAATTGAATTAAAGTTCATTGAGCAAGCTACAAAGCACGATATTTTGAGCGTTGCCTTCATAGACCATTGGACAAACTTTCGCAATCGCTTTCTTTGGGACGAAAAATTTGTTTTGCCCAATGAAATTTGGGTAATTGATGAAAAAGCTAAAAACTTAGCAATACAAGATAGTTTGCCCGCAGAAAAGCTACAAATTGTAGGAAATCCGTATTATGACTTTCTGAAAATTTGGAAGCCTGATATACCAAAGGAAGTGCTTTTGAGGTCAATAGATTTGCCTGAAAATGCCTCTTATATTTTATATGTTCCCGAACCTTTGAGCCAAGTAGGGGGCATAGAAAAATTTGGCTTTGATGAATATGAGGTGCTACATCAAATAATTGCTGAACTTTCTGAAAAATTTTCAGTAACTTTGCAGGGCTTCTTGCTTGTAAAGCCTCACCCTAATCATCAATTAGGAAAATTTGAGGAAATAATAGCGAAAGCCCCCCAAAATATTTTACTTTTGGACAGCAAAACGCCTATTAACTTACTAATGTTTTATGCAGATTGTGTAGTTGGACTTTTTTCAAATGCCCTCATAGAAGGCAAATTGATTGGGGCAAAAGTGATTAGGTTACTACCTGAAAGATGTAAGATAGAACTTATGGAAAATGATATTGAAATTTGTAAAAAACTAAACTTGATTGTATGAATAACCAAAATATTATTGAAAAGTCAAACCAAATTTATGATGATGCATTTTCAAAATATGGAAATGATGTACGTTCAACAATGTGTGCGAATCCAATTCGTCAATACTTTCGTTTCAATGATTTGACAACACACATTGATTTGAATGATAGCACTAAAACCATTTTAGAGGTGGGTTGTGGCTCGGGAGAGATGTATAAATACCTTAAAATGAAAGGCTATCGTGGGAAATATGTAGGTTATGATATTAACCAAAATTTGTTAAATTTAGCTAAACAAAGATTTACAGATATTGATGTTCAGTTAGTAGATATTTTAACAGATAAAATTGATAATCAATTTGATTACGTGCTAATGAGTGGTGTTTTCAACATCAATTTTGGGCAAGAAATGGATTGGATACAGGCATTTGTAAAAAAGATGTTTGAATTATGTAAAAATCATATAGCTTTCAATGCACTTTCAACGTATGTAAATTTCAAAGAGAAGGGCATGTTTTATATAGAGCCTGCTGAAATGCTAAAATTTTGTATTGAAAACTTATCAAAAAGGGTAAATCTATCGCATCACAATTTACCTTACAATTACACTGTAATAGTTTTCAAAGAAGAAGATATCAATACATCAGTTGAAATCTTATGAATTTGAGCATAAAAATTGGCGAAAACCCAGAAACTTGGGATAAATTCATAAAAAGCACTTCACAAGGCTCTGTATTCCTGTTCTATAACTTCTTACAGGCTTTGGATAGCAATTTTCAACTTATTACTTGCTATGACGAGAAGGATATTGTTGCAGGTTGTGCAATTATTTTTGATGAAAACAACCAACCCATAAAAAGCAATTTTCCCTTTACGATGTATCAAGGTATTGTTTTAGCCGATTTTTCTTGTGAAAAACCACATACACGCTATAATTATGAGCTAAAAATACTGACTTTTTTCATAGAGAAGTTACACGAAATATTTGAGCATTTTTTTCTTTGTCAATCTTGGCAAATGCGAGATTTAAGGGCTTTTCAGTGGCATAACTATCATACCCCTGAAAAAGGTGTTTTTCAAATAGATTTAAGATATACAGGAATTTTAGATTTAAATCTTATTGATAGGGAAAATTATATATCCAAACAAATACGAACTTCGAAAAAAAGCGATTACCAAAAAGCCCTAAAAAATAACTATCAAATAGTAGAAAGCAATAATATTATTGAATTGTTAAGTTTGTATTCTAAAACATTTGAAAGGCAAGAACTTAAGGTGAAAGACAGGGAGATAAAGCTGATTACAAACATAACAAGTACAGCAATAAAAAATAATTTTGGCAAACTATTTTTTGCACAAAACCCAAGTGGTGAATATACCAATGCAACTTTATTTTTATATGATAACTTTTGTGCATATTACCTGATTGCTGCAAATTCACCTGAACACAGAAATTCAGGAGCTTCGGTGTTCTTAATGCTACATAATATCTTTTATGCACAAGATTTAGGAAAAAATTATGTTGATTTTGTAGGTATCAACTCCCCACAAAGGGGCGACTTTAAGTTAGCCTTTAATGCCGAACCTAAACCTTATTTTCATCTGAAAATTTGACCACAAAAACAAATATATCATTATCGGTAAAGGAAAGTAATTTATGCAAATTGAGCAAAAAACATATATTTTAGAAGCACCTAAAAAGTTAATACTAAAAACAGACTTTATTGATACCGATAAGTTAAGCCCCAAACAAATAGTAGCTCAAACTCTTTTTTCAGCTATTTCTACGGGTACGGAATTAGCAGCTTATTTGGGAGTAGAACCTCTTAGAGAAGGAAAAGCCTATCCTCGCTTGCTCGGATATTGTAATTTAGCCAAAGTAGTACATAAAGGAAAAGATATTAACAACATAGAAATTGGAGATTTTATTTTAACCTTTCAATCTCATAGGAATTCTTTTGTTTTGAATGAAAATGATTTTTTCATTTTACTAAAAAATATAGATGAGGCATCAGTGCAAAAATTCACTTTCGCTTATCTTTATCATTTAGGCTATCACGCTCTACTTACTGCCTCTGCCAAAGCAGGGCATAATGTAGGAATTATTGGTATGGGAACGCTTGGATATACCACAGCTACAATGGCTTGCTTGGCTTCTTGTAATGTGTTTGTGTTTTCCAACCAGTCTGATATAACTTTTCCAAATGTTCAGGTCTTTCCCAAAAATATTGAAAGTTTAGATAAAATAAATCTTGAAACTAATAACATAGGTTTAGATATTGTAATAAACACCTCAAACACTTGGGAAGACTGGAAATTAGCCATAAAACTTGTTAATAAGGGTGGTACGATTGTAAATCTTGGTTTTCCGGGCAGGGGGCAAGATTTACCCCAATTTAATCCCCTTGACCCCAAAGAGTTATATGTAAAAAGTGTTACTATCAAATACTTGAGTGTATTAGATGAAAATTCACTGCCTTATTATCATCAAAGATTTAATATTGAGAGAAACTTGCAATATATTATCCGTTTAATAAAAACAGGCAAAATAAACGTTGAGGAAATTTGTTCAGAAAAAATATCTTACGATAAATTAGAAAACCAGTATGAAAAATACGCAGAGCAAAGAACCAAGCAGATGTATTCAACACTTTTAATTTGGTAAGAAATGAAATTAAATTACGGCTTAATAGGATTAGGGAGAATGGGAGCAGAACCTTCCACAAGAATAGAGCATTATATGAAAAATATCAATGATTGGTTACCTGTAAGCCACGCCGAAGTAGCTCTCAAATTATCTGATAGATTAAATTTTATAGCTTTATGCGATAAAAACAAAGAACGACTTAAGCATTTCTCTCAAATGTATGAAGTTCAGCATACTTACGATGATTATAAAAAAATGTTGGATAGTCATTCCTTTGAATTTATTTCTATTGCTACCCGAAGTGATGTCAGAGCCGATATTATAAAGTATGCTATTCAGAAAGGTATAGCGGGAATTTATGCAGAAAAGCCTTTTGTTCAAAGTCTTAAAGACTGCAAAGAAGTGCTGGCAATAGCCAAAGAAAAAAATGTGAAATTAGCCTTAGGTACTACTCGGCGGGGAATGGCTATTTATAGAAAAGCAAAAGAGCTTATAGAAAGCAGTCAGTATGGAAGTTTAGAACATATATCCATAGAGTATGGTGTAAATACTCTGATGTGGAATCACCCCCATTCAGCGGATATGATTGTGTATTATGCAGGAAATAATACAGCTATCCATAGCATACAAGCTAATGGCTACTACAACAACATACAAAATGATAAATTTATAGATGACGATTTGAATGTAAAGTCTGCTTATATTGAGTTTCAAAATGGAGTATCAGCTTCCTTTGTTGCTGGTAAAGGATATAACATCAGGCTATTTTTATCGGAAGCTATTATTACTATCGTAGGTGATGGCTATTGCTTAGATATTGAAAAAAAAGGCAAAAATCCTTATTATTTTCACGAAAGAGAGCGTATTTTTTTAGAAAAAAGTATCAGCGGAGCCGAATACATTTTTAATGCTCTCGTGAGTAGCTTGATTGATAGGACAGAATTTAATATCTTTACCTACGAAGAAATCTTGAAAGGAAACGAAATTATTTTTGGCATAGCTGAATCAATTATGACAAAGGGAAGTATTATTTCGCCACAAGAAATAGACGAAGAGAGAGTAATAACTGGCAAATTTAATGGTTTGAGTGCATAAATTTCTAATATATGCAAGACACTCCCGATTTTATTCGTCAGAAGCAGTTTGAAATTATTGCTCAAAAAAGCGATGCCGAAAAATTACAAATGACTATGGAAATGATAGAATTGAGTTTGCAAATGGCTTACAATTTAATCAAAGGGCAAAATCCTCATTTCTCTCACAGGGAAATTATTGCCCATAGATTTGAAATGCTGTATAAGGATTGCTTTCAGCCTGATGAACTAGAGCGAATAAAAAAACATTTATTATTTGTAAAAGATGAATAATTGAGTAGTAATCTCATAATCCTGTAAAGTTTGGTATAAAAATGTCAAATATTGTATTAAGAGTAGAAAATCTTTGGAAGCAGTATCGTTTGGGGGTTACAGGAGCAGGCTCGCTACGCGAAGACTTGAACCGACTTTGGGCAAAAATAAAAGGCAAAGAGGATACTTTGGGAAAAATTGGAGAAACCAATGATAGAGCAACTATCCAAGGGGAATATGTTTGGGCTTTGCAAGACATCAACTTTGAAGTAAAGCAAGGAGAAGTATTAGGAATTATTGGTAAAAATGGAGCAGGAAAATCTACTCAAAATACTCTCCAAAGTAACCAGCCCTACCCAAGGTAAAATTTATGCCAAAGGCAGAGTAGCAAGTCTTTTAGAAGTAGGTACAGGATTTCACCCCGAGCTTACAGGCAGAGAGAACATCTTTCTGAATGGTGCTATTTTAGGAATGACAAAAAACGATATTCGGAAAAAGTTTGATGAGATTGTAGAGTTTTCAGGAATTGGTAAATACATTGATACGCCTGTAAAAAGATATAGCTCGGGAATGTATGTGCGTTTGGCTTTTGCTGTTGCTGCCCACCTTGAACCTGAAATTTTAATCATAGACGAGGTGCTTGCCGTAGGTGATGCCGAATTTCAGAAAAAGTGCCTTGGCAAAATGAAAGACGTAAGCGGCGAAGGCAGAACGGTGCTGTTTGTAAGTCATAATATGGGGGCAGTAAGAAACTTGTGCAGTAAAGCTATTTTTATGGAAAAAGGAAAAATTGCTTTTCAAGGCGAAACAAACAAAGTGGTTGGGCGTTATCTACAAAATACTAACGAAAATCTATCAGGAATATTTGAGATAGGTAAAAAAACTGCCGATGGCACTGTAATTATACAAAAAACTATTTTCAAAAACAAAGAAGGAAAAATTACTAATAATTTAAATTTTGGTGATGATTTATCCATTGAACTCTACGGATATGCTAAAGAAAGGCTTGAAAAACCTTATTTTTATTTTGATATAGAAAGTCAGCACGGCTTTTTAGCAGGGGCATACTCTTTGCTAGACGGCTGGCGACCTGAATACATTGAAGGAGATTTTGTTATAAAATGTACTTTCAAAAATCTACGGTTACTACCTCAAATTTTTACGGTGTGGTTTGGAATGAGAGATAAGTCTGGCGGGCACACACTATTAGGTTATACCGAAGTGGGCAACTTCTTGCTTACTTCTACCCCCGAAGAAATGTCGCTAAAAAGTGAAATCGCAGGTTCTTTTGTTGAAATCTTATCTCCTTATTTAATGGAATATCAATGGGAAAAGGTCAAATAGTAGATAAAATTGATTTATGCGGCAACTTTATCTCGCTTCCTCCTCGTAGTATATGTTATAGGCATATAATGGAGGCTTATGGCGGTTTGCATTTGCTTGCGAAATATGTTGGATTGAAACAGCCTCACTACTTTTTCAAAAGACCTACTTTTTGGCAGCACGGTTGGGCTCCTGATTTTTGTAAATATCATCCTCTTGCAGTATCGGGGGAAATTTTGTCTCACGGAAAGATGAGTAAAGAGCCTACTTACTTAGTAGGTAAAAGTAGTGATGAAGAGTATCTCAAAAAGTGCGGCTATCAGAATGCTAAGGCTATTGGCCTGCCCTTAGTATATTTGCCTGATAGAGAAATAAAGCGAATACCAAACACCTTGCTGGTAATGCCTGTACATTCACTGAGTTATACGAGACACACCCATTGGAACTTTCAAGCTTACGTAAATACCATTTTAAGTATAAAAAATGATTTTGATAAGGTGATTGTATGTATTCATCCAAGTTGCTTAGAAAATGGTTATTGGGTAAATGAGTTTTTAGATGCAGGTTTTGATATTGTAGAAGGTGCTCACGGAAGTGATAAAAATTCTTTTTATCGTTTAGAGCTACTTATGCGTTCTTTTGAATATGTAACGACCAATGGTTTTGGCTCTCATATCGCATATGCGGCATATTTTGGTGCTAAAGTTTCAATTTTCGGCAATTTTGCAGAGCATAAGTCAGAAGATTTTGAAGAAATGTATCAATTAACTTTACAAGATTACAAAGAAATGCATATAAAATTCTGTGAGCTCATTTCTGAAAATTCTTTAAAGAATTTTTTTCCTTTTTTATTCCAAGAACATCCTAAAAATGCTATCCAAAGAATAGAATGGGGTAAATATGAGGTTGGGTTTGATGCCCGAAAAACACCAATTGAATTAAAAAAAATACTGGGTTGGGATATTTGTAGTAAGATGAAGTATTTTTCAAGTTATCAGGGGGTCAAAAATGCTCTCTCCCCCTTTATCCCCTCCCAAACTAAGAAAAAGATTAAAGCCATTTTTAAAGTTTAAACCTATGTTAAAAAATTTCAAAAGATTCTATTTTCTATGGAAATTATGTGATATAAATGAGTTTGTTTTTTTGTTATACCACTTTTTCATCACCAAAAAACTTTCTCAGAAAAATATTCAACTCCAACGGTTACTTGTTTTTGCGATTGCTTGTGCCGATAAGGGCTACAAACTCACGCCGAAGGATAAAACTCTTATCAAAGTGTCGGGAATTGGTAAAGATAAGAATTTAAGTGTTTTGGTAAGAAAATATACTCGCGATTTACTTGTATTTGAAGGTTTCTTCATTTTTGATGACTATCAAAAATTCATCAAGCAAATTCAAGAAAAAAAGATTGAAATAAAGTATATCATAGATGCAGGAGCAAATATTGGTTGTGCTACGCTATATTTGCACAGCTATTTTCCAGAAGCTACGATTGTTTGTATTGAGCCTGAAAAAACTAATTTTGACTTACTTTGTCAAAACATCAAGCTAAATAATATCCAAAACAAGGTTTATTGTGTTCAGAAAGCACTTTGGAATGAATTGAAGGAACTAGAACTACGAAGAGTAGATTACTCACACGACGGTTTTCACGTAATGACAGAGGGTATCACGCACGAAATCATTGATAAAGTACCTACCTGCACAATACCTGAATTAGCCAAAGAAAAACAAATTGATATTCTAAAAATAGACATTGAAGGAGCAGAAAAAACAATCTTTACAGACCAAAAGCACTTGCAAGCGTTTCTGCCCCAAACACAAAGTATCATAATGGAAGTACATCAAGAACATATCAGCGATGAACAGATTATAAGCACTTTACAAAATTTTAACTTTAATGCTTTTTTAACTCAAATTGAAGGGCAACCCTCTGCAATTTTAGCTTTTAATAAGACAAAAGAAAATGGCTACTAGTTTTGTTTATTTCTCTTCGGGGAAAGATTTTTTACACAACCGAACTATATTTTCAGTTTTAAGTTTATTATGCTACTATCCTGTACAAATAGATGATAAAATACTCATATATACCGACCAGATAAACTACTATCAAAAGTTTCTTTCTGAAAGTTCTCTTGTAGAATACCATTTGCTAAGTCAAGAGAAAATTCAGGAAATGATGGGAGATGATGACCTTATTCATAGAGTAAAAATTGGAGTTATTGAAAATGCCACCCTACAGTATCCCCAAAACAATATTTTCTACATTGATTCAGACACTTTTTTCTACCAAGATTTCTCAGAAATTATTAGTAAAATAGAGCCTCAAACGTCAATAATGCACAAGTTTGAGTATCAGATGAGTTTTTTAGGAACTTATCCCACTAATGATAAAGACCATTTCAGAGCCGTCTATGATTTACTTTCACAGCACAAGTTTATTATTCAGAACAAAGAAACAGCCATACCCCCCGAAAGTTTTGCCTCTTGGAATGCAGGAATTATCGGACTGCACAAAAATAATTTTCATTGGCTTAAAGCAGTATACGAATTGACAGACCAACTCTATGCACCCACAAAAAATCACGCTTGCGAGCAGTACGCCTTTTCTTACTTTTTGCAAACTCGCTCAAAGCTTATAGATTGTGAAAAATACAATCGCCATTATTGGCATAGAATTGAAAAGAAAATCGTAGATGAATTTTTAGCCAAAAAACTTAATGATAGCTTTGCTAACTTATCTTTGGAAGAAAAAAAATCATTGACAGAAGAGTGGGCAAAATATCTGCTCAAAAAGATACCTAATCACGAGTATATGCATCGCTACAATGCAATGATCGCCTTTCAGGAAAAACATTTTTGGCAAGGTTACAAAGAAAGTCTGAAAACACTACTGGCTAATCCTATGCAAGATTTTACATTTTTCAAAGATATTGCTTATCATACTAAACGAATGCTTTTGGGCGATGCAAAATAAGGTTTCTGTAAAAGTCGGGTTCTTAATTTCATACGATTGGATTTTATTAAAAAATGCTTTACCACTTGTATATCAAGCGGCTGATGCTATTTATTTGGCAATTGACAAAAAACGCATCACTTGGAGTGGTAATCCTTTTGAAATAGATGAAGCAGATTTTCAAAATTTTATTAACCAAATTGATACCGATAAGAAAATTCAGCTGTATGAAGATGATTTCTACGTACCTTCACTTTCTCCTATGCAATGCGAAGTGAGAGAACGAAACCTGCTTGCCAAGGCAATGGGTGAAGGAGGCTGGCATATCCAGTTAGATGTAGATGAGTATTTTATTGATTTTGCTGGATTTGTAGAATACCTGCAACAACTATCTTGGAAGCAAAAAGCTGTAAATGTAAATGTTAGCTTGATTAACCTATTCAAAAAGACAGAAAGAGGTTATTTGGTTATAGCTAATAACGAATTAGACCTCATACAAGTAGCAAGCAATAAGCCTTATTACGAATATGGCAGGAAAAATGGATATTTCAATCATATAGCCCCTTTTTATATGTTACACGATACTTGGTCGAGAAGTGAAGAAGAAGTATGGCAAAAAATTTCTAACTGGGGGCATAAAACAGACTTTGATACAACAAAATATTTTGATTTTTGGAAAAATATTGATGAAAGCAATTATGCTCAAATACGCAATTTTCACCCATTACAGCCCGAAAAATGGAATAAATTAGTTTTCTTTGAAGGCAAAAATATTCAAGAACTCATTCAAAATTTTCAAAATTATCCTTTTCCTTTGTCTAAATTTCAGTTATTTTTGAAGAATAATCGTAATATTGCAAGAGTTAAGTATGTTTGGAATAAACTTTTCAAGTAAATGTTTAAACAACTAAAAAATAAGTTCCACGAGTGGAATGCCGCAAGAGAGCTGAAAAAATACGCCCCTTTACTTGCCAAAGAATCAGAAGGGCTAAATGCAGAACAATTGGTAGAACTTATCTATAGCCCCAAATGGGAGCGTTTCTTTTGGATAAAACAAGTACCAGAAGAAATATTAAATCT
>FWPU01011897.1_pt1 | contig 11857 bp, 11 predicted proteins | sample 2228361 | NCBI WGS metagenome assembly FWPU01 (sample SAMEA103939777, study PRJEB20133) | metagenome | reverse complement strand
GAATCAATCCACATCGCGCAAAAAATAATCCAGCATATAAATCACTACTTGAATTCGGCAAAATCGCCGCTTAAACTAATACGAACCATTGATGAATGATGAATGATATTTTCCAGAGCGCCCGCAGAGCCTGCCATTTTGAAGTGAAAAGTGATAAGTGAAGAGTAGAACCGGCCACTTCCTCTACCGCCGCCGCCTTTCTTACCTCCGTTTTTTCACCCCCAAAAAAATGGAGACAGAAAAGGTAGTGCTTGTAGAAGTAGGTTGTTAGAGAACCAATAGCCCCGTATTCGGTTATGGCGGCAATACTATACTGCAGGGACATACCTTTGCCGCTCTCATCTGTCAATGCTCGCACTAAGATGCAGAACTCGGTACTCCTGTTTTTCATTGGCTTGTATCTGTTAGGCACGTTAGCCGTGGGGTGGTGGGCCTCTCGAAGGGTCAGGACGACGGCGGATTTTGTGGTAGCGGGCCGCAACCTGCCTATGTTCATTGCCGCTTGCGCCTTGTTTGCCACGTGGTTTGGCTCCGAGACGGTCATGGGCGCCTCTTCTGAGTTTATTGAGCATGGCCTTCTGGGCATCATCGAGGATCCTATGGGTGCAGCGCTATGTCTGTTTTTGTCTGGGTTGCTAATCGCTCGTCCGCTGTACAAGCGCAATCTGTATACTTTTAGCGACTTTTTTCGTCTGCGCTACAATCGCCGCACAGAGCTCATCTCTGCGCTGTTTATGGTACCTTCGTATTTCAGTTGGATTGCGGCGCAGCTTATTGCTTTGGCTATTATCCTGCAGGCTGTTTGCGGTTTGGAAAAGGTATATGGAGTGCTTATTTGCACGCTTTTGGTTCTGGCCTATACGTATGTGGGTGGTATGTGGTCGGTAACCATTACGGAGTTTGTGCAGACGATAATGATCATTATCGGTTTATTTGTCTTGGCTGCCGAGCTCATATTGCAGGTGGGTGGCTTTGGCATCATGGTGCAGTCTGCTCCAGAAGGTTTTTTTCGCTTTCTACCAGAAGGCAAGACCGTGCCTGTATTGCACTGGATAGCTGCATGGATGACCATTGGATTAGGCAGTATTCCTCAACAGGATGTTTTTCAGCGCGTCATGGCGGCGCGCACAGAGCGGGCTTCTATCAACGCTTGCTACACCTCTTCGTTGATGTATTTGAGTGTGGCGGCCTTGCCTTTGGTCATTGCTTACTGTGGCCGGATGTTATACCCTGATCTGGCCAAAGGCGACGAGGCCCAGATGATGATACCACACTTAGTATTGCAACACACTGGCTTGGGTACGCAGATTATGTTTTTTGGAGCGTTGCTGTCGGCCATTCTAAGCACCTGTTCGGGTGCAATGTTGGCGCCGGCAACGGTGATTGGGGAAAACCTCATCAAACCATTATACACTCACTTATCGGATGTTCAACTATTGCGCATTATGCGCCTTTCAGTAGTGGGCGTGGCAGCTGTTACTGGAGCTATGGCGCTCATGCGTAACAACATCTACGAATTGGTCGGCGAGTCTTCGGCATTCAGTCTGGTCTCGCTGTTCACACCGCTGATAGCTGGCCTCTATTGGAAGCGCTCTACGGCAGCGGGTGCCGTAGCTTCTATGATTGCTGGTGTTATTGTGTGGGCAATAACGGCCTACTACTGGGGCGAGCCGCACGAGGAGCAGGTATTGGGCGAAGGTTCTGTGTGGGAGCAAATGGCTCAAGTTCCCGCTATGCTCTATGGCTTTGTCGCCAGTATTATAGCTATGATAGTCGTCTCACTCGGCACACGTCATCAGCCTCAGGAAAACCAGTGGCACAAATTGCTAGAAGAGGAGGTTTCGGCATGAATACTAAGCAACGCTACATGCTTGCGCTCGAGATCGTTTGGTGGATACTTACTGCCGTTATTGTGTGGGCCGTTCTGTGGCCTATTCACAAGGCCATGCACGTGTGGCCTTTCGAGCGCTCCAACATCGTTTTTGTTGTGGTGCTTATTACCCTATCGCGCTATATCTTTTTATTGCCGCACACCTTCATTGCGCGCATGCAAGAGGTCAAGGTCGTCTTGATACTCCTCATGTTTCCGCTCACCTTCCTGCTCATAGAAGCAGTGAATGATTTCATGGTGTATATCGAGGAGAACACCTGGGATGGGCTTACCGGGCATCTGCCGCTTGCCAATAAAACGGCCATTGAGGAATACATCTGGGCAGAGATGCTTTTCTTTGGCGTTGGTAGCTTCATAGCAGCACCTGTATTTGCAGTGCGATTGCTCATCTCTGTGTGGCGAACGCGCAACAGAGGCACAGTATGAGCGCTTGAGCAGGCATTACTGTGTAGAAAGCCCTCTCCCGTCTATCTATTCTGCATTTCTGCAGAAAAAAGTTGGCTGTGGTGGGCTTGATGCACTACCTTAGCCTTCGTCAAATACTTACACTTGAACCCAACACTCTTTGACTATGAAAAGCTTCGTGTCTGGAGCGTCTGCTCCAATAGATTGGAACCTCATAATACGCCAAGTGATCATTTTGGCGGTAGCCATCATTGCGTACTCTGCCCTGTTATATGTGCTGGAGTTCAATACAGTGAGCATAGGCACTGGTATCGTCTCTTTTCTCCTCACGTTGGCTATAGGTACCATCGTAGCCCTCATGACCGTGAGCCAACAGCGCACGTTGGACGGTGGGTTTATTTCATTTCGGCGCGCCCTGTTGGTGGGGGGTATCACCGCCAGTGCGGGCATTTTTATATCTAGCCTATGGGGTTACGTCTTAGTCAATTTCATTGACCAAGACTATCCAACGCGCCTGAAGGAGCAGTTTGTGGAGAAATGGGGTGAAGCTATTCCTCCAGACAAGATGGAAGAGGCCCTGTCGGGCTTCGATAAAATGGGAGATCTGGGAGGGGCGCTGCAGTCGGGTCTGTTTGCGGGTCTGTTCATGGGCCTTATTTGCGGACTGATTGCCGCCGCCATAGGTCAGAAGAAGCCACCTCAGCAAACGGCGTCTTGATGCGGCCATGCCCGAAGACACTCGTGCGCGTCGTGTGTGGATTTTCGGTGCCCCCGGGGCGGGTACAACCACGTTGGGGCAGGCGTTAGCTACGCGTTTGGGGGTGCCATTTTTTGATACGGACGATTACTACTGGTTCACCGATGACCCACTACCGTATCGGCGCAAGCGAAATGCGCAGCATCGGTTGCAGTTGCTAGAGCAAGCCCTCGAGCCATGGGAAGCCTATGTGGTGGCAGGCGCGCTGCTAGGTTGGGGCGATCCGCTGGTGGCGCGCTTTGAGGCGGTGGTTTATCGCTGGTTACCCCCAGCCAAGCGCATCGAGCGCATTCGGGCACGAGAGTATGCTCGCTACGGAGTGGAGCGCATTTCCCCTGGCGGCGATTTAAACGGGGTCTTCGAAAAATTCCTCCTTTGGGCTGAGCAGTATGACACCGCGCTCCCCGAGCGATTACGCAGCCGGGCTGCTGAGGAGTATTGGTTAGCCTCTTACTGCTCAGTACCAGTTGTTCGCCTGATGGAAGATTTGCCTGTAAACGAGCTTGTCGAGCAGATTGTGGAAGCGCTGCGCTGAATGTTCGTCTTAGCGGTAGAACAACCACTTGCCGATCTCCTTTAGGGTAACTTTCTTGCCATAAAGCAAGATGCCCACACGGTAGATGCGCCCAGCCAGCCACACGAAGAAAAAGGCAGAGGCCACCACTATCAACAAGGAAAGCACTATCTGCCAAGTCGGGGGGCTGAAGGCCATGCGAAAAGGCATGGCAATAGGAGAAAACAGCGGAAACAAAGAAGCAAACACCATCAGCCCGCTATTGGGGCTGCGCATGCCTACAAAGGCAACGATGTAAAAGGCTAATATAATAGGTATCGTTACAGGCAATACCAGCGCCTGCCCTTCTCCGTAGTCGTCGCTCATGGCCGAGCCAATCGCTGCGAATAGGGAGGCATAGATAAAATAGCCACCCAGAAAAAAAACCACAAAGGCGCCAATCAGTAGCGGCCAGTTCTGTTTTCCTATTTCCTGTAGCAATTGAAAAGCCTCTGCTTGTGCCTCTTCAGTGTCAATCGCGGCAGCACCAGCGCCCACAGGCGGCTGCATGGCTTGAGGGTCAACATTGACCAACAATGGGACGAGGAGCATTACCCCGCCCCCTAAGATTATCCATGCCAGCACCTGGGTCAGCCCTACGGCTCCAGCGCCGATAATTTTGCCCAGCATGAGCTCAAACGGCTTGACGCTGGACATCATCACCTCCACAATGCGGCTTGTCTTCTCTTCCATGACAGACCGCATGACCATCTGGCCATACATCATGACCATGAAAAACATGATAAAAGCCACTATTGTGCCGATGATCAACCCGACACTGGCTGTGTACTTGCTTTCATCCTGGTCGGCGCGAGAGATGCTTTCCGGGTCAATGGAGACGTCCATTTCTAGACTTTGCAGAAAGCTCCTGTCTAACTTGAGAGAGTCAATTTTGAAGTCCCTGACTTTTTGAGTTATGCGCCTTTCAATGAGTTGGCGCTTTTCCGGGGCGAGTTTGTCATCCGAATAGTAGTAGATGGTCAGGCTTTTCTGCTGTATGGAGCGCAGGGAAGGCACCACCAATACACCGTCGTACTGCCCTTCCTTTACCGCTTGCTTGAGCACATCAAGGCTTTTGTCTGGTGTAGGGATGTAGCGAATACCGCGGTCGTCAGGGACGACGCCTAACATGCCTGCTTCGTCCAGCACTGCTATCTTCAGCTCGCCGCTGCCTTCGTATTTGGTGAGAAAGACGATGACGAGAAAGTATATCAACAGCCCTACGGGCGCGAGTAAAGTACCAATAATGAAGGACTTTTTGCGCACTCGTGTAAGGTACTCGCGGCGAATAATGAGGCCAAGTTTGCTCATAAAATCTAAGGTATTGCGCAAAGGTAGTGCTCCACTCCTATTGCCCAAAAGCCAGGGTAATTATCTCCCTGATGCTGGCATAAGTGTTGGGCTGCTCCGTCAGCCAAGACCTGGGTTCTACCCAGCGGATTTCGATAATGTCCTCTTCTGTTTGAGGAGTGGTGTTGGTGTCAGAAGTGTGCATTCGATACCACCATGTACGCTTCAAGAAGCGCTCTTGCCCTTGGCGGTAGATGTGCCAAGTGTGGTCTACGAACGGACCGAGGGTCAGATGCTGCAAGCTGGTCTCCTCGCTGACTTCGCGCAAGGCGGCTTGCTCAGGAGTTTCGCCGGGGTCTATTTTGCCTTTAGGCAAGTCCCATTTTCCACGGCGCAAAAACACGAGTAGGCGGCCTTCGGGGTCCGTAACCAAGCCGCCGGCAGCCTCCACGGGCCGAAAGCACGCCGAGAAGTCAGCCCACAGCTGTTCAGTATTCTCCCCGTAAAGGGCCAATATGTGTAAAGGAGCCGATTTGTCCAACCAGTCTAAATACTGTTTGATCTGCTTCTTTTTACCCAGGTAGGGTGCCACATGGATGGTTTTGTCGGGTGCCAAACCCAATTCTCCAATGCTTTCAGGCGTGCCCAGAAAAATAGCCGTGTCGTTGGCATGGACTTTATACCTTTGCTGCACCTTAATCACCTTTTTTGCGCTCAAAAAAACGGCTTTTTGAAGAGTTGCCTGACATAGAGTGTTTCGCAATATTTTTTTGACAGTTGTTTTCCCGTGTCTGAATATCCCTGCTCCATGAGTCATCCCTCCGCCGATGTTGCACGCCTTTTGTTGGACATTCAGGCGGTTCAACTCCGCCCCAACGATCCATTTACTTGGGCATCTGGCCTGCTCTCTCCCATTTACTGCGACAATCGCGTGGCTTGGTCTTTTCCTCAGGTGCGCACACGGATCAAAGAGGCGCTGCGCGAGCGCTCACAAGCCTTGGCGCCGTTCGACGCCATTGCCGGAGTGGCTACTGCGGGCATCGCACCGGGCGTTTTGTTGGCCGATGTGCTGGGTTTGCCTTTCGCCTATGTGCGCAGTAGCGCTAAAGAGCACGGGCGACGCAACCGCATCGAGGGGCTACTGCAGCCGGAGCAGCGCGTCTTGGTAATAGAAGACCTCATTAGCACGGGTGGCAGCAGCCTCGCAGCAGTAGATGCATTGCAAGAGTCCGGCTGTGTGGTAGTAGGTGTATTGGCTATTTTTCAGTACGGATTTGAAAAGGCCCAACTAGCTTTTCAAGAAAGACAACTCCCCTTCCTGACCCTTACGGACTATCCAACACTACTGGAAGAAGCATTGAAAACTGGCTACATTGACGAACAAGGCCAGCAAATCCTGGAAGAATGGCGCAAAAACCCCGATGGTTGGGGCGCCTTGTATGCTTAATTTAATACACACTCAGACATGTACGTCATCACACCCGAGTCCGAAGCTTTTCTTCGCCGATACTTAGACAACGCTAGCCCAACTGGACATGAGGCTTCTGGTCAGAAGCTGTGGTTGCAATATCTGAAACCCTACATTGACGAATGGCAAGTGGATAACTACGGCACGGCCTACGGCATCATCAATCCTGGTACTGATTACCGCGTCGTTATAGAAGGACATGCCGATGAAATCTCCTGGTTTGTTAATTATATCACTGAAGACGGCTTTTTGCACGTCATTCGCAATGGCGGCAGCGACCATATCATAGCCCCCTCTATGCGCGTGTATGTCCATTTGCGCAATGGCGAGCGCATCGAAGGCATGTTTGGTTGGCCGGCCATTCATACCCGCACGGATAAAGACGCTAACCTCACGCCCGCGCTTGAAAACATCACGGTGGATGTTGGGGCCAAAGATCGCGACGAGGTGCTCAAGATGGGTATCCACGTCGGCTGTGTTGTTACTTTTCAAGATTCTTTTACCATTATCAATAATCGCTACTATTGCGGAAGAGCCTTAGATAATCGCATTGGCGGTTTTTGCATTGCAGAAGTAGCCCGCCTCCTGAAAGAAAATAACATCCGCCTGCCATACACCCTCTATGTAGTCAATTCCGTACAAGAAGAAGTAGGTCTGAGAGGCGCCGAAATGGTGGCCAATACCATAAAGCCTAATGTGGCCCTTATCACGGATGTTACCCACGACACCCACACGCCGATGATTAATATGAAAAAGCACGGCGATATCCGCTGCGGTAATGGGCCAACGGTAACCTATGCTCCTGCTGTCCATAATCGCCTGCTCGACCTCATCGTCCAGACAGCAGAGCAATGCGAGATACCTTTCCAGCGAGAAGCAGCCTCTCGTTCTACAGGCACGGATACGGACGCCTTTGCTTATTCTAACGGTGGTGTGCCCTCTGCGCTCATCTCCCTGCCGCTGCGTTACATGCACACCACGGTGGAGATGGCACACAAGGACGACGTCAATCACCTCATACGCCTCCTGTATGAGGTGCTGCAAAGGATTGAGTACGGCCACGATTTTCGCTACTTCACCCAGCTGTAGCCCCCTCTTAGCAGACGCCGTCTATACGGCCACAGGTGCCTTGATGGCTGGCCAGGGGTCGTAGTTGCGCAACTCGAAGTCTTCATATCGGAAGGCGAATAGATCCTTTACGGCAGGGTTCAGGTGCATCGAGGGCAAAGGGCGCGGAGTGCGTGTCAACTGCTCCTGGACTTGTTCCAAATGGTTTAGGTAAATGTGCACATCGCCAAAGGTGTGGACGAACTCTCCTGGTTGCAAATCGCATACTTGGGCCATCATCAGCGTCAGCAGTGAATAAGAGGCGATATTGAACGGAACACCGAGAAATACATCAGCACTGCGCTGATACAACTGACACGACAGGCGCCCATCTGCCACATAGAATTGAAACAGACAATGACAGGGCGCCAAAGCCATGTCAGGAAGGTCAGCAACATTCCAAGCCGATACGACAATGCGCCGGCTATCAGGGTTTGTCTTGAGCAGATGGACAGCCTCCGCTATCTGATCTACAGTACGCCCATCCGGGCATTGCCACGAGCGCCACTGCTTGCCGTACACCGGGCCCAGATTGCCCTCCTCATCGGCCCACTCGTCCCAGATACTGACGCCGTTTTCCTTCAAATAACGGATGTTCGTGTCGCCTTTCAGAAACCACAACAGCTCGTGAATGACACTCCTGAGGTGTATTCTTTTAGTAGTTACTAATGGAAAACCGCGCTGCAGGTCAAAGCGCATCTGATAACCAAATACGCTTAGCGTGCCCGTACCTGTGCGGTCGCTCTTGTGCGCACCGTGTTCGAGGATGTGCTTTAGAAGATCGTGATAAGCCTGCATAATGTAGGGACTGAAAGGATATTAGGACAAAGAAAAGACTACCTGTCCATCTTTTCCATCAGCCGCGCTGTAATGCGCAAAAAATCCATCTCCGTAATAATGCCCACCAATTCCTTGCCTTTAACAATGGGCAAGCAGCCGATGCGATTTTGCTGCATGATTTTCATGGCCTCCAGGATGGTAGTCTCTGGTGTAGCCGTTATGGGCCTTTCTACCATGATTTCCTTAACTGTAGTCAGCTCATTGCTCTTCAGGCGGTTGTTGCGCGCAAAATGGCGCAAGAGCATGCGCGATGATACCAACCCCACCAATTCACCTTTGGCATTCTCTACAGGCATGTAGCGGATGCGCCGCCAGTTCATGATCTCAGCTACTAGCTCGATGAGGTCATCGCGCTGCACCGTGAAGAGATCTGTTGACATGAATTCTTCCACCTTCAGTTTGGAAGGATGCCAGTCTATCAAGTCTTCGGCAGTAGTTTCCTTCCAGGTGTGTACAGGCTGATTTTGCTGTTGGTTCTTAATCATAGCCGCAGTAAGGCAAGAAACTGCCTCATCGTTAGTAACTTGGTGTTTGAGCGCGGTGTAAGAGCGTAAGGCCCAGCGCGCACCGGTCTTGTGCGCTTTGGCGCGTGCCTCGATGATGCCGAGGTATTTGCTGATGTCGCTACTGCTTACCTTGCGATACTTGAGGCCTTCTTTAGCCAAAGGCAGCAGTTCTTTCAGTATCAGTTCCGGCGCGTGTATTTTGCGGTCTCCTATCCAGTTGAAAGTGCTGTCTATGCCAAATTTGGCGGCCTTAATGAAGTTATCGCGTACGTCATCAAAGCTCAGCTCGCGGGTAATATCAGGATAATGAAGACCCATACCCACCATGGCACCCAGCCAAAAAGCAGCGTTAGCTGTAGCATCTACAACCGTCGGCCCAGCGGGCATAACGCGGTTCTCTATGCGTAAGTGTGGCTTGCCATTGGGCGAAATGCCATAACAAGGCCGATTCCACCGATAGACCGTTGAATTATGAATCTGAAGGGCGCGTAGCTTGGGCACCTTATTTTCCATGACCATCTGTAGCGAGTCCTCCTCGATCTTCCCTGCCAACAGCACGCGGAAACGGCTGATATCCTCTTTGTAAATCTCTGTAATGTCGCCCGTCAGCCAGCCAGAGCCAAAATTGACTCGCGGCAAGCGCTCGCGCATGTGATCCGACGTTGTACGAGTATCCAAACTTTGTTGGAACAGTGCAATGCGCGACTCAGCCCACAAACGGCGCCCAAATACCAAAGGTGAGTTTGCTGCAACCGCCACCGTCGGCCCTGCCAGCGCCTGGGCAATGTTATACATCTTGACAAACTCCTTAGGCGCTACCTGAAGATGCACCTGAAAGCTGGTATTACAGGCTTCCAATAGTGGCGACTCGTGCTTAACCAGCAACTCATCCACACCCTCAATACGCAACTCAAAGGCTGTTCCCAACAGATTCTTCTGTATGGCAGCCATAAGCGCATAGTAGCGATCTACAGGCGTCAGATTGTGCATATCCAAATCGTGCTTCCTTAGGGTAGGCAATACCCCACACAGCACAATAGAGGCGTCAAACTCATTGAGAACCTCTTGGATACGCGCCAAGTATCGCAGATTTTCCTCTTCTAATTGCTTGAGACAATCACCAGTAAATTCTCGCGGTGATAGGTTCGTCTCCAAATTAAACCTAGCTAGCTCTGTTACACACCACGGCGCATCGGTTAGTCGGGCTAAAACCTCCATATTGATGGTTGCGGGCTTATAGGTTTTGTTGTTGACCAGACACATCTCCTGTTCCGCCCCGATACGAACAATATCATCCTCAAACCAGCCATTCTCCAGCATGTATTCAAAAGCTTGGACATCGTCTAATAGCCGGCGAACAAAGAGAAGCATTTCCGACTGATTCTCCAATGTAGTTACCTTCTGAAAGCCCATAACCTTTCTCCGTTTTTTATGACTGATCTTTTTGCCCTGCAAACATGCGGCATCTTCTCCCGTTTTCGCTATGCACAGGCTAATTTTTTTGGTAAAACCCGCCCTGTTGGCTTGTCATGGCATCAGTCAACTCACGGTTAGCTCCGAGCTGGCTTGATCAGAGAACTTGTTCTATCAAGAGAATGCAATAACACATTGAACAACTTCGCAAAGCATTTCAAGGCACTGTAATACTGCTTTTAAGAAAGAATGGAAGCCTTTTTTCTAAAAAAAATTAGAAGAAGCAGTCGCATTATTGAAATACTCCTACATTTGCCCTCTGAAATACAGTTAGGCTTAACCGAAATATAGACGCCGTCGGTATTTCTTCGTTAAACTTTTACCATCGCACATGCGACTATATATGTCTATGGCCTTAGCGCGTTAAAGAGATGAACAATAGAGAAATCTTTCTCGAAGTTGGCTTTAAAATTGATTCTTACAGAGAGTATATCAGGTAATCAAGTTAAGAAAAACAACACACAGTACTACCGGTAGAGGTTGTCTGAGGCAATACCAATACCGGTGTCGAATAAAATCAGATCAATCAAACAGTGGCAATGAAAGTCATAAAGTTCCTGGAGAGGATATTCGGTTCCTCTCAACAAACAGCGCTCCCAGCAGAGGCTACAGAGCCTACGCCAGAGCAAGCATCCACAGTTGAAACTACGCGTGAACAAGAAACATCCTCTTTAACATCTAATTCAGAGCACATGAAAAAGACGGACAAGTTGCGCTATCCGATTGGTAACTTTGAGTACGGAAAGACTTACTCGTTAGCGCAAACCCGAGAACACATTCGCATCATTGAACGACTGCCCGACGATCTCCGAAAAGTCCTCCGAAAAATAGGACGCGGGAATTTTGACTTAACTTATCGCTCTGGCGGATGGTCTGTCAGGCAAGTTGTTCACCATTTGGCAGATGCCCACATGAATGCGTTTGTTCGCATGAAAATGGCATTGACAGAACCAACCCCAGTTATCAAACCCTATGAACAAGACCTCTGGGCCAAAACGGCCGACGTTTTAGAGATGCCCATTAAGGTATCTCTGCGGTTCCTGACGGCCCTGCACAAGCGGTGGGTAGCCCTATTAGAGTCCCTATCAGAAGAGGATCTGGAAAGAGGCTATTTCCATCCCGAAAGAAACGCCATCGTTTTCCTGCCTGAAGCCATAGCCCACTATGCCTGGCATTGTCAGCATCACTTGGCCCATTTGGAAATAGTGGCTCGAAGTGTAGCAGGACAGAAAGAAGACAAGCGCACCAATGTGGCACCTTCCGCCAAAGAGAAAGTCGAAAAAGAAGGTCGCAAACTGACCCGCGCCGAAGCCATGGCGAAGGCCCGTGCTGCGCGTTTGGCGAAGATAGCGGAGCGCAAGGCGCAGGAAGGCGCTGCGGAGTCGAAGCCTAAGAAAGAGGCCAAGCCGGCCGTTGAGGGGCCGAAGTTGAGCCGAGCGGAGATTTTGGCGAAAGCCCGTGCGGCGCGCATGGCGAAGATAGCGGAGCGCAAAGCGCAGGAAGGCGCTGCGGAGTCGAAGCCTAAGAAAGAGGCCAAGCCGGCCGTTGAGGGGCCGAAGTTGAGCCG
>FWPU01011895.1_pt1 | contig 11858 bp, 10 predicted proteins | sample 2228361 | NCBI WGS metagenome assembly FWPU01 (sample SAMEA103939777, study PRJEB20133) | metagenome | reverse complement strand
CGGGCGCGCAGCTCGTCGCCCCGTGCCGGCGCTCGCCGGCCGCGCTCGTGCGGTCGCGCGTCCCGAGCCCGGTGATCGAGGGGCCGGTGACCGGCGGGCGCGGCAGGCCGACCGTCTCCGGCACGGCGTTCGACCTGTCCGAGATCGGCTACGTCATGAGCGAGTACTTCCTCGACGGCGTCGCCCGCTCGTACCGCAACGTCGGACCGCTCGGCTCGAACGGCCGCTGGCGCGTCGGGGAGGCCGAGACCGCTCCGTACCGGACGCGCATCGTCGTCTACCAGCCGGAGGATCCCGCGCGCTTCAGCGGCACGGTGGTCGTCGAGTGGCTCAACGTGAGCGGCGGCCTCGACGCGGCGCCCGACTGGATCACGATCCACACCGAGCTCGCGCGCACCGGCGACGCCTGGGTCGGCGTGTCGGCGCAGTTCATCGGCGTCGAGGCCGGCGCGTCGCCGCTCACGCCGCTCGCGGGCGGGCTCAAGAGCATCGACCCGGAGCGCTACGGCTCGCTCTCGCACCCGGGCGACAGCTTCTCGTACGACATCTTCTCGCAGGCGGGCCAGGCGCTGCTCACGCCGCGCGGCCCCCACCCGCTCGGCGGGCGGACGATCCGCAAGCTGATCGCCGTGGGCGAGTCGCAGTCGGCCTTCCGGCTCGTCACCTACGTGAACGCGATCGATCCGCTGGTGCGGATCTACGACGGCTACTTCATCCACAGCCGCGGCGGGAGCGCCGCGCCGCTCTCGCAGGAGCCGCAGGAGCGCATCCCCTCGCCCGACGTGGTGCGCATCCGGACCGACGTCCGCGTGCCGGTGCTCACGTTCCAGACCGAGACCGATCTCTTCGAGCTCGGCTTCCTCCCCGACCGGCAGCCCGACGGGCGGAACATCCGCCTCTGGGAGGCGGCGGGCACCGCGCACGCCGACACCTACACGCTGATCGCCGGCTTCAGCGACCGGGGTGACGATCCGTCGGTCGCCGCGGTCGTGATCAACTCCGCGCCGATCCCCGGGATCATCGAGTGCGGCTCGCCGGTCAACTCGGGCCCGCAGCACTGGGTCGCGAAGGCCGCCTTCCGCGCGCTCGAGACCTGGGTCGGCGGCGGGCCCGCGCCCGCGCGCGCGCCGCGGCTCGAGGTGGCGGGCGACCCGCCGCAGCTCGTCCTCGACGAGCACGGCAACGCCCGCGGCGGGATCCGCACCTCGTACGTCGACGCTCCGGTCGCGACGCTCTCGGGCGGCGGCCAGAGCGGCTCGGGGTTCTGCTTCATCTTCGGCACGACCGTGCCGTTCTCCGAGGAGAAGCTGCGCGAGCTCTACCCGAGCAACGCGGAGTACGTGCGTCGCGTCGCCGAGTCGAACGACCGTGCGGTGCGAGCCGGCTTCCTGCTGCGCGAGGACGCGGAGCTGATCGAGGCCTGGGCCGCGGAGTCGGGCATCGGCGGCTGACGCCCCGCTAGCGGGACCACCGCTCGAGCATCCGCTCGAGAGCCGGCCGCGCGAGCGCGACCGAGACCTCGCCCTCGGCGATCGCCTCGGCGGCGCGGTCGAAGTCGAGCATGCGGATCTGCGAGAGCCGCGGCGTCAGCATCACGTCCGGTGGATCGCCCGCCATGCGGCTCCGCGTGAGGCGGTCCTGCATGATGTTGAGCGCGCCGGCGATGACCTCGAAGACGCTCGGCGGGCGCGCCTGGTCGCGGCCGGTGCCGAGCAGCGTCGCCGCGGCGCGCAGGCGCGACTGCAGCGAGGTCGGCAGGCGGCGAAGCGCCTCCTCGAGCGCCGCCGGCTCGCCGCCGTTGGCCGGGGCCGGCGGCAGCACGTTGCGGCTCAGCACGTCGCCCGAGAGGTTCACCGCGATCACCACGTCCGCGCCGAGCGCGCGGCACACCGAGACCGGGACGGGGTTGGTGAGCCCGCCGTCGAGGAGCCAGCGGTCGCCGACGCGCGCCGGGACGAAGATGCCGGGCAGCGAGATCGAGGCCCGCACCGCGTCGAGCAGCGAGCCCTCGCGCAGCCACACCTCGCGTCCGGTCTCGAAGTCGGTCGCGACCGCGGCGTAGGGCTTCGGGAGGTCCTCGATGCGCCGGTCGCTCTCGGCGGTGCGGAGCTCTTCGAAGATGCGCACCCCGGCGATGAAGCCGCCGCGCCCGGCCCGGAGGTCGATCAAGCGAAGGATGTCGAGCCGGGTGATCGAGCGCACCCAGGTCTCGAGCCGCTCGAGCTCGCCGGTGACGTGCGCGGCGCCGACCAGCGCGCCGATCGACGTGCCGCAGATCACGTCGGGCTCGATGCCGATCTCGGCGAGCGCCTTGAGCACGCCGATGTGCGCCCAGCCGCGCGCGGAGCCGCCGCCGAGCGCGATGCCGACGCGTGGCCTGCCGCCTCTCGCTTCCACGTCTTGCCCCGCACCGAGTCCTAGCACCGCGCGGGGTTGCCAGGTAGAACCGGCGGCGTGGGGCCGAGCATCGCCTCCGTGGTCGTCGGTCTTCTCGTCCTGGCGCTGGTCTTCGGGATTCTCGAGCGCCGCTTCCCGGCGATCGAGGGGCAGCCGCGCTGGCGGCGCGGGCTGCGCGTCGACCTCGCGTGGTGGTTCGTCACGCCGCTCGTCACCAAGTGGCTCACCCGCATCGCGATCGTACTCGCGCTCGTGCTGGTCGCGGCGCTGGCGGGCGTGCCGATCGAGAAGGCGAGCCTCGAGCGCTTCCTCGCGCCGCGCCGGGAGATCGCGGAGCTGCCCTGGTTCGTGCAGCTCGCGGCCTTCCTCCTGCTCACCGACCTCGCCGCCTACTGGATGCACCGGGCGTTCCACGGCAGGCGCCTGTGGCGCATCCACGCGGTGCACCACTCGTCGACCGAGGTCGACTGGCTCTCGTCGGTGCGGGTGCACCCGCTGAACGACGCGCTCGTGCGCGTCGTCCAGGCGGTTCCGGTCGTGCTGATCGGCTTCGACCCGACGCTGCTCGCGGCCTACGTGCCGCTGCTCGTGTTCTACGGGATCCTGGTCCACGCGAACGTGCCGTGGGACTTCGGCCCGCTGCGCTGGGTGCTCGCGAGCCCGCGCTTCCACCGCTGGCACCACGCGACCGAGGAGAACGGCCTGAGCCGCAACTTCGCCGGCCTCTTCCCGTTCATCGACCTCGCCTTCGGAACTTTTTACTTGCCACGTGACCGCCAGCCCGTCGCCTTCGGGATCCCGGACAACGACGTGCCGGACCGGCTCCTCGGGCAGATCGCCTACCCGTTCCGGCGGCGCACCAGGGCGCGTCGCACGGCGGACGCCCGGGCGGCGCGCTGAGCGCTCAAGTTCGGCCCGGATGCGCTGACGTTCCGTCGGGGAGGGGTGCATCATGGGCTGGACGGGGAGGGTCGGACTCTGCGGCCTCGCGCTCGCGACCTGCGTGGTCACGGTGGTGTGCGGGCTGCCGCGAGCGCGTCGGAGCTCGAGCTGCTCGAGGTGGAGCAGGTGCCGGGGACCCAGGCGTGCGAGGCCGTGGTGAGCCCGGACGGGGCGCACGTCTACGCGGCGATCGGCTCGTTCGCCATCGATACGTTCGAGCGCGACCCGGAGACCGGGATGCTGAGCCTGGTGTCGTCGGTGGACGGACCCGCGATTAGCCGCAACGACCTCCCGGACGGCAAGCAGGTGTACGCGGTCGGCGGGGCCATCTGGTACGACCGCGACCCCGTGAGCGGCTCGCTCACCTTCCGGGACAACCTCGTCGACCCGATCCCCGATACACCCTTTCCCGAGCTCGCGAGCGCGAGCGCGGTCGCGGTTAGCCCGGACGGCAGGAACCTCTACGTGACGGCGTGGGAGACGAGCTCGCTCATCGTGCTGGCCCGCGACGAGGCGAGCTTTGCGCCGAGCTTCGTCCAGATGCTGGCCCAGGGGAAGGCCGGCGTCGACGGGCTCGACGGGGCGTCGAGCGTCGAGGTGAGCCCGGACGGACGCAACGTCTACGCGACCGGCTCGCGCGACGACGTGGCCTCCTTCGCGCGCGACCCCGAGGACGGGACGCTCACCTTCCTCGGCGTCGCCGCGGGAAGCGGCGGCATCGCCTTCGAGTCGGCGGTCGCGATCAGCCCGGACGGACGGCGGCTCTACGTCGGCGCGAACGAGGTTCCGCAGTGCTGCTGGGACGCGCTCTCGGTCTTCGGGCGCGACCTCGAGACGGGCGAGCTCACGCTCCTCGAGAGCGTGCCCGAAATTCAGGCGCCCAACGCGAACGGCCTCGACTTCCCCTCCTCCGCGGTGGTGAGCCCCGACGGGCTTCACCTCTACGTGAGCTCGCGCAACTCGCAGGGGGTCGCCGCCTTCCGGATCGTCCCGCTCTGCGCCCCCGAGCCGCTCGCCTCGTGCCGCGCCTCGGACGTGCCGGCGGCGAGCACGCTCGTCATCCACGACCGCCCGGGCGAAGCGGGCGACACGCTCGACTGGCAGTGGCGGCGCGGCGAGGTGCCGCGTGAGGAGCTCGGCGACCCGCGCTCGGAGACGGACTTCGCGCTCTGCGCCTGGGTCGAGGACGGCGGCACGTGGCGGCCGATCGCCGAGATCCCCGTGCGCGCCGCGAGCACCTGCAACGGCAAGCCGTGCTGGCCGCCGCTCGGCGGCGCGACCGCGCCGCGCGGCTTCGTCTACCGCGATCCGCGCGCCGAGCACGGCGGGCTCCGCGAGCTCGCGCTGCGCGCCGGCACGGCGGGGCGCGGGCGCATCCGCGTGCACCTGAAGGGCGACGCGGCGAGCGTGCCGGACCTGCCGCTCGAGGCCGATCAGGTCGTCGCGCAGCTCGCGAGCGAGGACGGCGCCTGCTGGCAGAGCACGTTCGCGGCGCCCGCGCTCGCGAACGACGCCAAGAGGTTCCGCGACCGCGGCGATTGACGGGTCAGAACGTCGCCTCGATCTTGTCGCCGTTCGACACCTGGCACTCGCCGACGCCGCCGCCGGTCATCCCCTCGGCGGGGTCGGAGAGCTGGAAGCGGCAGCGCATCGTGTGGTTGCGGTCGCCGAACAGCGTCGCGACCACCTTGCCGGTGTAGTTGTCGATGAAGGTCTCGTAGTCGCCGCCGTCCCAGTCGCCCCAGAACGGGTTCCAGGCGCCCCAGCCGCCCCAGCCCGGGCCGAAGGCGTCGGCGGTCGTCTCGGAGGTGACCTGCAAATAGCGGCCGGTGAAGTACTCGCCGTCGGGCAGCGTGGTGCTGATCGTTCCGCCCGCGCCGAAGCGCGCAGTCTTGTACTCCATCTCGATCGGCTTGGGCTGCATGCCGGGCGCCATGAGACGTCCGGCGATCGCGCCCTGGTAGCTGCAGCCGGAGAGCGCGCCGACGACGAGCAGGCAGCGCGCGAATCGTGCAATTCTCAGCATCGTTGCTCCTCGCGCCTGTGCGCGGCCGGCGCGGCGTGGCCGCGCCGGTCCGTCGAGCCGTCGCTACGTCGAATCGTCCTGCGGCGCAAATCCGCGCGGCACGCGGATGCGCACGGTGCGGCCGTCGCCGCGCGGGAGCGCCGCGAGCTCGCGCCAGCCCGGGTCGCTCGCGACGAGCTCCGTGCCGGCCACCGAGCCGCGCGACAGCGGCGTCTCCTCGACCGGCGGCTCGACCGTCACGACCGCGCCGTAGCGCGCGAGGTCCGCGCGCTCGAGCGGCGCGTGCACGCGGTCGACCGTCACCTTCTCGCGCAGCAAGCGCTCGGTCGCGTAGTCGATCGACATGAAGTTCATGTGCCAGTCGTTGGGCACGACGAGCACGTCGAAGGGCCGCCCGCGCGCGCGCATCTCGCGGGCCAGCACCTCCGCCGCGCGCTCAACCTGCCAGTCGACGGTGCTCGGCGGCGAGAGGCGGAACAGGTTCCACCAGACGAGCCCGTAGGAGAGGAGCGCGACTCCGGCGAGCGCGACGCCCTGCGCGCGACGCCCGCGGAGCAGCACGAGCGGCGCGACGCTCACCGTGGCGAAGACCGACACCATGGGCAGGACGTAGCGCACGTCCTTGTTGGTGATGGCGAGCAGCACGAGCCAGCCCGAGAGCGGCGAGAGCAGGATCGGGATCCAGCGCGCGGGCGGGGCGAGCGCCGCGCGGCGCGCGCGGCCGAGGAGCAGCATCGCGAGCGCGACCGCGCCGACGAGCAGAAGAGCGACGTGCGGCGTCGTCAAGTAGAATTCGGCGAGCGCCTGCGGGTAGTAGCGCAGCGACGCGAGGCTCAGGCTCGGCGGGTCGCCCTCCGCCTCCACCACCCCGCTGCCGAAGTGCCAGGCCGCCTCCCTCCAGATGCGCCCGACGCTGCGCACGTACCACGGCCCGGCGACGAGCGCGGCGACGCCCGCCGCGATCGCGAGCGGGCGCCGGACGGCGCGACCGCCCGCGCGCCGCGCCTGCGCGAGCACCGTCCAGGCGAGCGGCAGGGCGAGGAAGAAGGCGTACGACCACTTGGCGAGCATCCCGAGGCCGATCGCGAGGCCGAGCCGGCGTGCGGCGCGCGCGTCGCCGAGCGGCGCCTCGCGGGCGAGGAGCGCGAGCGTCGCCGCGACGGTCGCGGCGAGCGTCAGGTCGGTCATCACCATGCGCCCCATCCAGGTCACGTAGACGTAGGACGGCACGAGGAGCCCCGCCGCGAGCCCGGCCGGCGCGCCGAGCAGCGGGCGCGCGATCCAGCAGGTCGCGAGCATCAGGGCGAGGAGCGCGAGCCAGTTGCCCAGGCAGAAGGCGTCGGGGTGGGTCGAGACCAGCGTCGCCGGGACGGCGAGCACGTGGAAGAGGGGCGGATAGTACTTCGACAGCTCGTAGACGCTCCACGGGTTGAAGCGCGCGAGCCCGTCGTGCAGCTTGAGCACGAGCCACGCGTGGTGGGCCTCGTCCCAGGGCGCGAAGACGAGGTCCTCGTGCAGCCAGACGACGAACAGCGGCAGGAGCGCCGCCCAGAAGAGGGCGAGCACCAGAACCGTGCGCCGGGCGCTCGACGCGAGCGGCTCGGGGGACGAGGCGGTGGAAGAACCCATGGGCCGGCTCACGCCCATACTCGGACGCGCCCGCGCGTGCTAATCGCGGCCCGATGAAGGACGGCAACGAGGCGGGCGGCGGCCCGGGCGAGGACGCGCGGGCGAGCCTCGCGCGCCGCCTCCTCTCCCAAGTCGTGCTCCCCGGCGCGATCGGCGCGGCGACCGGCGCGTGCGTGGCGCTCGCGTCGGGGCTCGTCGAGGGGCTCGCGCTGCGCGAGCTCGCGAGCCTGCCGGGCTCCGTGCCGGCGCTGTTCTCGCTCGTGGCGCTGCCGCTCACCCTGCTCGTCGTCCGGCACGTGACGCGGGTTGCGCGTCCCGCGACCGCGGAGGTCTACATTCTCGCCTTCCACTCGGCCGACGGCCGGGTGCGGCTCCGCGAGCTCCCGGGCAGGATTCTCGCCGCCGCGGCGACGGTCGCGTGCGGCGGCTCGCAGGGCCTCGAGTCGCCCTCGGCGCTGATCGGCGCGTCGCTCGGGCAGGTGACGGGCGGGCGCCTCGGCCGGCTGCTCTCGCCCAAGGACCGTCGCTCGCTGCTCGCCGCCGGAGCGAGCGCGGGCATCGCGGCGGTCTTCTCCTCGCCGGGCGTCGGGACGCTCTACGGCATCGAGGTGCCGTTCCGGCGCGACGTCGACGCGCCGCGGCTCGTTCCGGCGGCGGTCGCGGCGGGCCTCTCGTACGCGACCCACGCGGCGCTCCTCGGCCCCAGGCATCTCGTGACGCTCGACGCGGTGCCCCCGGTCGACGCGGCGTTCGTCGTCGGCTGCCTGCTCACGGCGATCGCCTGCGGGCTTGGCGCGCGGCTCTTCGCCGCCGCGACGGTCGCGCTGCACGCGCTCGGCGACCGCATGGGCGCCTGGCCGCGCGCGCTCGCGGGCAGCGCCCTGCTCGCGGCGCTCGCCTGGACGGCGCACGAGGTCTCCGGTGCGTGGATCACCTTCGGCCCGGGCTACTTCGCAACCGACTGGCTCGCGGGCGCGGATCCTTCGCTGCTCGTCCTCGCGATCATCCTCGTCGTGCGCACGGCGGGCACGCTCGCCTGCGTCTTCGGCGGGGGCGGCGGCGGCGTCTTCACCTCGCTCGCGGTGACCGGCGTGCTGCTCGGCGCGCTGGTCGGCGAGCTGGTGGGACGCATCCTCCCGGGCGCGCCGGGCGACGTGTTCTCGATCCTCGGCGCCGGCTGCTTCCTCGGCGCCGGCTACCGGATCCCGCTCGCCGGCATGCTGCTGATCGCCGAGAGCACGGGCGACCTGGCGATCACCGTCGCGGGGCTCGCCTCGGTCGGGCTCGGGCAGGTGCTGATGGGCGACGCGACGGTGTCCGACGCGCAGCACGACCGGCGCGCCGCCGTGCTTTCGGAGCGTGCGCCGGAAGGTGGTATACCGACGCCTGCGCGCCGCTCCCGGGCACGACGCACCGGCGGCACCGGATACGGGGGATAAGGAGATGGCGAAGCACGCGGTCGTGTCCCTGTTCGATGTCGATAACACGCTGCTCGACAACGACCGCGTCGTCGCCGACATGATGCGCTTCCTCGAGGCGGAGGTCGGCACGGAGCGGCAGCAGCGCTACTGGACGCTGTTCGAGGAGCTGCGTCGCGAGCTCGGCTACGCGGACTACCTCGGCGCCCTGCAGCGCTACCGCATGGAGAACCCGCGCGACTCGCACCTCCTCGCGGTCTCGTCGTTCCTCATCAACTACCCGTTCGCCAACCGGCTCTTCCCGAACTCGCTCGACGTGCTCGAGCGCTTCCGCGCCTTCGGGCCGACGGTGATCCTGAGCGACGGCGACGTCGTCTTCCAGCCGCGCAAGATCGAGCGCTCGGGGCTGCAGGAGACGGTCGAGGGCAACATCCTGATCTACGTCCACAAGGAGCTCGAGCTCGACGACGTCGAGCGGCGCTACCCGGCCGAGCACTACCTGCTGATCGACGACAAGGTGCGGATCCTCGCCGCCGTCAAGAAGGTCTGGGGCTCGCGCGTCACGACCATCTTCCCGCGCCAGGGGCACTACGCGCACGACGAGCGCGAGGTCGCGAAGTACCCGGCGCCCGACGTGACGGTCGAGCGGATCGGCGAGCTGATCGACTACGACCTGCCGACCCTGCTCGCCGCGGCGCAGGGCGGGTGAGCCGCGCGGCCCTGCGCGCGGCGGTCCTGTGCGTCGTGCTCGGGGCCGCCGGCTGCGCGCTGTTCGCGACGCAGGAGGGACCGATGCCCGCCGCGGTGATCGCCGCGCCGGGCGAGCGCTTCACGATCGTCCTTCGCGCCGACCCCGAGAGCGGCTACCGCTGGACGCTCGGCAAGCCGCCCGACGAGGCGGTCGTGCAGCTCGTCGAGACGACGTTTGCGGCAGGCGGCGAGCCGGGCGCGGAGGGCGAGGAGCGCTGGGTCTTCGAGGCGGTCGCACCCGGCTGGACGACGATCGAGCTCGTCTACCAGGGGCCCGAGGACCAGGGGCTCGCGCCGGCGCGCATCGCGACCTACTCGGTCGACGTGCGCTGAACGCAGCCGCGCGCGCCGGCGCGAGCCGCAGAGCCCTCGCTCAGATCCGCACCGTGCCCCCGTCGAACGAGGTGAACGACCAGGTGAGCTTCTGGTCGTAGCCGCGCTTCTGCTCCTCGAGGATCGCGCGCGCGACGCGCTCGCCGAGGCGGAGCGACTCCGTGTAGTCGGTCCGCCAGTGGACGCCCGCGCTGTTGCGCGCAAGCGCGATGTTCGCCGCCACCTTGTTGAGCTCGCCGCCCACGGTGAGCGGTGGGCCGGTCCACGGGACGAGCGCCTCGCCCGTCGCGTCGGGCACGACCGGGCTCGGGATCTCGAAGCTCTCGTCGAAGAAGGCCTTGAGCACCGTGACGCACGCTCCGGCGACCGTCGCGTGCCCCGCCCCGTAGGCCGGGTGCGTCGGCGAGCCCTCCGGGAAGGCCTGCGGCAAGAGGTACGTGCCGTAGACGTCGTGCACGAGCGGCAGCGCCGCGGATCCGAGCAGGTCGTCGTAAATCGGGTAGCTCGCCGCGCCGGTCAGGTGGTTGTGCACCCGTCCGCCGAACTCCTCGGGGCGAAGCCGCCGGTGGACGAACCACTTCTGCCACCACACCGCCTTGAGCGCGCGCGTCGCGACCTCGGTCACCAGGCTCAGCACGTGCGGCCCGCCGAACTCGGCGAAGCCCTCCATGTTGCGCGACGAGACGGGCGGCAGCCCGGGGTCGACCGGCGCGCCCCAACCGAGCAGGATCAAGCACGCGTTCAGGTACGCCTCGTAGAGCGCGTCGACGTTCACGTAGTAGGCGAGGTCGCGCAGGTTGCGCACGTAGCGGCGCACCGGGTCGAAGGTGAAGCTGCCGGAGGGGCCGCCGTTCTGGATCGCGAGCCACTCGTCGTACGAGGTCATGTAGTTCAGGTCGGGCACGACGGTGCGCTGGCGCTGCGAGACGGTGAGCGAGCCGTACGGCACGTCGTGCAGCAGGAACTGCGAGACCCAGGGGCCGACGAGGTCGCCGGCGGTGAAGCCGCGGAACAGCGTGCCGGGCGTCACGCGGCCGCCGGCCTTCGGGCCGCGGAAGTCCGACATCGCCGACAGGTCGTCGCACGCCGCGGCGGCGAGCGGCGAGGTCTCGTACTCGGCGAAGGGGACGTCGCGCAGCAGCGCCATCCAGTAGAGCTCCGCCATCTCGCTCGCGCACTCGGCGCTCGCGAAGGCGGGCGCCGGCGGCTGGCGGAAGGCGAACGGATCGCCGCCCTCGAGCTCGAAGGCGAGCCCCGCCTGCGGCGAGGTGAGCTTGCGCGTGCCGCCGATCGGGATCGCCTCGAAGTCCTCGTGGCGCTGCGTGCGCGCGGCCTCGAGCAGCGCCTCGTAGGCGGCGGGGTCGACGTGCCCGAGCGCGTCGTGCGGCAGCGCCTTCGAGTAGCTCGCGACGTAGCCCGGCAGGGCGGTCTCGTCGTCGTTGCGCAGGACCGGCGTGCGGCCCTCCGGCCGCTTGCGCGCGAGCTGCGCGCACTCGATGCGGAAGCGGTAGGCGCGCTGCCGGCGGCGGTTCATGGCCGCGGTCGACAGCGGGTTCGCAGGTGGCGCCTGCACGGCGGCGGCCTCCGGCGCGGCCACGGGAAGGAGGCTCGCGCCGGCGGCGAGCGCCGCCATGGTGCCGCTGACCCGGAGGAAGTCGCGGCGGCCCAGCCGGGCGGGCTCGCCGCCTTTGGAGAACGGATCGAAGCTGCTCATCGAACACCTCGTTGAAGCTGGGATCGACGGCAACGCGAAGCGGTGGAGCGTGCGGGCGGGAGGATGGTGCGTTGGGGCGATCTACGTCGAGAAAACCTGCCCCGGAGCGGAGCGCGCGACCCATAGCAGGGTGCGCGATGCGCGTACAAACGCCGTACGCCAGGGACGCGGGTGCTCGCGCGCTCGACGCGGCAGGAGCGTGATTCTCGCGCCTGCCGCGAGCGTGTATGCTCGCGACGCGGGCGGAGGGACGAGATTCCGTCGCGCCACGAGCGAGGTCTTGCATGATCAAGGTGATGATCGAGCGGCGGATCGTCGCGGGGCGCGAGGCCGAGGCGCAGCAGCGGATGCGCGCGCTTCGTCGCGAGGCGATCCACGCCCCGGGCTACATCTCGGGCGAGACGCTGCAGGACCGCGCCGACCCCGGCCACTGCGTGATCCTCTCGTCGTGGCAGTCGGCGCGCGACTGGGACGCCTGGGCGCGGTCGGACGTGCGGCGCCGGTCGGTGGACGAGATCCGCGACCTGCTCGCCGACGACGAGCGGATCGTCGTGCTCGAGCCGACCTGAGCGCCCGCGCTCAGGTGCCGTCGCCGGTGGCGCGGAAGCGGCGGCGGCGCGCCGCGGCGCGCGAGCGTGGGCCGGCCGGC
>FWPU01011892.1_pt1 | contig 11861 bp, 8 predicted proteins | sample 2228361 | NCBI WGS metagenome assembly FWPU01 (sample SAMEA103939777, study PRJEB20133) | metagenome | reverse complement strand
GTTCAGGTCGGGCGATTCCACCGGCATCCCCTCATCCCAAAGCGGGCTGTCATCCAGGCCGGAGGAGAAGGGGTGCTGGTATTCGCACAGGCCATTGCTGTTGAGATCGTTTTTCTCGAACCACCAGCGATTCCAACGCACCAGCGGATCGTAGATCTCCTGCAAGAACTCGACATCAGGGGCGTGCTCATGCAACTTCCAGGCAGCCCAGGCGAGCAAGGGCGGCTTGGTGACATCGGCATCCACCGGATAATCGAGGTGGGTCACTGTGCCTTCGTCGTGGATGGCGTCGGGGATCATGCCGTCCTGGCGCTGGTGGTCAATCAGGATGCGCAACTGATCCTGCGCCAGTCGCATGTCCACATAGCGATACGCCAGGGCGTGAAAGAAGGCGTCCCACTGCCACACGCCGACGTAGTACGCCTTCGAAGGGGTCATGGCTTCGCGGGTGGTGAAGTAGCGGGTGGAGATCAAGCCGGCGCGCATGACCCACCAGGCAAAGAGGTACGCATCCCGATAGGCATCGTGCACCGGCGGCGCGGCGGCAAACCAATCGTGCCAGCGCCGGGCGGCGGCTTGAAAAACGTCCTCCAGCGGCGGGATATAGCGGTTGAAGCCCAGGCGCGGGGTGATGTTGAGCAGCAGGGCGGAGTCGTTATCGGCTTCCAGGCTCAACCAGACGCGCTGGCTGCCCTCGCCGTGGGGTTCGACGCGCTGCTCCAGGATGCGGGCGTTGGTGGTGTACGCCACATTGCGGCGGATGTTGCCGGTCAGGCGCAAAACGCCGCCGCGCCGGTCGGTCTGCGCCTGGTCCAGGTGAGCGAGGAAGGAAACGCCCAGGCGCGCCGGCGGCAGGCGCAACAACAGCGTCTCGATATCCTGAAAGATCAGGCTGAACCTGCCCAGCGGGGTATCGAAATCCAGGCAATGCGGGTAGCTGGTGATTTGCAGCGGCAGGGGCGTTCCATCCGGCGCGGTCAGGCGCAACTCGTCGAGGATGGGCGGGCGGTGTCGGTAAGCGGCGAGATGGTTATCGCGCTTCACCCAACGTTCCGCCAGGTGCACCGCCAGGTGATCGTTGCGGCGGCTCACCAGCAGGCGCGAACCGCGTTCGGTGAACGGCACCGGATTCAGGTTGATGCGATCCTTCAGAATCGCAATGTAGGGCGATTGGAACATCATGGATCAGACATGCTCTCCAAAGCACTCCGACAGCAGCGTTTGCAGATGCCTTTCCAGCACGGTGAACGAATAGTGGCGGCGCGCCAGGTGATAATTGTGCTCCGCCATCTGCTGCGCCAGATTTGGGTTGGTGAGAATCTGGGTGGTCTGATGGACGGTCTCGTCGGTGATGAAGCCGTCGAACTCGATCACCCAAAAGCCTTTGGGTTTGATATCAATGTCGTAGATGGAGTATTTATTGACCACGATGGGACGGCGATAGTAGATTGCCTCCAGGAAGGCGTTGCCGAAGCCCTCGATGTCCGAGGGATAGGTCACCAGGTCGGCGAACGGATAGACATCCCACAGGGTATAGATTTTGCGCCCGTCGGCAGTCGTGCCCCGCTGCTCGCGGATGATATCGGCGACGAAATTGATGGGCACGTTCAGCAGGCTGGCAAACTCGCGCAGGAAACCCTGGTAAGAATAGCCTTCGTCGCCGGAGGCATGGGAGACCACCAGCCGGGCGGGCATTGGCACCCGACGCGCCAGGTGAATGGCATGCTCAATGCCCTTGCGCGCCACCACCCGGGTGGGCTGGAGGAAGAACATCTCCCCGGGCAGCACCCCCAGGGCATGGCGCACATCCTGGGCGTATTCATCCGGCGGCGCAGGTGGGTGGTCGAAATCCATCACGTTGGGGATGAGCGTGCTGGAGATGCCCGTGCGCAGGCTGAGCTGGTTAGCCGCCGAGGAATTGATCACCACATGATGCACCGAAGGCAGATGGGGCGGGAAAGCCATGTTCAGGTAATCCCAGACGCAATTGACCAAAAAGCGCTTGCGCTCCCAGAAGAAATCGTGATGATGGGCGATGGTGGGGATGCCCTGCTCGGCAATCAGCTCGGTCAGGGCGATGCCCAACGGCAGGTGCACCGGTATCGCCAGGGCATTTTCCACCAGCAGCAAATCAACCCCGCTCTCATCAATGAAGCGATTTAAGTGTTGTTTCAGGTAATCCTTCAGTTTGAGGATGGCGCGGGTGATCTCCGGGCGACGGTAACGCTCGCTGAAGGCTGCCTGGTGAATGGCGTTCACCTCTGGATGCAGAAAATGGGCTTCAGGCACCAGATAGCAGGGTTCTTCGAACCTGTCGCACTGACCGGCGAAGAAGAAACAGCGGTGGTTCAACCCTTTCAACACCGTCACCCACTTTTCGGTCTCCAATGAAACGCCGTCGGTGGGCGAGAAGCGCGTCGAAACCACGCCGATGCGCAAGCCGCTCTGAGGTTTAAAGGGTCGCGTCTTCATGTCAGCCAAAGCGCCTGGTATGGTTGCAGTTTCACGCTGGCGTCGGAGCGCAGCGATAAGGATTTGCCGCTGATAAGGTCACGCCGGTCAGCAGCTCGAGGGAAGACGCCGCCGGGCAGGCGCAACTGAATCGGTTCAGGGGAGAGATTGTGCAGGCACAGCACCGCTGCATCTGCTCCCTTTGGGGCAGCGCCTGCTGGCAAGGGTGTGCGCCGGAGGGCAAAAATCGCCGGGTGCAGCTCCAGCACCTGTTGCGGCGCGGCGGGGTGGAAAGCGCGGCTGGAGGCGCGAGCGCGCAACAAAGCCCGGTAACGCTGGAACACATGGTAGCGGAGCGATTGCGAGTCTGCCAGTTCGGCTTGCAGGTCGGCGAGGAGCAGCTTCTGGCGGTTGATTGCCCGGTTCGAGCCGCGCAGAGACGGACCTTCGCGCCAGCCGCGCGAGCCGAACAGGCTGTGGAAGTAAATCCCCGGCACGCCGGGCAAACAAAGCATGATCGCCTGGGCAAGCATAAAACGATCCAGCGGCGCGCCAAGGGGCTGCTCCGTCGGCGCGGCGAGGGCGTCGAAGTAGTTGACGTTCAGCTCGTAAGGGCTGGCGGAGCCATCGGGGTTGCTCTTCAGCGAGACCAACCCGCCGACGGAGCGGACTGCGTTCACCAGGAATTCGATCTCGCCTTCATCCAAGATGCCGCGCGCCGGGTTCAAGCCGATTCCGTCGTGGGAAGCCAGGAAATTGAAGAAGGCGGTTTCCGCAGAGGGCGGTTGAATCGTCGCCGCCCACTCGCTGAGCTTGCGGGCATCGCCGCGCAGCAGGCTGTACAACACCAACGGCGGCAGGGCAAAGTTATACACCAGATGGGCTTCATCGAAGCCATTGCCAAAGTAGGACACGTTTTCGGCGTGGGGAACGTTGGTTTCCGTGATCAGCCTGAGGCGCGGCGCGGCAAGCTGTAACACAGCGCGCAACAGACGGATGATGGCATGCGTTTGCGGCAGGTGGATACAGCGGGTGCCGATCTCTTTCCACAGGTAGGCGATCGCGTCCAGGCGGATGAATTCCGCCCCATGGGCGGCGTAGAACAACAGCAGGTCAATCACTTCCAACAGAACGCGGGGATTATGATAGTTCAGGTCTACCTGGTCGGCGCTGAAGGTGGTCCACAGGCGCTGTTCGCCGTCCGCCGTCTCGAACCGGGTGAGCAGCGGCAATGCCCGCGGTCGGGTTACCTGGCTCAGGTCTGGATTGCCGCGGACGACGATGAAATACTCCCGATAGCGCGGGTCGCCGCGCAGAAAGCCCTGGAACCATTCGCTGCGGCTGGAGACGTGGTTGATGACGGCGTCAACCATCAGGCGGAACTCGGCTGCCAGGGCGTCAATGGTTTCCCAGCGCCCGAAGGCAGGATCTACCTGGCGGTAATCCACCACGGCAAAGCCATCGTCAGAGGAAGAGGGGTAAAAAGGCAGGATGTGCACGCTGCTGACCAGGCCGTGCAGGTGACGGCGGCAAAATGCGGCGAGCGTCTCCAGCGGCGCTTCGCCGGGCTGCTGCACCTGATCAGGATAGGTGATCAGCAGGGCGTCGCCCTCGGTGAGCTCCCGCGCCGGCTGTTTGGACAGTTCTGGATGCTCCTTTTGCCAGCGCGCCAGCAGGGAATCCAGCGCGACAAAAGCCTCCTGCCCCGCCGGCAATCCGTAGAGGCTGACGAGCAAATCCATAATCGTTTCAGGGGCTGTGCGATCCATTCCGATCCTATCCGCAGATGAACGGGCGGTGTTTTTATTTTACCCGTTCTTGAAGGCGGTTTTGACCCGGCGGACAGTTTTTGGGGAAACCCTGCTGGCGACCAACGAAATCACAAAACCATCCCTACGGGCACCGGTTGATCACGAACAAACCTTATCCATTGGGACGAACACCAAGCACGGACAGGCGGCAGCCATCGGGGGAAAACCGAGCAGGATAGAGATTGTACCCCGCCGCCCTCCAGCGACCAAGCAGGTTCACATCGGGGAAATCCTGCCAGGAGACGACGTCGGCGCTGCTCCAGGCCAGCTCGCCGCCATCTGCCGACCAGGACAGGGCATCCACATCCCAGGCGAGCAACGTCCAGTCGCCGCCAACCAGCTCCAACGGACGAACGTAGAGGGCGTGGGCTTCGAAACCGGCGATGGACGGGCGGGCATCCATGATCAACCAGACGCCGCTGGTCGTCTCGGCGCGCCCGCTGCTGGGGGCGCGCCAGAACGCTTCGTAGGCGTAGCGGAACGGCAATGGTTCCAGCAGGCGCAACTCGGCGTGGTAGAGCAGGGCGTCAGGAAAGCTCGTCTCCACACCAACGCCGCTCACCAGCAGGTGGTAGGCGTCAGGACGGCTTGCCGGCAAAGCCGAGGCTGCCAGGTTGTAGCCATCCGCAGCGAGGATGGAGGGGATCTCCTGAAATTCGAACAAATCCCGCAGCACCGAGATCACCCTGCCATCTGCGTCCAGGATCAATGGTCCTTCAGAGAGGGTTTCGCGAATCAAGAACTGTGTCGGGCTGATCCACTCGCCGCCGAGGAAGTCTTCGTAACTGCCCAGGCGCTCATCGATCTGCCAGGTCTTTTCCGCCAGGGGTGCGCCGCCCGCAGACGGCAACAGGCGGGTGATGAAGGTCAGGATGCCGCTTTCGTTCGCCATCAGCTCGGTGGCGGCGCGAAATTGCCCACCTAACGAGACCTGCGGATAGGATGACGGCGCCGTCGTGGGCGAGGGAGTTTGGCGGGCAGGGGAAACCGGCCGGAAACTGCCTGGCTGGCAGGGCGCGCCGCGGAATGCCGGGTTGGCGGCGCCGAATTCCACCAGCAGCGACTGCCCATCCAGCCATTCGAGACGAGAGGGCTTTCCCAGGCCAGTAAAACGCTCCAAAGGGCAGGTCTGGGCATCTGCCGCGTGATAAAAGCCCAGCGCGCCGCCAGGGTCGAGCGGGTCTTGCCTCAGGTCTTCCGGGCTGGAGAGCCAGTAAGCCAGCCAGACGCCGTCCGGCGACCAGGACAGGCTGGAAACCGCCGCCCCGGCGGCAATGGGCGTGAGGGGTTGAGGTTCGGGCGGGGGCGGGCTTTCGTAGGGGGGCAGCGGCCAGTCCTGCGGCGCTTCACCGCCATAGCGCCGCAGCGGCGTGGGCGAGGGCAAGGGCGGCAGGCGGCGCAGCGCGGTCGGCGTGGCAGGCGCCAGGGCGGGTACTGGCGTAGAGGTGGGGGCAGCATGTGGCGCAGGCGGGATGTTCGTCATTACAATTTGCGACCCGGTCGGCGAGGGCTGGATGGCGGTTGTCACTGGCGGGACAGGCGCCGAGAGAGCCGGCGTGGCCGACGCCAGCGGCGTGCGTTCGCCACGGCGCAGCAGCGGAGCGCAGCCCACCAGCAACAGCAAGCCGGTAACGCCAACAGCGCGAGCGGGCTGGCGCAACCATGAAAAGCTCTGGAGATGGCAGTATCTCACCGATTTTGCCGCCAATCGCCGGCAAGAGCCTAACCGCTCTTGCGCCACCGTCGCCACCGCCGGGCAGCGGATGCGTTGGGGAAGATGCCATGTTCCGCCGAACGCACCTCTTCGACCGTGATGAACGGCTGGGGGTCGCTCTGATGCAGGATGCGCATCACCTCGGGCATGTCTTTGCGCTTGATGACGGTGTAGATCAGCTTCACCGGTCCTGTGGCGCCATGTCCGTCCACTTCGGTAACGCCATACCCAGCCTGGTACAACCGCTGCATCAGCTCCTCTGCCCCATGCTGAACGATGGCGCGCACCACCAACGTGCCAATCGCCAGCCGGTTTTCGATCAGAATGCCAATATAGTTCCCGGCGGCAAACCCGGCGGCATAAGCCAGATAAGCTGGCAGGTTATTGGCGCCGCGAATCACCTGCGAGACGACGGCAATCCAGATAAAGACCTCTACAAAGCCCAACACGGGCGCCAGGAGACGCCGGCCGCGCGAGACGAACATGATGCGCAGGGTCATCAGGGTCACATCGGTCATGCGCGCGACGAAGACCAACAGCGGCAGGTAGAGATAGGTGTACAACTCGGCGGCGGTCAACTGCACCTCAGCATCAGTCTAGCACACCTTCTTCTACATAGCGCGTCAGCTCGCTCACGCTCAAGTCGGCGATGCCCAGGCGATCAACGGTGCGGCCGCGGCGCCAGTAATCGGTGCGGTGGATGATGCAAGCCAGGCGGATGATGGACTGCATGCCGCGCACCGAGACGCCAAAGCGCTCCCCCAGCGAAGCGATCGGCACCAGGCTCATCGGCACATCTTCGAAGATGTAGCGGTGGTTGAGCGTGCTGGGGGCGCGGATGCCATAGTAGCCCGGCTGGTTGTGAATCGCCTCCCGCAGGTCGCTGCCGACGGTGTTATAAGCCATTTCCAGCCATTCCTGAGCGGTGCGGGCGCGGATGCCCAGGGAAGAGGCGACGGTGACACGCTCGCGGTCGAGCACCTCCAGGACGCGCGCCACGGATGGGGTGACGCCATCAATGTAAAACTGGAAATCGCCATGGGTGGCTTCAATCCAGCCGGCGTTGAGGATGGTCAGAGCCGGGTGGAAGATGGCGCCCATGTTGTTCAATCCGATATGCAGCACGTTGACGCCGTCGATGAACTGGGGATAAGCCGGGCGGATTGCCTCCAGAACACAGGCGGTGCGCCTGGCTGGCAGAGCAGCCAGCGGCACAGCCTCCTTGATGCGAAAGATGCGCGCCTGCGCTGGGCCATCGGAGCGGCTGGCGTAGATAAACGTCTCCGCCTCCGCCAGGGTGACATCGGCGGTGCAACCGCTATCGCGCAAGCCCTTGGCGAACTCGATTGCGCCGCAGGTGCGCCCTGGATGCAAGACAACGATCTGACCATCCGACAGGTGTGGGGCAACCATGCGGGCGATGTCGGCATGCGCCGAGGAAGGTACCACCACCATCACCATCTCGGCGCCGCGCAACGCTTCGCCGATGTCGGCAGTGATCAGCGCTATCGGGGCAAAGCCGCGTGGGCCACCATCGAAGGACTCCAGGTCGATTCCGCCGCGGGCTTTGATGGCGGCGATGTGATCGAAGGTGCGATTGAAAAGCGTCACCCGAAAGCCCAAGAGCGCCAGGTGCGCCGCCATCGCCTTGCCGCCATGCCCCGCCCCGATCACCGTATAGTTGCTCGGGTTATCCATGCGGTAGCCTCCTTATTCACAACAGATGCGAAAGACGTTCTGCCTCGTCCATCGGGCGATCCTTGTCGTCCACAACCAGGCACTTGCCCTGGATGATGCGGGTGCGCACCAGGCCGCGCCCATACGGGTTGTTTTTCAATTGCGGCGCGTCAAGGACGCCGCTGGTCACCGCTTTGGCCAGGGTGGCGGGATCGGTGAACGGGTCTGCCACGCTGGCAGGCGCCAGTTGTCGGATCGCCTGCAAGGTTACCTGCGCTTCCGCCACCAGCTCTGCGCGGCGCTGCTGCACCTGCGCATCGGCGGTCAGGTCGGGTTGACCGCCGAGGGCATTGTCGATCGCCCGCTGCGCCATGGCGCAGGATTCGATCACCTCGGCGGCGGTGGCGGCATGATGCGCTTCAGTGTAACCGACCACGTGGACGATGTGCGGTCGGAGCGCCATTTGCAGGTAGACGCTGGCCGCCAGGTGGGCGCGGGCGGCAGCGGGGTCGAGCGGGTAGCTGAGCAGGCCGGTGCGCGTCTGCCGCCAGATATGAAAATCAGCGGATGTTGCCAGGGGCGCGATCAGGTCGAGCACCGCCAGCATCTTCGCCAGATCCATGGCGTCGGAGAGACCAGGCGGGCTGTTGAACATCAATTGGGCGATGTAATCCCGCACGCCGAAGGCACGGGCATTGTACGCTGAAAGATAGGCAGATACGACGAAGATCACATCGGGGGCATCGCGCATGCCCCAATGATGGGGTTCGTTCAGCTCGACCGGAATGCCATGCTCTCCATACCACGCCATCACCCGCTGGTGCTCGCGGATCGAGCCTTCCAGATCCCACGGGCCGCGCCCATCCATGCGGTTGAACCAGAAAAGCGGGATGGCGCACCAGGCGATGTGAATCGTCTCCACGTACATCTCTGCCAGGCGGATGAAATCATCGGTGCCGGAATAGGTGCGCAGCAGCGGGTAATTGCCGCGGCGGCTGGCGGCGTAGAGCTGGCGGTAGTCGTCGGGGGAACGCACCGGAACCCCACCGGCGCCGGTGCGCCGCGGGTTTTGGCGCTCCGGGCGAAAGAAGTTCTGCTGCGCATCCTGGTCAATGCCCAAAGAGATCACGTCCAGCGCCTGCGCGGCGGCGATTTCAGCCACCCCCTGGCGCGTCGCCTCCAGCGATGGAAGCCCGAAATGATGGCGCAACAGGGGATAGGGCTCTTTCCAGCGGATGCGCGCCACCATCGTTTGCGGAAAATCTTGCTGCGAAACCGCATCCTCGCTCGCCCGCGCCTCTCCCTTGAGATACGTCAGCACCTGGGCGGCGCTCTGGCTGCCGTCGAAGACGCGCTCGAAGAAACCCAGCGCCCGCGCCCGCTCCGCCACGGGCGGCGTGCCGCCAAAGACGAAACGCACTCCCGCCTGGCGCAGTTCGTCGGCGGCTTCGGCGAATTCCCCCAGCAGGCGCTCGCCGGTCTCCGGCGTCAGGCGGTAGGAAACGCCCACCAGGTCGGCATGCTCCTGACGGGCGAGGCGCAGGAATTCCTCCACCGGCACCGCCGGGCCAAGGAAGACCGTGCGCCAACCGGCGGCTTCTGCCAGGCGCAGGAAGTTGCACACTCCGGCGACGTGGACGCATTCGCCCAGCGCGCCAGCGACCAGGGTTTTCATCGTTCACTCCTGCGAGCGATCGCCGCGGTGCTTGCCCAAGCCGTGGATCTCCAGCACCGGGACGACGAACAACACCCCCGTGTGTGGGTCTTCCAGGTTGCCAATCACCTCCTGGGCAGCGGCGATCATGCGATCCACCAACTGGCGGTCATCCACCGCCGAGAGCAGCGTGCGATGGCGCACTTCATCGCGCGCCAGCAGGTCTTCCAGGCTGGGCATGATCGAGATGTCCTCGCGCAGCGCATGGCGCCGCAGACGGCCCAAACCGCTGCTATTCAGGATGGTAACCCCAGGAACGCCAGCCTGTTCCCAGGAGTCCAGGATTGCCGGGACGTTTTCGGGGTTATCCACTACCAGGATGACCAGATAACTCATCAGGAACCTCCTTCGGCTCTCTCCGGAGCAGCGCGCGTCACCACGCCGCGGCGGGGGAACACCGCCCGCAACAGGGGCGGCGTGAGCAGGGTGGTGACCACCACAACACCGACCACCGCGGCGAAGGCGCTCTGGTTGAGCAGCCCCTCGGCAACGCCGACCGTCGCCACAATCAAGCCCACCTCGCCGCGCGACATCATCCCCACGCCAAACTGCAACGATTCGCGCCAGCCGAATCCCGCCAGGCGGGCGCCCCCGCCGGCACCAACCACCTTGCTCAGGACAGCGATCACGATCATCGCCAGCAGCAACCAGATGTTCTCGCCCGTCAGCAGGCGCACATCAGCGGTGAGACCAACATCAACGAAAAAGATGGGCACAAAAATGCCATACGCGGGCACAGCGACCGCGCTGGAGATGCGCTCACGCAACGGACTGCGCGATAACCACAACCCGGCCAGAAACGCTCCGGTAATTGCCGCCATGTGCCCGATGACCTCCGCCAGCCAGCCGAAGATCAGGATGGCGACGAAGGTGAAAGCCATCAATCCCTGGCTGATGGGCAGATCGTTGAACTTTTTAATCGCCGCCGGTAGGACCCAACGCCCCAGGGCAGAAGCCAGCAGTAAAAAGGCGAGCATCTGCGCCGTGATCAAGAGCACCTGCAGCCATCCATGGCCTGCCTCGGCGACGCCCAGGGCAATGAACAGCGACAAGCCCAGGACCACCAGGATATCATCGAAGACCGCCGCCCCCAACAAGCCAATACCCACCCGCGTGCGTAAGGCGTTCAGCTCGATCAGCGTCTGCGCGGAGATGCTTACGCTGGTTGCAGAAAGGGTCAGGCCGACGAAGAGAGCCGCGCGCCAGTCCATGTTGAAAGCCCGCCCGATGGCGGTTCCCAACACCAGCGGCGCAATAACGCCCAGCACCCCGCCGAAAGCCGCCACTTTGCCAGAACGCGCCAGGTCGGAAATGTGCAACCCCAAACCGGCGATGAACATCAAGAGCAACACGCCAATCTCTGCCAACTCATGAATTACCTCCCCCAGGTGGGCGTCGGTGAAGAAGTACAGATGGAGCATGTCGAGAACAGAGGGACCGAGCAAGAGACCCATCAGCAGCTCGCCCAGGACTGTGGGTTGGCCGAGTCGCAGGCTGAGGTAGCCAGCCAGCTTGGCTGTGAGGATGATAATTGCCAGCGCCAGTGCTAGTTGGAGGAAAGGGGTCATGGTTCTATTATAAATACAAAGGATAGACGATCACGTACAATACGCTGGTCACCGCCAGCGTCGCCAGCATCACCGGCAAGCCGCGCCGATTCCAGATGGAGGCGGTGATGGGCGTGCGCGTCCCTTCTGACAGGGAGACCACGACAATATTGGCTGTGGAGCCAATGATGGTGCCATTGCCACCGAAGCCAGCCCCAAACGCCAGCGCCCACCACAACGGCCCCAGTGGCACCCCGGCGCTGCCCAGGTCTAAAATGACCGGAATCAGGATGATGGTGATGGGGATGTTGTCCACCACGGCGGAGAGCCCGGCGACGATCCACATCAACGCCAGACCGAACAGGAGCGGATGAACCTTCGAAACGCCCTTGATCAACTCGGCAACCCAATGTAAAACGCCTGCGGCTTCCAAACCACCCACCAGAACAAACAACGCCGAGAAGAAGATCAACACACTCCACTCGATGCGCTGCAGCACTTCTTTGGGGTTTGGGCGCACCCAAACCAGGGCTCCAGCAGCAGCAGTCAATGCCACCTGCGCCGGACTCATCCCCAGCAGCTTGTGAACGAAAAAAACCAGGATCGCCATCCCCAGGATGATCAGCACCCGCCGCGCCGTTGGCCAATCTTCCAGCGCTTCTTCGGGCTTCAACTGCATCACTGCCTGAGCGTTCTCGGGTACTACAGCCAGTTCCCGACGGAAGAGGAAACGCAACAAGAGCAACGCCACCAACCAGACAACCACCACGACCGGAAAGGCGTGGGTGAGGAAATCGTTGAAGGAGAAATTTGCCGCCGAGGCAATGAGCACATTCGGCGGATCGCCCACCAGGGTCGCCACGCCGCCGGTATCGGATAAAAGAGCCTCAGACATCAACAAGGGGATGGGGTTGATGCCCAACACTTCGCTGATTAGGATCGTCACC
>FWPU01011891.1_pt1 | contig 11862 bp, 17 predicted proteins | sample 2228361 | NCBI WGS metagenome assembly FWPU01 (sample SAMEA103939777, study PRJEB20133) | metagenome | reverse complement strand
AAATGCAAACTAAACTATTAAATTTACCCTTTGTGGGTGGTAAGGGGGCTTTGCCCCCTTACATGATGCTGTTTAATCTCATAAAATAGACTTTTGCAGAGGTCTCATACAATATTTCCTTTAATATTAAGAAAATCATTCAGATCGGCACTCGGCGGACTCTCCGCTTTGCTTCGCAAAGCACGGCGAATGTAATGGGTGGTGTGCGAGCTACACGCTACACTTAGGGGTACGCCGTATTAGCCCCCATTCTATACGGCAGATTCGGTCTCAAGAATCAGCTCGTTTTATTTTACGGCTGTGGCGTTGAGGAAAAGGACGGTCATATATGCATCGTATAGTAGAAGTTAAACCACTACCTGGCTTTAAAGTTTGGCTAAAATTTGCAGACGGGGTAGAAGGGACTGTGGATCTTTCTAACCTCGCAGGCAAAGGGGTATTTGAGGTATGGAGTGACCCAAAACATTTTGAGTCCGTATATGTAGACCCAGAAAGCCACACAATCGCCTGGCCCGGTGGTATCGATTTGTGCCCAGATTCACTATATGCCGAGATGACAGGTATAGATGTGCTGTCGAAGGTAACAAGTGCCTGAGATAAGCAGATTTTATGGAATTATCATCCGCATGTTCTTTAGAGAGCATGCGCCTCCCCACTTCCATGCGGCCTACGGTGATGACGAGGTTTTAATCTCTATAGAGACTTTAGCTGTTGTATCTGGATGGCTACCAGCAAGGGCAATGGGGTTAGTAATAGAGTGGGCTTCTTTACACAAAGACGAACTTAGAAAGAATTGGGAAAAGGTCTACAACCACCAAAAACCCGACAAGATAGAACCTTTAAAGTAAGAAGCTACTAGGGTGAGTTAGTCTCACCTAAAGGAGCCAAGGGAAATGAAATGTAGTATTAAAGGTTGCCCTGGAGAGTATGAGGAGAAACAGGTTATTCACCCTGTGCGATATCACGGGCAGGTAATCGTCATTGACCATGTTCCAGCAGAGGTCTGTTCGGTATGTGGTGACGTGCTCTTAAAGCCAGAGACCGTGCGTCGGATTGAAGGGTTACTAAAAAAGGCAACAAGACCTGCAAAAACGATCCCCCTTTATGAGTACGCCTGAGGGGCTAATTCAAATCTACTTGTGAAACCTCCTAAAACTCCACCACAGGCCAGCCCTTCCAGCGGGAGTACAACCTGAGTATGGGATGGGCGTTGACTGCCACGGGGTGTCCTACCAGTCTAAGAAACTCTGCGTCTGAATAGTGGTCAGCATAGGCATAAGAGTTCTTGAGGTCGATGTCCATCCTTGAGGCGAGCTCCTGGAGGATTCTCACCTTACCTCCGCCGTAGGGGTGGAGTCCCTCTAGCTGTCCTGTAAATAGTCCGTTTACCCTCTGAAGATTTGAGCCCACGGCGGCGTCAGCACCCAGGTCTTCTTTAAATTCCTCAAGCAGGACATCCAGCGTACCTGATACAAGAATAACGGTATAACCTTCTGACTTTCTCCGCCTTATCTCTTCCCTTGCCTTTGGGGTGATTAAGGGGGCAAGACATTCCGCGAAACAATGCCTAGCCTCTTCTCTTATATGGGAGGAATTTTTGCCTTTCAGATAAAACTTATTGGCCTTAAGGTAAAGCTCCTGCAGGGTAAGGAGCTTAAAAAGAAATTTGCCTAAAAATCTCAATATGTCCCTGGGTGTAATTATTCCTCTTTTGAAGAGGTATCTTATAAAAATTCGCTCTGAGGAGCCTCCCTTAAGGAGGGTATTGTCTATGTCAAAGATGGCAGCCCTTAACATAGAGCCTAGGAACTCGCCTGGGGTGGGTTGAGGCGGCTTCCCAGGAGATACCCCCTGCCTTCCCATACCACAGGGAATCCCCTCAGGAGGCAGAAGGCCACTGTCCCATAAACCAGGACATACTTAACTGATATTAGAGAGTTCATCCAGGCCGCAGAGACCTCTGCACTTCTGGCCGTCACGATTGCGCCGAGATAGGTGAAGCAAATCGCCTTGGATGCGGCGTAGAGCCCCCTGGAGAGGCGAGAGCTGACAAGAAGCTTGGCCCACTCCGCCTTCTGCATGGTCGTTTCCCCGAAGGCCGTCTTTCCTTCCGCAAAGGCCATACTCCTCAGGTTATCCACCACCACATCCCTGGTTATTACTATGGCAGGAACCCAGAAGCTATACTCCCCCACGCAGGCAAAATATATCCACAGTACGTTTTCTACTATTCTGTCCCCCAGGATGTCAAAGACGGCCCCTTGCGCGGAAGTCTCCCCGTAACGCCTGGCTATGTAGCCATCTAGCGCATCCATCGCAATTATGATGCCCGTTAGAAAGGTGGCCAGGACGTTGAGATAAAACCCCCTCTGATAGAGGGTCACAATAACAAAGACCAGTATGACTCTTGATAACGTGACGACAGCCGCTTTCAAGTCCTGTCCTCCCTCAAAAATTCTACTGCCTCTGAGTGAGTCTTTCAAGGGAAAACCCATAAGATAGTGGGGAGATACATACATGGGTCACCATTTCACCTTTCTTTACCCAGGGTGTATGCGTAAAATATTGTTGATGGATGCCAAGATTATCTATTTAGACCAGAATATCCTCAGCTATATTGCCAAGGTGGAATTGGGGCAGATAAGGGAGGAGAGGGTTGAAAGGCTCTTCCAGAGGCTGGGTGCCCTCAGCGGTAGGGGTAAAATCAGATGTCCAGAGTCTGTATTCCACAGGATAGAGTCGGAATTGGGGAGTGACCTCCTCAAGGTAAAGCTACTGGAGACCCTTAGCGAACTCTCCCAGGGAACTGGCTTTAGGGACTGGAAGGAACTGGTTGATGTGCAGATGGGGAGGGCAATAGAGGGCTTTTTTGGCGGCAAACCCTCCGTCCTTTCCAGAAAGGAGGCCTTTTGCAAAGAAACGACGGGGAAGGACTTGCCCTCTGTCCAGGAGTTAGAACGCCTGAAGAAATTGTACAGGGAGAGGTGGGAAGGCTTGAGAAAGGAAGTCATGGAGGGTTACCAGAGGGGGCTTCCAGAGCTTACCAATAAGCTTTTCCGGCACCAAAGGGAGTGCGAGAGGCATGCCCTGGCGAAAGGCTATCTACGTCAGGAGGAGGATAGGGAACCATGCCTCTCAAGTTATATCATGGAGGCCTACCACCTGGAAGGGCCGAGGAAGGGAGGATTAGAAGCCTATAAGGCCCACGACCCGGACCTCAAGAGGCTCTCGTCCTTCTTGGACTCGGGATGGCTAAGGGCCGTGCCGTTTGTGGACGTCGTCTCCTCCCTGAATGCTGCCGTCCTGGTGTACGAGGAGGCCAGGGAGCCTGAGGAAGGGGATTTCTATGATTCACTCATAGTGGGGACCGTACTACCGTACTGCGATGTACTGGTTACGGACAATTTTCTAAAGAGTATTCTTGTGAAGAGGCTTGGTCTCCATAAGAAATATCATGTGGAGGTCTTTTCCGGAAAGGGCGGTGAACTGGATAGGCTGCTTACGTGTTTGGATGGATTTACGGACTCCTGAGTATGTCGTGGGTGCCTATCCTACGAAGGATTATGCAGTCCTCTACCAGGTTAAAAGTTACTCGGTAACTTATACTTATTCGGGCCTCCCAAATGTTGTTTGTCCTCCTTATCTTCTTTACCTGCAGGGAAGGATGCCTTAAGTTTGATATAAGTAATGCAAGCTTCTTATCGGCCTGCTTTTGGATAGCTGGAGTTAAGGAGTGATAGTCCTTTTTGAAAGAATCGGTGTATATAATTTGCATGCACTAAAAGTATATGGATTGGTGTAAATTGATCAATATTTTTTGCACGCACAATTTTCCTATCCAATGAATATGGAACACCCTGAGGAGAAAAACTAAGTGGTTGTATTTTATAAGTTTAGGGGAAATTATTGCAGAATCTTGAGGAAGAAAAGTTAAAGTAAACGGCTAGCCAGATTCCTCAGTATTCAACAGGGATGAATTACTATGCTGTTACTTAGTTTTCAAAGACTTTAGGAGCGAAGAAATGTCCTTAAAAGGTCCTTTGACCCTACCCCTTTTTATATCTTCCTCTGCTTCTCTCTCTTTCTCATGCCACTCTTTTGTCCAAAACCAGGCTTGATCCTTTGGGATAAGGTTCTGTGGGATGAGATAAATGGCATCTCCCTTTAATCTAGCCTCCAGGACATCTCCTGCTTCAAGAGAGAGTTTTTTGAAGATATCTTTAGGTATGGTAATCTGGTGTTTAGGGCCTATCTTTACAATAGCCATGTATTTATTTTCTTACTTTCTTACTTACATATTAAACAAAAAAAAGATTCTGTCAAGAACAGTTGACTATCGTTCCTCAGCAATCCCAAACAATCTTGACAGTCCCCCTTTTCTTGATAGAATGGCGAGGGATACATCCTGCCGTCGGTATGTTCTAAGTGTAATTAAGGATAGGCGATGGAGAAATTTGAGCAAGACCGTCTGGAGAAGCTGGAAAAACTCAGGGGCATGGGGATTGACCCCTATGGTAAGAGGTACAATGGACAGGAAAGCCTCGGGTCGATCACGGCGAATTATGATAATAGCAAGGAAGGCAGGCGCGTCCGGGCCGCTGGCAGGATATCTAGCCTGAGACCTCACGGTAAGGCCGCTTTTCTGGATATAAGAGACTGGACAGGCAAGGTCCAACTCTATATAAAGCAGGACAAGGTCGGAGAGGGCAAGTTTGAGGTATTTAAGCTCCTGGATTTGGGCGACATCATAGGTGCAGAGGGGACCCTATTCAAGACAAGGACAGGCGAGATTACCATCCTGGTAGAAGATTTTATACTCCTCTCCAAGGCCCTTTTGCCCCCACCTGAAAAGTGGCATGGGCTGAAGGATGTAGAACTACGGCACCGACAGCGTTACCTTGACCTCATTTCTAACCCTGAGAGTATGAAGACCTCCCTGGACAGGATAAAAATCATAAAAGGCATCAGGAAATTTCTGGATGAAAGGGGCTACGTGGAGGTGGAGACCCCCATGATGCAGCAAATCCCGGGTGGAGCAGTAGCACGGCCTTTCATCACCCATCATAATACGCTTGACATAGACCTTTATCTCCGCATTGCCCCGGAACTCTATCTAAAGAGGCTACTCGTGGGGGGGATGGAGAGGGTGTACGAGATAAACCGTAATTTTCGCAATGAGGGGATTTCTACCCGCCACAATCCAGAATTTACCATGCTTGAGGCCTATCAGGCCTATGCCGATTACAATGACATGATGGAACTCACGGAGGGCATGATTACCTCCCTTGTAATGGAACTCCATGGCACTTATAAGATTCCCTACGGGGAGAAGACCATTGACATGACCCCTCCATGGAAGAAAAGGACCTTTGTAGAACTACTGAGGGAATACGGAGGGGTAGATTTTTATGACCTCAAGGGTCTTACAAAGAAGGCAGAGGAGATAGGACTTAGTACGCATGGTCTCAACAGGGACAGGATTGCCAACGACCTCTTTGAGGAGCTAGTGGAGCTACACCTTCAAGACCCCACTTTTGTTCTGAACTATCCGGCCTCACTCTGTCCCTTAACTAGGCTCTGCGAGGGTCAGCCCGAACTGGCCCAGCGTTTTGAGTTGTACATCGCCTCCATGGAACTGGCCAATTCCTATACAGAACTGAATGCCCCTCTTGAGCAACGGGAAAGGTTTTTACAGCAAGCAGGTACCGACATGACTGCAGGGAAGGTGGATGAGGACTTCTTGCTGGCACTGAAGTACGGAATGCCCCCGGCCGGAGGACTGGGCATCGGGGTTGACAGGCTTATAATGATACTGACCAATTGTACGTCTATCCGTGAGGTGATTCTGTTCCCCCTCTTGCGTCCCGCACCCAGGCTCAAAGAAGAGGATGTAACCGTCTAAATGGAAAAGGATAACAACGTCCTTATTTCTGCAAAGGATGTTTATAAGGAATATAAGGTCGGGCGTGGGACGTTAAGGGTCCTTAATGGCATTACCCTGGAAGTGATGAAGGGGGAGAGGCTCATTATTGTGGGCCCCTCCGGGGCAGGTAAGAGTACCCTGCTCCATATCCTGGGCCTTCTGGATACGCCAACTTCGGGGAAGGTTTTTTACAAAGGAGAGGATTTGAGCCAACTCAGCCCCGGTAGGCAGGCCGAGACCAGGAACAGATACTTTGGTTTCGTCTTTCAGTTCTACCATCTATTACCGGATTTTGTGGCGTTGGAGAACGTGATGCTCCCTAGACTCATAAGTCCCGGTGCAGGATTATCCACGATGAGGAAGGAGGCTAGAGAAAAGGCGATGGAACTCCTGAGGGCCGTGGGGATGGTGGACCGCGCCCAACACCGTCCAGACCAACTCTCTGGGGGTGAGAGACAAAGGGTGGCCTTTGCCCGGGCGTTGATGAACAACCCGGATGCCCTCTTCTGCGATGAGCCCACAGGAAATCTGGATACAGAGAACGCCCGAGGCATCTGGGAGCTTATTTTGAGACTTAACGAGACTAACCGTCAGACTTTTGTCATTATTACCCATGATGAGCATTTTACCCGCATGGGCACCAGAACGGTCAAGATGACTGACGGTAAGATTACGGAATAGGAGAATCCATATGTGCGAGGGCATGTTCAGTTGTAGACTATCCGAAGCCTGCCTCAGGGGGGCCTCGGCAGGCGCAGCCCCTGAGTTTACCGAAGGGTGGATTTTCCATCCCTGCACTGAGAATGCCGGGAAAGGAGAGTAAATGGCTCTAAAAGTTTATATTGATGGCAAATTGTACCCCCAGGAAGAAGCTAAGATTTCTGTCTTTGATCACGGTCTCCTCTACGGGGATGGAGTCTTTGAAGGTATCCGCTCTTATAACGGCAAGATATTCAAGCTTCAGGAACACGTAGACCGCCTGTACGAATCCGCCAAGGCCATTGCCCTGCAGATTCCCATAAGTAAAGAAGAGATGAAGGAGGCTATGTATACTACCCTGAAGACGAATAATCTAAAAGATTCCTACATAAGACTGGTAGTCACCAGGGGCGTGGGTAAACTTGGCCTGGAACATACTAAGTGTAAGACCCCTTCTATAATAATTATTACCGATTTTATTGAACTGTATCCAAGTAAACTCTACGAGGTAGGGATTGATGCAGTTACGGTACGCACTATCCGCAACCACTTTGAGGCCCTGAACCCACGGATAAAATGCCTGAACTACATGAACAACATCCTGGCCAAGATAGAGAGCCTGAATGCCGGGGCCTCAGAGGCCATCATGCTCAATGCCGAGGGTTATGTGGCAGAGTGTACCGGGGAGAACATCTTCGTCGCCAAACACGGGGAGCTATTAACCCCTCCAGTTAATGCCGGTATCTTGAAAGGGATTACCAGGGATACCGTCATTGAGCTGGCCAGGAAGAATGGTGTCCACGTTATTGAGGACCTTTTCACTAGGTACGAACTTTATACTGCCGATGAATGCTTCCTGACCGGAACGGCCGCAGAGATAGTCCCGGTAGTGAAGATAGACGGACGGGTTATCGGTAATGGAAAGCCGGGCAAGATGACCCAGTTTCTTCTATCCAAGTACAGGGAACTCACCAGGAGCCCGGAAACCGTTGAGGTTGCTACCCCAACCGGAGCGGGGCTCTAGACCCGCTCTCCCGACCGGCGGCCGGGGGCCAGGCTATACCAGGCTATAAGCCCCACTCCTGCGCATATAAACACGTCGGCCAGATTGAAGGTGGGCCAGTGTTTTGCCCCCACATGCAGGTCTATGAAATCCCTTACACAATCATATAACAGCCTATCAATAAGATTTCCCACGGCCCCTGCGAAGATGCACCCTAGTGCCAGGTTTGTAGAAAACCTCTCCTTGTTAGAGCGTTCATAAACCCACAGGAGCAAGAACAGGGCAAGGAGGGAAAACAGTATAAAAAGGTAATTGGCACCCTGTACGATACCAAAGACCCCTCCTTTGTTGCGGCTTAAGACAAGGGATAGAAAACTGGTGAGATCCCATCTCTGAACGGGGTCCAGATATTTAAAAACGGCCCATTTAGATGACTGGTCTAGAAGTACACCTAATGAGGTAATTACGGCGAGACGGCCATAAGGGCTCATGCACTAAGCGGTGCCAGCCTCTGATTCTTCCTTCTTCTGGCACTCCAGACAGTGTCTGGCATGAGGTAAGGCTACGAGACGGGCCTTGGGGATCTTTTTCGTGCACACCTCACAGATACCGAAGGTGCCTTTTTCTATCTTTGCCAGGGCGGCATCTATGCTCCTCACAGCCTCTGTCTCGTTCTCCATGAGGTGAATCATGATGTCCCTCTCGTAATTGTCCGTACCCAGGTCTGCCATGTGGAAAGGCACATTAGAGAGGTCTCCTGCCGCATCCTGCCTGTTTTTTCCTAGAGCCTCCCCTTGTAGGGAATTTACGTTGCCGACTAATTTCTCCCTCATTGAGAGGAGTACCCTTTTGAAGCCTGCTAGTTCTTTTGCATCCATTTCGTTCTCCAAAAGCCCACCTTAAATGAAATCGTTAACTTCCTTTCAACAATATGTTAAAGGAATTAACCGAAAAGTCAAGAGTAAGATTCCCCGGGTTTTGGGTAATAGACACGGTAGCCCGCCCTGAATCCGCCTTAGGCGGACTAGGTTCAGGGCCCGCTCAACTAAAACTGACTGGATAGATTTACTTGTAGAATTCCGCCATACTCACCTGTTTGTAACCTTGCGGCATCTGGAATTCACTGTCGGGGATTGCTTCTTTGATGACGTTTGTTACTTTAGTTGTAAATCTTTGGCCTATATAGTCTATAGACTTTGTTGGGTAGCCTGCCATGTAGATTTTTTCCCACTCTTATAAGATGGCAGGGTTCGCCGCTGTACTGTACGCAGCCATGGCCCTGAGGGCTTCCTGGGCTATACTGAAGAATTCTGCGAAGACCTTGTAGTCGACTTCGTTCTCCAGGGTCTTTGCAAGGTCTGGGGAGACCCACACCTCTTGCCTCAACTCCTGGTTGTCTGCGGCGCGGACTTCAAATTTTTTGCTCTTATACCCCGCAATGGTGTCACTCTCGTTTGTTTCTTTTGCTGCGATGTTCACGACGCCTGCTGCCTGCTTAATGCCCATCATTAGCTCCACCAATGCACGCTCCTCCTCAGGCATCTTTTGCATCTCTTGCTTCATCTCATCTAACGCCTCTGAAAGACGGGAAAACAGCTTCCTCATCTCGTTGGCATACTCCTCACGGGTTACAATGCAGTAATTCTTTTCCGTAAGATTGACTAACGTGATGGTATCCTTTTTTAGATTAATGATTGTTACGTCTTCATCTGACACAAGTTTGACACAGTTACTTGAGTAGTAACTCTTGCTCTTAATGGCACTGCCTTCCTGACCCTCAGGGTAGCCGACCTCCTCAATGATGATACCTGCAAGGGCGGCATTAAAGTTTATTGCCAAACTTACGGTAAACAGAATAAGTGCCCACCGCGCACCTTGTTGAACAAATGCTCTTATTTTGCCTTTTTGCATGTTATTTAGCTCCTCTAATAAATTGGCCTATTATAGGGCCTCTCTGAATGGAAAAAGTCTATCACAAAATGGCTCTTTAGCAAGGCTGTAGTTGAGATGGTTTAAAACCCGATCCCAATTCCCAACGTGAATCTATAGTCCGCCTCCTGTTCCTTCCCGTTCATGTCCTGCAGGACAGGGATACCTACTGAGAGGAACGGTGAATAGCGGTCAGCAATGGTAGCCCTCACGCCCGGTGAGAAAAAGACCTGGGTCCCGCCGCTATTATCATCGTCCCTGTCGTTGATTTCGTGCCTGCCGTGCCATTCCCCGTTTAGTTCCACCACAAGGTCCCATGCCAGGTGGGTATGTTCCTTCTCGTGCACCTGGTTACCCACTATATAGTGGTGTATGTGTCTTACTTCACCAAGCCTGTACGAGGTGGCAAGGTTATAGAAGAACATATCTCCCAGGGTGGTGCGTTGATTGCCCCGGGTGGTAAACATGTAAAGGATGTTGCCATCAAGAGAGAACCTGCCCCAGCGTTTTGTCACAGCCAGGCCCGCCATGGGGTCCCAGGAGCCGGAGCCTGACTGGTGCTCCACCTCAAAGCGTGGGCCCTGGCGGGTCCTCTCCGTGGTGCGTCCTGTTGGCAGCTTGAGCCCAAAGAGGGCGGACACCTCAAGGTTCACCTCGTCTTTATGGAAGAATCTGTACTGTCCAAAAAGGGTAAGGTCTCCAAAGTCGGCAGAATCACCGTGACGGTGTACCGCAGCTTCCCCTTCGTCCTCATGAAAATGCCCTTCCCTGACCTGCTCATGAGATACGTATGGAAGACGGAGACCTGCCAAGAGGTCGTTTGTCACCCCATAAGCTCCGGTTAGGATGTTACTCAACCTGGAGTCTTCGCTGTGGACCTCGTTTCCCTGCACGGCAAAATCCAGTAACTCGCCATCGCTATAGCGGTCAAACTTTAGATTTTCAAGGCGAAAATCCACAAAAAAATGGCCTCTAGGTATTGTGGTTGCTGGAATGGTAGTGATAGGCCCGGCCTTTCCCGGTCCGGTCCCTACACCGGCATGGTGCCCAAAAACCTCTTCCGCGAAAAACGAAAACGATGATAAGGCAACCCCCACCAGAAGAGTAACCGTGCAAACTAGATATTTCATCCCCATGCTCCTTTCTTGAGATAATGAGGAATCATTATGGGGAATTCCCTCTGCAGGCAGTAAATAGATTGATGGTGAGCAAGGCGTAGTAGACTCTAGTTCCCTGCGCCCTGGTCACCCATCCACGCCCATAAATGGCAGATTATGAAAGGACTATCCCCTTGCTTTAGGTACGCCTACTTGTGCAAGGGGTCTTGGGGGTCTTTCTAGGGGCGTGACAGAACCCTGGATAGGCTCAGGAGGTATGCCTTCCCTTACGAAACTTTGTGGCATTTCTACGGGAAGGATGGGCACCTCCTGGGATACGAAGATGAGGTTTTGGAAAGAAGAGAATTTATGCGGGTAGCCCATGCAGGCCAGGCCCCGAAGGAAGGAGTATTTTGACGATATAAAAAGGTTACTTGCGCCATCTGAATGGGTTAGGGTCGTGCGATGTTCATGGGAATGGCAGCAACAGTGTTTCCTACAGTCCTCAGCGCTCTTGCAACCGCACCCGTGCCCCTCACAGGGGTAGCTCCCCTTTTTGACCCTGGGTGGCATAGGGGCGTTACATAAGTTCCCTGCTAATAGCAGGCAGCTAATCCAGATGCACAGGATTCTGAGGGGTAAAGGTCTTCTCAATCTTTCCTCCGGAAGAGTAAACTCGGGGGCATAAAGGCTATTAGACCAGGAATCAAAATTGTTGTTATCTGCCTCATCTTTTCATGCCAAGAGTAAGCCCCACCAATGTCTCAATTTTATCTTCTCCCTTAAGAGGACTTGTCTTCTATTTCCCTTATTTTTGCCTTAAAGCCTGCCTTTTTTACTGCCTTTACGAGCTTTTTAGGTGCAGTGCCTTTTTGGGCATGAACGTAAAACAATTGGCGCGAATTTTTGGGTGCCTGATAGGACGGATACAGGTAAAAACAGAAGAAGCCGACCCTTTTTGCGAAGGGCACCAGGAGAGTCCTTGTTTGCGTCTTCTTTTTTCTCCACCCTCACTGAGATAACCCCTTCTACTGCTTGAAGGGCTTCTTTAACTTTTGTGATAGATTTGCTCGAAAACATACCCTTCACTGAAAGTTTAACCTTCGTTACTCCTTCTTTATCACTCCCATACGCTGGAGGAAGTAGGAACGTAGAGGCTATGAGACCGAGTATCAAGATTCCTGTTATCCGTTTCATAGTTTTCCTCCTTT
>FWPU01011890.1_pt1 | contig 11867 bp, 15 predicted proteins | sample 2228361 | NCBI WGS metagenome assembly FWPU01 (sample SAMEA103939777, study PRJEB20133) | metagenome | reverse complement strand
CCAAAAAAGACAGTTTCTTGCTGCTCTGAAAGCTTCTAAAGGATCTCTCTAATCCTTTAAGCCTCCAGGCACTTTGCTGCCTTAGGGGGTGGCTTCCTACTCCGGGGTTATTTCAGAATTTTTTCCAATTCTGAAATAATAAGATAACTTTCAAGGTCAATCTGCTGTCCCCAGACCTCCTTGATTGCATTTTATCTTATCATTAAAGGAGGCTAGTATGTTTTTGAATTTTTGCATTCATTAAAAGCCCTTAGGGCTGATGTTGAATTTATCAAATGTATCATTGAGAATGGAATTAAAAGAACCCTATTGTAAACATAGGGCTCTTTTTAAAATTTAATTCTAATTCATCTTTCTAGGCGTAACCTAAAGCCATTCTAATGATGTAAATAATTGAGTTGGCTAAAAGAATAATTATGATGCCAATCACAGCATTAGTTAGAGTTGCTTTAGCCGCAGCAATTCTGTTTTGGTCACCACCAGCTGTAATGTACATCAAGCCACCCACAATTAGAAAAATAGCGGCAATAATACCAACAATAGTAGTTAGCCAAGTTTGAATAGCTTTCAAAATTGTTTCAGCACTTCTTGGTTCCCCTGGTCCTAAAGCTAAAGCCACAACCGGCATTAAAACAAGAGATAGAACTAATCCTGCTACAATGAATTTTTTCATAATCCCTCCTAAATTAATTAGCAAATAATATTATAACAAAAAAAATAAAAATTGCAAATTTATTTAAAGCCAAGTGCTTGTTGGATAATTAAAATAGCGGCATTAGCTGTAATGATAATAATTATTCCAATAATAGCAGCAGTAAGCATTTTTTTAGCTTGCTCTACAGCTTCAGGATTACCTCCAGCTGTCATATAACGAGCGCCCCCTAAAATTAGGAAGATAGCAGCAACAGGGGAGGCAATGATAGAGAGGAACTTTATAATGTTGTTTGTTAATCGGATTAAACCTCCTGGTCTTGTAAAATTCACACCACTTAAGATGCCTTTATAAGCTAGGCCAATAGGGCCAACATCATAACCGGTTATTATTATAAAGATAGAATTTGCCAAAATCAAAACTGCAGTTGCAATTAAAGTTGTGGAGATGATGTTTTTAGCATCAGCAATCCCTTCTGGATTGCCAGCTGAGCTGATATATCTAATACCACCAAATATTAACATTGCTACAGCCAGGACGCTTAGAAGTTTAAAAGACCAGTCAAAAAGACCATTTTTTTCAGCTAAGAAGTCATTTAAATCTTTAGCGCAACCTAAAATAGTCTTTATCTCCTCACCAGAGCATTTCCCGGAGTGAACTGCCTGAGCTGTCCCCACAAATGCAAGAACCGTTACTAAAATTAAAGAAATTAAAATAAATTTTCTCATAAGGCCTTTTTATTTTACAGTAAAATTACTCATCTTTGCAATTTTCTTCGACAATTTTTTTAAGATACTCTTTAAATTCTTTAGCCAATTCTTTGTGTTTTAGAGCAAATTCCACATTGGCTTTTAGATATTCCAATTTATTACCACAATCATAATATTGGGCATTTTTAATTTCGCAAGCATAGACCTCTTTTTGTTTCATATAGATGTTTAAAGCATCAGTAAGCCAGTATTCTCCTCCCCGACCGGGCTTAAGATTAGCCAAAATGGGGAAGATGTCTGGCTCTAGGATATAAGCTCCATGGGTGGCTAATTTAGAGGGAGCTTCTTCTATTGTTGGTTTTTCAACAATTTTGATGATTTTGTAGATATTATTTTTTATTTTTTGGATTTGGGCAATACCATATTTGGGAACATCTTTTTCTTCAACCTCAATGGCACTAATAATGGGGGATTTGTATTCTTCATAAGCCCTAATCATTTGTTTGAGCCGAAGAGGATGGGAATGGATAAACTCATCTCCCCAAAGCACTGCGAAGGGCTCATTGCCAATGAGGTGTTGGGCAGAGGCAACCGGAGTGGCGTTTCCATAAGGTCCTTTTTGTCGAATATAAATAAAATTAGCCATTTCAGCAATGCGTCGGATTTCGGCCAATTCTTTTAATTTTCCTGCTTCCTCGAGACGTTTTTCTAATTCAAAAGGATAGTCGAAATGGTCTTCAATAGATCGTTTTTGCCAACCAGTAACAATAATTATATCCTCAATACCCGAAGCTACCGCCTCCTCAACCACATATTGAATAATAGGAATATCCACCACTGGCAACATTTCTTTAGGCTGAGCCTTGGTGGCTGGCAGGAATCTTGTTCCCATTCCTGCTGCTGGAATAATGGCTTTTTTGATTTTCATCACTTTTTCTTGATCTTTACTTTTATAACTTTTTCTTTCTTTTTTGCTTTTGTTCTTTTGGGGATAGTAATAGTGAGCACGCCATCTTTAAATTCAGCCCCTGCTTTATCTTTTTCCACCTCCTCGGGTAAAGTTAGGGATCGATAAAAACTTCCTTCTCGCCGTTCCTTTTTGTAGTAATTCTTCTTTTTGACTTCTTTTTCCTCTTCTGTCTTGCCTCTCACCGCAATTCTATTGTTACTAACCTGGACCTCAATATCCTCTGGTTTAACTCCAGCTACCGACATTTTTATTACCAGGTTTCCTCCCTCGGTGTAGATGTCGGTGGGAGGACTAAAGCTTTCATCTAGAAATACATCAAAATTCATACTCCCTCCCTAAGTTTTAGTTTTTAATTCCTAGATTATATTTTAGTTTAAATTTTTTAAAATTTCAACTATTCTAAAAGTGGTAGATATTAAGGGATGGATTGTTAGCATGGGGCTTAAGGAATTTATCTTAGATTTTGTTTTTCCTAAAAAGTGCCTTGCCTGTGGCCAGGAGGGAGATTGGGCTTGTCCAGATTGTCTTAAAACTATCCAAATGATAAAGTCTCCCAGCTGTCCCTTTTGTGGTAGATTGACCAAAAATGGTCAATTTTGCTCAAAATGCCGGCCCAAAACTCAACTTACAGGCATTATTATAGTTAGTCATCTTAATCCTGTATTAAGGGCAATTATTCATGGCTTCAAATACGACTTTGTTAGAGAGGCTGGCGAGATTCTTTCTTTAATTCTAACTAAAGGATTAGTGGGTCGCCTGCCTCATGGAGCACCTATCCTTGTTCCTGTGCCTCTTTATAAGAGAAGAGAAGCTTGGCGGGGCTTTAATCAAGCAGAGATTTTAGCAAGAGGGGTTTCTTTTGAATTCAACTTACCCCTTATTGAGACTAACCTCCTCCGAGTTAAAAATACCAAGCCTCAAATTAAGCTTTCAAGGGAGGAACGCTTCCAGAATATTAAGGATGCTTTTTTGTGGCGGGGAAAAGAAATAAGGGGGGAAGTGGTTTTGCTGGTGGATGATATTTGCACTACTTCCGCTACATTAAATGAATGTGCCAAGACCCTAAGGAGGGCTGGAGCTCGTCAAGTTTGGGGGGTTGTTTTGGCAAAAGAGTAGTTATTAAAGCTTCAAAGATAGATAGCAGATGACTTGAGGTATTCTCAGTGTCCGGAGTGTTTTATAAAGAATTGAAATTCTGATATAATTGGGCTAGAATATTAAGTCTAATTATTTGGAGGCGTGGCAGAGTGGACGAATGCGGCGGTCTTGAAAACCGCTGTCCCAATTATTCGGGACCAGAGGTTCGAATCCTCTCGCCTCCGCCATTTCAATTGGTTCAATATAAATTTGGGTTTACTTTGGAGGAATTTGAAGAGGAGGGATGGCCGAGTGGTTAAGGCATCGGTTTGCTAAACCGAGACCAGTTAATAGCTGGTCCGTGGGTTCGAATCCCACTCCCTCCGCCAATTGGAAAAAGTTAAAGCTGGCTCGCCCTCTGCGAGGGCTCGCCAGCCTCAACATTTACCGATCGGCGGTGTGTAGTTGAAAAAATCCGAACCGATTTTATTAACGGGCGAGGGGCGTGGAAGGGCAAAGACCAAACCCCCTTCCGCCCGCCTCACCCGAAAGCGGAAACGAAAAGGTAAACCGCCAAAGAATCTGAAAAAATGTCGGCCCGAACTTTATTTTGGCCAGAAGCGGGCTTTTCTTTTTCTTGATTATTTGACTTTTATTTGTTATCATATACTTGTATAGAATTATAGCAAAACAATTTAATGTTATCAAATTATGGAAAATAATCAAGGAAATAAATTAGGCAAGAAAATAAAGGCATTGCGCCTTAAACTTGAGCTTTCCCAAGATGAGTTCGCAAGAAAAGCGGATATTCCTTATACTACTCTTACCAAGATTGAAACCGGAGTTATTAAAAAACCTTCGGTCTTCGTTATGGCGAAAATTGCCAAAGCATTAAATATAACCGTGGATGAGTTAATAAAATAAATAACATGATTACAAATCATAAAATAATAATAGGCGATTCAAGGGAAATGAAAGAGGTGGCAGATAAGTCTGTCCATTTAGTCATTACCTCCCCGCCGTATTGGCAATTAAAAGATTACGGTGCGAAAGAACAGATTGGTTTTAATGATAGTTATGAAGATTATATTAATAATTTAAATTTAGTATGGAATGAATGTTTTAGAGTGTTACACGAGGGCTGCAGATTATGTATAAATATTGGCGACCAATTTGCGCGCTCTGTTTATTATGGAAGATACAAAATAATTCCCATTCGTACAGAAATTATTAAATTTTGCGAATCTATCGGTTTTGATTATATGGGGGCTATTATTTGGCAAAAACCAACGACAATGAACACTACTGGCGGTGCAACAGTTATGGGTAGCTTCCCTTATCCAAGAAGTGGAATTATAAAAATAGATTATGAATTCATTTTAATATTCAAAAAACCAGGTAACCCGCCAAAAGTATCTAAAGAATTGAAAGAAAAGTCTAAATTAAGTAAAGAGGAATGGAATGAATATTTTTCCGGACATTGGAATTTTAATGGAGAAAAACAGACTAAACATTTAGCAATGTTTCCGGAGGAACTGCCAAAAAGATTGATAAAAATGTTTAGTTTTGTGGGCGATACAATTTTAGATCCATTTTTAGGAAGTGGAACAACAACATTAGCTGCGAAAAATCTGAGCCGCAATTCAATCGGCTACGAAATAAATCCCCAATTTTTATCTTTTATTAAGGAAAAAATTGGAGCTAATGAAGCCGCACAAAAAGTAAGATTTGAATTTATAAAACAAGAGACAATAACTAATGATTGGAAAGCAAAAATCAAAAATTTGCCTTATCAATTCCGCGACCCAGTTAAATTTGATAAGAAAGTCGATCCTAAAAAGTTGAAGTTTGGTTCAAAAATTGATTTTTCAGAATCAACAAGAGAAGAATTTTATTCAGTAAGAGAAATAATAAACCCAGATTTAATAGTTTTAAATAATGGTTTGAAAATTAAATTACTCGGCGTAAAAACAAAAATGGAAACCGTACAGCAGGCTTTAGATTTTTTAAATTCTAAATTAAAAAATCAAAAGGTATTCTTACGGTTTGATAATCAAAAGTATGATGATAGCGGTAATCTTCTTTGCTATCTTTATCTAAAGAACAAAACCTTTGTCAATGCCCATCTGATTAAAAATAAATTGGTAGATGTTGATACGAGTTTAAATTTTCGTTATAAAGATAAATTTATAAACTTATTAAGATAAAACTATGGCAAAAGAATGGATTTTAAATAGTGCCATAAATCGTTGGGGTTTGCAGAAGAAACGAATGGTAGGAGCGGTATCTGACGAAATTAGGAAATGCTCTCCTAAAACCTTAAAAGAATGGGAAGAATATTATTACAAAAATGTATATCCTAAAGAACGTCTAATTGAAATAGGTAAAAAACTTTATATTAAAATATCGGAAGTTTTGAGAGCGGAAATCGATGACATAACTGAGGAAGATTGTATAAATTATGTGATCAATCTTGTTATTAATCGTACCTTTGACGGATACATAACCGAAAAGAAAACTGTATACGAACAACTTCAAAATATTCTTAATGTAAAAATAGAACCAGCACCAGATGAATGGGATAGATTATTTAATGTAGATTTCTTTATTAAAATTAAAGATAAATATATAGGATTGCAGATTAAGCCAGCAGGCTATGCTTTTATCACCCAAATAATAAATGAAAGAAAAAACCAAGAAGCAACTCATAAGAAATTTACTGCAAAGTATGGCGGGAAAGTTTTCTATGTAATTTCCGTGAAAGAAGGAGATAAAAAGAAAATTTACAATACAAAGGTCATTGAAGAAATAAAACAAGAAGTAGAGAGATTAAAAAATTTTTAGAATTTGCCGCCAAGCTCGGCGAAGCCGAACAATCCCACAACGCGGGATTAGAAAAACTTGAAATCGTCATTTTCGCTTCCGCTTTCGGTCGAGGCGGGCGGAAAGGGGGTTCGGTCTTTGCCCTTCCGCCCGCCGAGCCCGTTAATAAAATCGGTTCGGATTTTTTCAAATACACACCGCAAAGTAGGATCTTTCATCGAGATTTCAGCAGAGGCAACCGGTTAGATGGTGAAAAAAAGTAAGGTCCCATCGTCTAATGGCTAGGACACCATTCTTTCAAGATGGGAATACGGGTTCGATTCCCGTTGGGACCACCGATGTTAGAACAATCAAAAACAGAAACCGACAACGAAATAAGCTGGCGGGCAGCCGAGTATCAGTACGTGGAAAAAGACGTAAGCTGGTATTGGATTATCATAATTATCGCAAGCATTTTGGTTTTAATTTCCCTTTTTCGAGACAATTTTTTCTTTGCTGTATTCATTGCCATTGCGGCGGTAACGCTTATATTCTTTGGAAGACGCAAGCCCCAGATTTTTGACTTCAAAATCAATGACAAGGGAGTTGCGATAGGCGATAAAATTTTTTATGATTATGAGCGCCTTGAAGGGTTTGTAATAAGGAAAAGACCAGAACGGCTTGATGAGATTGTTCTAAAAAAGAAGGGAGCGATTAATCCTTATATAAAGATTCCAGTAGACTCGAAGCTTGCTCCGAAAGTAAAAGGATTTTTAGAGAAAAAACTGCCGGAGATTGAATACCAGGATTCCTTAATTGACATCATATCAGAATGGTTTGGATTTTAATGTCCCCATAGCTCAGCGGATAGAGCGTCAGGTTGCGGACCTGAAGGTCAGGGGTTCAAATCCTCTTGGGGACGCATGACAAAGAAGGTGATTATTTATCTTTTGGTCGTTCTCCTCCTTGTGGTCGTCTTATTTGTTGGGTTAGGATTGATACTGTCTCCGCCAGCGGTGGCGCCGAGTGAATCAACTTTTCGAGGGCCGCCGCCAGGACCACCCACTGGTTTTAAGGGTCCTTCCGGACCGCCGCCCGTAGCTAACTGAAGATTTCCTGAACTAGCGGATTGCGGTAATTTAAAGACATTTGTATAATGAGACCCAACAAGAAGCTAAAAAAAAGAAGGATTAGGTAATGTTGGCGTAATAAGCAGCTCCTTAAAGAGAAAATAAAATTATATTGAGATGTTATCTAAAGAAATGGTTAGGAATAAATCCTGCGGCCATAGTATACCGGCATTACGCCGCCTTGCCATGGCGGAAGAGGGGGTTCGATTCCCCCTGGCCGCACCACAACAAAACAAGATGGCTTTTTGAAAGCCAATAGGGGCGGCGCACAAGCCGTATTTAATAGTTTCCAAAAACCGTGGAATCCGTTTCTAAAGTTACTCGAACCAGTTAACGAAAATTCCCGAAAAAGAAAACTCTAAAGAGCTCAGTTTAAACAATTTTATAATAAACTTAATGGAAGTTTGGATTAGAATTGTTATTAGTGTTCTTTTTATTGCGCTTGTGGCAATAGCCATTGTTTTTTTGGGTGTTTTTGGACTTATACCGGCAAAAAAATTGACCACCGTTTTAGAAGTTGAAGAAAAAAGAATAGTGAGAGAAAAAATTGTCGAGCCGGAAGAATCACCACCCCAATCTTCATCATCACCACCACCACCATCATCACAACAACCTCCTCTTCCTGCGCCAATTTTACCCGCCACCAGTCCGGTTACAAAAGAAGGTCAAGTAGTAACAGCTGAGGGTCAGCCGGTTAGACTTGATGTTCCGCCAGGCACCCCTTTAGCACCTCAGCAGTCAAACCCGATAAGCGAAGACGTTTTACCAGAAGAAGCGATAAAATTGAAGGTTTCAGCCGAAGGTTTTTCTCCCAACAGTTTTTCCGTAAGTGCTGGTTCAGTTGTGATCCTTTCAGTTTCTTCAGTGGACACCCAAACCCATCTTTTCAAATTTAAGAGCCCAGCCTTATCTGCCGTTGCCATCGGCGTGGCTCCCGGCGAAACGCGGGCTATTACTTTCAACGCGCCTCAAGCAGTAGGGGAGTATGAATTTTTATGTGACGTGCCTGGTCATGAAGCAAGAGGCGAACGCGGCGTTATGGTCGTAAAATAACCCTTGTTCTTATAGGATTTATAGGTAACTATAAGACGATTCTAAAGAATCTCTTTTTGCCGATTTTTAAGACATTGCCGCGCCTGAGACTTAATTTTTCCTGCGGGTCGGTAACTTTTCGGCCTTTTAACTCCACCGCCCCCTGCTTAATTAGCCGCCGCGCTTCGCTTTTGGATGGTACGCCGGCTTTAATCAAAATCTCTATAATTCCTAATTCCTTATTCTTAATTCTTAAAGCTGGCATTTTCGTCGGCAGTTCTTTTTTGGAAAAAATTCGGATAAATTCTTCTTTAGCTTTTTTAGCTATTCTCTCACCGTAGCAGAGTTTTACGACCCAGAAAGCAACTTTTAATTTTGCCTCGCGCGGATTCATATTTTTGAGTTGTTTCACTTCGTTCAAAGGCATCTCCGTCGAGTATTCGGCAATCGCTGTGATTGCTTCATCGGCTAAAGCCATTGTTTTGCCGAATAAATCTTTAGGTCCGTCGTCCAAGTTGATAAGCCCGCCCTCGCTTTTACTCATGAGCTTCTTTCCAGTTTTGGGATTTTCCAGTAGTTTTGTGGTAAGAACAAACTTTTCTTTATTTTTTAGTTTGCGCATCAGGTCGCGGCCGACAAGCATGTTGAAAGTTTGGTCGGTACCGCCTATTTCCATATCCACATTCATTGCTACAGAATCGTATCCCTGCATTAACGGATACAGAAACTCATGCAAGCCAATTACCCTGTTTTCTTTCAGACGTTTTTGGAACATCTCGCGCTTCAACATCTGCTGAACGGTTAAAAGATGAGCGAGCTTGATTAAATCCCCGAAAGTCATTTTAGAGTGCCAAGCGGAGTTGAATTTAAGGAGCGCGCCGTTTTTGCCGCTGAAGTTTATGATTTTGGCAGCTTGTTTTTTAAATGTTTTCAAATTTTCTTTTATTTCTTTTTCTGTGAGCGGTTTCCTTGCCGCAAGCCGGTCAGAAGGGTCGCCGATTCGGCCAGTAAAGTCGCCGATTAAGAGGATGATTTGGTGACCGAGCTTTTGCAGTTTTTTGAGGGTCAAAAGATTAGTGGCGTGCCCCAGATGAAGATGTGGTCCAGTGGGGTCAATGCCGAGGTAGATTTTTAACTTCTTTTCGGAATTCAACGCTTTCTCCAGTGCTTGTTTGGATGGGTAGATTTTGTCTACGGCTCGTTCCAAAACTTCTTTAATCAGTTCTTGTTTGTTCATTTTTCTAAATTTTACCATAAAAAAGGAGTCCGGCGCGGGGACCCCTTTATTACCCAGTTAGCTAATTACCAATTACTTTTTCGTTTTTATGATTTCATCAATCAATCCGTACTCTTTAGCTTCCTTGGGGTCAAGCCAGAAATCACGGTCTACATCGCGTTCAATCCGTTCAATCGGCTGGCCGGTGTGTTTGGCAAGAATGTGATTGATTCGGTCCTTGATTTTAATGATGTGTTTGGCGGTTATCTCAATTTCAGAAGCTTGACCTTCAGCGCCGCCCATAACCTGGTGCAGAAGAATTTCAGAGTTAGGCAAGGCAAATCTTTTACCTTTCATTCCAGCCGCAAGAAGTACCGCCCCCATTGAAGCAGCCAGCCCCACGCACATGGTTGAAACCGGGGCTTTGACATGCTGCATGGTGTCATAGATCGCCATCCCGGCAGTGACCGATCCGCCCGGCGTGTTGATGTAAAATTTTATGTCCTTTTTAGAGTCTTGATTATCAAGAAAAAGAAACTGAGCAATTACTGTATTGGCAACAGCATCAGTAATCGGTCCGCCCAAAAAAATAATCCGCTCCTTTAGAAGGCGGGAGTAAATATCATAAGCCCGCTCGCCATAAGTGGTTTTTTCAATAACCGTTGGAATTAGATTCATCGTCTAATATCTTACCAATTCCACTGCAACGATGTCAAATTTTTTCTCATTGCGGATATTTTGGTCGCTTTTTACGGTAACCGCATCACCAACTTTAAGTTTGGAAAGGCTAAAGGAGCTAACTTTTGGATTGCCCCGCGTATCTGGTTTGGTATAGTCCTTTAAGATAAATTGGGTGGCGCTTGTTACGGTCGCAAATCTTACTTCTCGTCTTTGGGGACTGCCGTCGGGATGAGGGAGATAGTCATCAGGGTCAATCACTTCTAAATCAATAGTTGCGCCGTAGATTCCTTTGATAATGCCGCTTAAACTTTTCATCTCCGCAGGCGGCGGAGGATAGGCTCTATCCACCAAATAGCGGAAACGGGCTTCGCCTTCCTTCTGGCCTTGTTTTTGGCCCCACCTGAAACCTGCGGCAAAAGCAAGAACAATAACTGCTATAATAATGAAAGCGGTAATTACTTTTTTCGTCATGGGATTTGGTATAATTATATATAATTAATATTATAGCATGAAAGAGCTTTTTCATAATCCTCTTTTTTACTTAAGCGTAGTTTTAATTCTTGCTCTCGGTTTTATGGTTGCCAATTTCGTGGGTGCTTTTGCCGAGCCAAGCGCACCGTTCCCTCATGGTCAAGTAGCCGCACCGCTTGATACTTCAAATACAGAACAGACAAAAACCGGGATTTTGAAGGTGGGAGAATTGAAAATTTTGAGTTCAGATATTTCGCTTAAAAATTCAGGAATTTGTCTTAAAGAAAGTTTGAACGGAAACCTTGCTTGCAAGACCTATTGGAATCAGATTGGTGGCACCGCTAGTCAGTGGAAAGATGCCACCGGTGGTATCTATTACGATGCCGGCAACGTCGGCATCGGGACGACGAGTCCCGCCTCAGAATTACATGTTATTGGTACCGGTCTTTCTACTGAAGGATGGGAAGTTGAATCAGATGTAAGACTAAAAACTAACGTGGAGCCTTTAGGCAGTGTTTTAGATAAAGTTTTGAAGTTGCGGGGGGTAAGCTTTAACTTGAAAGATTCTTCCCGAAAACAAATAGGTTTGATTGCTCAAGAAGTTGAAAGTTTATTTCCGGAATTGGTGTCAACCGCAAGCGACGGCTACAAATCTCTCTCTTATGAACGCCTCACAGCAGTTCTTCTTGAAGCCTTGAAAGAACAGCAGGCAGAGATTGAAGAGTTAAGAACTCGTCTCCAAAATTTAGAAAATGGCCGCTAATCAGAGAAATATCCTCGTTGCCGTTATTGTCATCGTCATCGTTATTGTCATAGTTTTTGTTTTTTCAAGGGGGGGTATCGAGAGGACGCCGGCTCCAGCGGCGATGGAGCTTTCGCCAGAGGTCTTACGGTCGCTTACTCCGGCTCCGGACGCCCAGCCAATTGAACTTTCGCCGGAAGTTTTGGAGTCTCTTACCCCGCCTCCTGGCGCCAAGCCAGTAGAACTTTCTCCAGAGGTTTTAAAATCACTGACTCCCTAACTTCGCTCTCCCGTTGACTTTTTCGGGATTTTTGGTCTAATGTAAGATAGCAGAATCGGGAAATACCCGATATTACGACCTCGGAGGTCGTAATTTGGAGGTCG
>FWPU01011889.1_pt1 | contig 11869 bp, 10 predicted proteins | sample 2228361 | NCBI WGS metagenome assembly FWPU01 (sample SAMEA103939777, study PRJEB20133) | metagenome | reverse complement strand
AACCCAGACCTTCAGAAGTTGAAGAGCAGGATTATGGGAATGCCTACGAGCATAGATGCTTGAGAGACCGAAGCAATCATTTGGGTCCCATTGCTGTCTGCGTTCGGCACGCCACCTCACCCATTTACCAAATTGCCCTCACTCTTATTTTACCTCCCCTCCACTTTTCTAATCCCCCCTCCCTTGATGGGAGGGGATAAAGGGGAGGGTGAGAGTAGAGTTATTTGCGCAGGCTACCTGATAAATACAGTAGTAATAACATCAAAAATAATTAACCTTACTTTATAATCCTCCCGATTCGTTTCAGGCGGAGGCCATCATTATTGCCCCAGGACCAGTAGATGATAAATGCCTTACCTTTTATTGCACTTTTTTTTACGAACCCCCAGATACGACTGTCGCTTGAGTTGTCCCTGTTATCTCCCATGACAAAGTAGGAATCCTCAGGGACCTTTATTGGACCATAATCAATTGAAATCATTGAACGCGGTTCCTGGTGAAGGGTAAGATGTTTTATTGAATTAATTGTTTCATAGAAGATTTTTCCGGAATAATCTCTATAGTCATAAGGGACCTCTTCTTTGAACTCCTCCTTAACCGCTATGTTATTAATATAAAGGGCACCTTCTTTAATTTCTACAATGTCTCCGGGTAGCCCTATTGCTCTTTTTATGAAGTCCTTATTCGGATCTTTCGGAAATTCAAAGACAATTACATCGCCATGTTTGATTTCGCGAATCCTTTTTGAAATGAATGGTATATCAGTATTATATAGAAATTTTTCTACAATTATGTGGTCTCCCACAAGTAATGTGGGAATCATTGAACCTGAAGGAATTTTGAATGCCTGGAACAGAAAGGTCCTGATTGAAAAGGCAAGGACGCCGGCAATCGCGAATGCTTCCAGGTATTCTCTTAATGTACTCTTTGTTTTTTTCTTTTTCTCCATCTCTATTTCTCTCCAACCTTAAATATTGCAAAGAAGGCTTCTTGGGGTAGTTCTACATTACCGACCTGTTTCATCCGTTTTTTGCCCTCCTTCTGTTTTTCAAGCAATTTTCTCTTGCGCGTTATATCGCCACCATAACACTTTGCAAGCACATCCTTCCTCAGTGCCTTTTTTGTCTCCCGTGCTATAATTTTACTCCCTATTGCTGCTTGTATTACAACTTCGTAAAGCTGGCGAGGTATAACCTCTCTGAGTTTGCTTACCAGCTCTCTGCCCTTAAACTGCGCCTTTTCTTTTGGAACAATACACGACAATGCATCTACAGGTTCACCATTAATCAATATGTCCAGACGCACAAGGTGTGCTTCTCTGTACCCGGATAACTCATATTCCATAGTTGCATATCCGCGCGAGATTGATTTCATTCTGTCATAGAAATCAACTACTATTTCTGATAATGGGATTTCATAAGTGACAAACGTCCTTGAAGGAGTAGGGTAGGATATATTTTTCTGGATGCCCCTTCGCTCTTCGCATAGTTTTATAATATTTCCGACAAAATCAGAAGGGGTATGAATTGTAGCAGTGATGATTGGTTCCTCAAGGGAATCAATTTTTGTTGGGTCAGGCATTCTTGCAGGATTATCAATTTCAATAATCTCCCCGGAGGTGGTTAATGCCCGATAAACAACAGTTGGTGCGGTTGTAATCAATTCCAGATTGAATTCCCTCTCGAGACGCTCCTGCGTAATCTCCATGTGCAGGAGTCCCTGAAATCCACAGCGAAAGCCGTAACCAAGGGCCATAGAATTTTCTGGCTCATAGACAAAGGAAGAATCATTAAGTCGCAATTTTTCAAGGGCGGACTTCAGGTGGATATAATTCTCACTTTTAACCGGGAACATTCCGCAAAAAACAAGGGGTTTAAGATTCTTAAAGCCGGGCAGGGGAACAGAAACTGGATTTGATGCATCAGTCACGGTATCACCAATCTTTGTGTCCTGAATATCTTTAATTCCGGCAGCAATAATCCCTACCTCACCGGCACTCAACTCGTCCACCTCAATTGCATATGGATTATATACGAGAGTTTTCTGAACCTCAAAGACCTTTCTGGTTGACATTAACATAATTTTTGTGCCCCTTTTGACCCTTCCATCAAAGACCCTTACGAGAATAATTACACCCTGATATGAATCATACCAGCTGTCAAAGATAAGTGCCTTTAGCGGCATCTTTACATCCCCGGAGGGCGGGGGAATTTTTTTTACAACCCTTTCCAGAATTTCCCTTACACCGGTGCCATGTTTTGCACTTGCCAGTAGAACTTCTTGAGGGGGTATCCCGAGGACATCAAGAAGCTGCGTCTTAACAATTTCCGTATTTGCAAGAGAAATGTCAATTTTGTTAATAACTGGAATTATTTCAAGATTATGTTCCATTGCGAGGTAGGCATTTGCTACTGTTTGTGCTTCCACGCCCTGTGTTACATCAACTACGAGGACTGCGCCCTCGCAGGCAGATAAACTTCTTGACACCTCATAGGAGAAGTCCACGTGTCCGGGCGTATCAATCAGATTGAATATGTATTCACCACCATCATTTGACTTATAGTTTAGGCGAACGGAGGATGCTTTTATTGTAATGCCGCGTTCTCTTTCAAGTTCCATCTGGTCCAGAAACTGTTCTCTTTTATCCCTTTCGTCAATGGCACTGCATAATTCCATAATACGGTCAGCAAGGGTGCTCTTGCCGTGGTCAACATGGGCAATTATTGCAAAATTTCTTATACGCTCAATCCCGAGATTCATTTCGCTCAAATGAAATTTGATTGAAAATATGCAACAGTTTCTGCCAGTCCCTGTTTAATATCGTATGAACATTCCCAGCCAAGTTCCTGTTTCGCCTTATGATTTGATATGCAACTTCTCCTTTGCTCTCCCTTTTTTTCTGGACCGAATACAGGTTCCTTATCAGTCTTCATAAAGGAGGCAATCAGTTTATAAATTGTTCTAATATCTGTTTCAATACCCGTTCCGACATTCAGAATGCCAACAAATGGACTATCCGTTGCCTTAAGGTTTACATTGATTATATCCTTAATATAGATAAAATCACGGGTCTGGAGTCCATCTCCATTTATAACTGGCTGGGAGTTATCAAGGATCTTTTTTATGAATATAGCAACTACTCCTGCTTCTCCATGTGGATTCTGTCGTGGGCCATAGACATTGCTGTATCTTAAACAAGTGTAGGGAAGTTTATATTCCAGATAAAAATACTTTATATAGTGTTCCGCACAGAGTTTTGAAACACCGTAGGGGCTTACTGGATTTACAGGGTGTTTCTCATCAGCGGGGAATTTTTCCTGTTCTCCATAAATGGCACCTCCAGTGGATGCAAAAATAAATTTTTTTACGCCATGCTTAACGGATGCCTGAAGAAGATTTATTGTGCCGATAACATTTATCTCTGCGTCAGATAAGGGGTCTGCTACAGATTTTCTGACATCAATCTGTGCTGCATGATGGTTAACTATATCAGGTTTGATTTCTCTAAAGAGGGAATCAATTTTTTTGCTTTTTATATCAAGTTTATAAAACCTTGCCTTTTTATTTATATTTCTTATGCTCCCGCTAGAAAGATTGTCAATGATAAATACAGAATGTCCTGCCTCAATGTAGGCATCTACTATATTTGAACCAATAAAGCCAGCACCGCCGGTAACAATTATTTTCATCTCTTTCTCTGACTTTCCAGGGCGTCCCTGAAATAATCAATTGTGATTTTTAGCCCTTTTTCTAATGGCACTACTGGTTCCCATTTTAAGAGGCGCTTTGCCAGCGAAATATCCGGTTTTCTCACTTTTGGGTCATCTTCCGGCAGTTTTTCAAATCTGATTTTACTCCTGCTTCCTGTCAGTTTGATAATTTTCTTCGCAAGTTGAATAAGTTTCATTTCCTTTGGATTTCCGAGATTTACAGGCAGGTGATAATTTTTTTCGAGCAGTTTTAGTATTCCTATCAGGAGGTCAGAGATATAGCAAAAACTCCTGGTTTGTGAACCATTTCCGTATACAGTAATGTCCTTTCCGGTCAATGCCTGTGAGATAAAATTTGGTATTGCCCGTCCATCATTAAGTCGCATGCGCGGACCATATGTGTTGAATATCCTTATTATCTTTGTATTCATTCTGTGATATCTGTGATAGGCGTAGGTCATTGCTTCAGCAAATCTCTTTGCTTCATCGTATACCCCGCGAAGTCCAATTGGATTTACATTTCCCCAGTAGTTCTCATGCTGTGGATGCACGAGGGGATCGCCGTAGACCTCAGAGGTTGATGCAAGCAGAAAAATTGCATTCTTTTTCTTTGCCAGTCCAAGAGTGTTGTGTGTCCCCAGGGCACCCGCCTTTAATGTCTGAATAGGATATTGAGCATAATCAACCGGACTGGCAGGGGAGGCAAAATGCAGGACATAATGCACTTTCCCGGGAATATCAATATATTTTGTTACATCCTGTTCTTTTAATTCAAAGTCGCGATTGTTAAGAAGATGTTCTATATTTTTCATACTCCCGGTAATAAAATTATCAACGCATATAACCTTATTACCCTGAGAAAGAAGTGCATCGCAGAGGTGAGAACCAATGAATCCAGCTCCGCCTGTTATTACATAAGTTTTTTTAGACATTTTTTCTGCCTATGGAGTAATATCTAAAACCCATTTCCTGCATTTTATCAACTTCATAGATGTTTCTTCCATCAAAAATGACGGGTTTATTCAGCAAGTTTTTTATTTTGACAAAATCAGGTCTGCGAAATTCATTCCATTCTGTTGCAATAATTAGAGCATCTGCTCCTTTCAGTGCTTCATATTGATTTTCAGCATAAAGAACTCTCTGCCCTAAAATCTTCTGTGCCTCTTTCATAGCCACCGGGTCAAAAGCCCTGATTTTAGCACCTGCCTTGAGTAAAAAATCTATGATTTTTATTGCCGGAGATTCCCGGACATCATCTGTTCTTGGTTTGAATGAAAGGCCCCACACTGCGAAGGTTTTATTCCGAATATTATTTTTATAATGCAATTTAATCTTATTTGTAATATTTTTCCATTGTTTTGAATTTAGAAGGTCAACTGCTTCAAATATCTGGAGTTTGAGATTATGCTGTCTGCCAATTTTTATCATCGCTTTAACATCTTTTGGAAAACATGAACCACCATATCCCAGACCGGGAAAAAGAAAATGCATTCCGATTCTTGAATCAGTCCCCATTCCTATTCGCACTGCATCTATATTGGCTTTAACTTTTTCGCATAGATTTGCAATCTCATTTATGCTTGATATTCTTGTTGCAAGGAAAACATTTGCTGCATATTTTGTCATCTCTGCGCTAAGGATATCCATTGTAAGGATTGGCTTGCCCGTGCGAACAAAGGGCGCATACAATTCCTTCATTATCTCTAGGGCTCTTTTACTTTCTCCACCAAGCACAATTCTGTCTGGTTTTGTGAAATCATCAATTGCTGTGCCTTCTTTCAAAAATTCAGGATTTGATACATAGTCAAAATTATGCTTTGTATATTTTTTAATTATGCGAATAATTTTATTTCCGGTACCAACAGGAACAGTGCTTTTGGTTACAATAATCTTGTAGCCGTTCATTGCCTTTGCAATATCTGTGGCTGCCTTTAATACATGAGTAAGGTCTGCTGAACCATCTGTATCCTGTGGTGTTCCGACTGCGATAAAAATTATTTTTGACTTCTGAACAGCGTATTTAATATCAGAGGAAAATTCAAGGCGCTTTTCGCGACAATTTCTCAGCATAATTTCTTCAAGACCTGGTTCGTAAATTACTGATTTTCCTTTATTAAGTTCCTGAATCTTCTTCTCGTCAATGTCTGCGCATATTACATTATTCCCTGAGTCCGCCAGACATACACCTGTAACAAGTCCTACATAACCAGTTCCTATTACACATATCTTCATAATATTATTTTAAATATTAAATTATACATAAAGGTTGTATGGAGTCAAGGGAAAGTTCTTCCTTACTTTTTCATAAGTATTCTATCTTTCGCGATTTCTTTAATCATCCCTGGCTTCATATTCCACAGAAATACATTCCCTATACCAATTCTGCAAACCTTATCAGGTAGTGCACCAACCTTCATGAGGAGGAGGGGAATTCTGTGTTCATAACCGCAGGGGACAGTAACCGAAATCCAGTTCCCTCTTTGTATTTTTGCACTAAATAATTTTTTTGAAATCTTTTCAATCTCTTTTAACTCAAGTTTTTTATTCAGTTTAATAAGATAAGTTCTCGGGACACCAAATCTTGGATGCGTTATAAAATTTGCAAATTCCCCGTCATTTGTAAGTATTATAATACCCGTGTGATTATAATCAAGCCGGCCGGCAACTATAATTTTTTTATTCTTTAATTTAAGAGGTAGGTAGTCCATAATTGTTTTTCTGCCAGAAATATCTTTTAGTGAACTCAAGCATCTTCTTGGTTTATAAAAGGCAAAGTAGAATTTTTCTGATGTTGTCTTTATAATTTTATTATTAACTGTTATGGTATCCTTTGTAATATCTACTTTTGTTCCCGGCTCATAAACAATCTTATTATTTACCCGTACCTTTCCTTCGCGTATCAGCAGTTCTGCCTCGCGTCTGGAACATATACCTGAGGTTGCAACTATTTTCTGGAGGGAATCCATATTGGTAATTATACCATGACCCTCTACAAATTTCTTAGAGATACTCAGATTTTTCTTGATTACATTTAATTCTCTGATAATATCATACTTGAGATAAAGGAGAAGGGGATGTATGACTTTATAATGGTAGGAGCAGGAATTACCGGGCTTGAACTCTCAGCACTGCTCTCTGCTGATGGCTATAAGGTTCTTATCCTTGAATCTACAGACAGGCATGGGGGCAGGGCTCAAATTACCACAAAGGATGGCTGGACTCTTGATTATGGCATTCATTTGATTAGATTTGGACCAAAAAGCGCGATCTCAAAAATCTGTAAACATCTTGGACATGAAGTCAGGTATATTCCATTAGGAAAATCCTTTGTGCAGGATGAGGATGGAGTGACTAAACTATTCCCTACAGGTCCGGGTGGTTTTTTACGAAGCGAGATGTTTACATTTATGGAACGGCTCAAGGCATTGAGAATGATGCTCTCTATCAAGAGGGACAATTTTGATTCTCTTAAGGGAAAAAGTGTTCAACAATGGATGGATGAGAATAATATTCATGGGGGACTCAGAAGGTACTTTACCCTCGTAAGTGCATCCATGATGGTCTGCCCCTTTATTGAAAGGTCGTCAATAGGAGAGATGTTGATCAATGTATCAAAGGTATTAAAAACTGGATATTCTGTTATGTATCCTGTGGGCGGATGGCAAAAATTGATTGATTTATATATTAAAACAATTAATAAAAATGGAGAAATACAATATAAATCTAAAGTAGATTCTATAATTATTGAAGGAGGAAGAGCAAAGGGGGTCAGGGTCCGCAATGAAATTATTGAAGCGAAAAATGTAATTATCTCTGTGCCGGTTCAGCATCTCTTTGATTCCCTCCTTAATTCCCACGACTTTCCAGCGGAGATAGTAGAGAAGTGTAAAAGACAGCGTTCCACATCAGGTGTTTTTATTGACTACGGGTTAAAGAAAAGAATCAGTGAGACATCGGGTCTCTGGTATTTATGGAAGCCCATGTCCTTTGGAATATTTACATCCAATCTTGAGCCCTCGCTTGCTCCGAAGGGAAAGCAGTTGCTCACATGGCTTTATCCAACTGAGACAGAGGATATGGCTTCTTCAGAAAGAGCGAAGTTGAAAGAAAAGGAATTAGAGTCCGCATTATTTCAACTCTTTCCTGAATTGGAAAAGAACATTGAGTGGAAGAGGGCTGTTCATCTGAAAATGGTGGATGGAACTGAGGTGAATGTAAATCAGTATAAGGAAAAGCGCGTGGGTCCAGTATTACCAGGCGTAAGAGGACTTTATCTCGTTGGTGATTCAACCTCAGCGGATGGAGCAGGCGGTGATGTGGGGCATGAGTCAGTCCTTGAGTGCTACAGGGCAATAACCGGAAGAGAATTACAGGAGAAATAGGTAAATTTGAAATTGCAAAAGGCAGAGTTGGAAATTTAAGCAGGGCGAATAATCCTTCTCCATAGAATTATGGGTAAAAAAATAAAACTTGTCGTCAGCGATTTTCATCTCGGCAAAGGGAAATATCTTGAGGATGGCTCTATAAATCCCCTTGAGGACTTTTTCTATGACGATAAATTTATTGAATTTTTGAAATATTACACAACAGGAGAATACAGGGATTCAGAATTGGAGCTCATTATTAATGGAGATTTTTTCAATCTTCTCCTTGTGGAATTAACATCTCAACCGGATATTATCACCGAAGAGCTGGCAGTTAATAATATGCACAAGATTTTCAGCGGGCATAAAGAGGTCTTTGATGCACTCTCAGAAATTGCAGGACGATTGAATTCATCTGTAACCTTTATTGCAGGGAATCACGACCAGGGGTTACTCTGGCCCGGGGTTGAGTCCGCACTGAGAAAAAGAATTTCACCAAATATCAAGGTATTTCCGCGGTTTTATGACTTTGACGATATTTATGTTGAACACGGGAATCAATACGAAATACTCCATAGATTTGACGAGAAAAATATCGGGATTCAATCAACATATTCTGATAAATTAATACAGAATTTACCGTGGGGAAGCTATTTCTTACTCAATTTTTTGATTCCATACAAGCTAAAACGACCGTATATTGATAAGATAAAGCCATTCCGCCTCTATCTTAAGTGGGCTCTATTGAATGATACAGGATTTGCCCTTGAGGCGCTTCCAAAGATGATATGGTTTTATTTCAAGCATCGCCTTCACGTTGACCCGGCAAAGAGAGCGCACTTCAAGGTTACCTGGGATAATATAAAAGAGGCTGTTGTTCATAATAATCTTTTAAATGAAGTCATAAAACTCCTTAATACAAAACCATATAAAGTTGTAATACTTGGGCATACACATATTTATTCACGTAAGATTATTGATGGTAAGGAGTATTTTAATACAGGAACATGGAACGATTTAATCTCCCTTGATATTTCAAATTTCGGCAGGTATTCTAAATTAACTTATGTTATGATTGAGTATGGCGACAGAGGACCTAAATGTTCTTTAAAGGTGTGGCGTGGTGCTTACAGGCCTGCGGATGATGTGATTTTCTGATGTGCAATAAATATAAATTTACCATAATTATTCTGTTCAATGTTATATCCCTGAGTTATGCTGATCTCTTCCATTATCAGAATGTCCTTGAGGGTGAATCAGCTGCAGGTATGGGCGGCGCTTTTACAGGATTGGCTGACGATTCATCTGCATGTTTTTATAATCCAGCAGGATTGACTCAGATTGAAAAAGCTACCTTCTCATTATCCGCAAATGCAGCTGAAATCTCCACCTATTCAATTAAGAATCTAATAAAAGAAGGGAAGGACCTCACTGCGACGACAGCGACATTTTACCCGACAAGTTGGTCCATAGCGAAGAGGATAAAAAGGCACGGGCTTGGATTCTCTGTAATTGTGAGGGATAACTCTGATCAGGAATTGAGTTTCAAGGATGTTCTAACAATTCCTCCAGCGACGGATGAATTTAATATTGTTTTTGATGTAAAAAGTGCATCGCGGGAGTATTTAGTTGGACCCAGTTATGCCTATCTTCTAACAGATTCCCTCTCCCTTGGTTTTTCTATTTTTCTTTTTTATAAGACAGCGTCACACAATGCCTTTTTATATTTAGAAAATATATCCACCTCTGATTACTATGGAACATCAAATTTTAATACAGAGAAGTCACTTGGACTTTCAGCAAATGTTGGCATACTCTACAAAATTTTCTCACGATTGGCTCTTGGTGTAAACCTCAGAAGCGGCGGTGTATTTACAGATATGCAGAAGACATCCGAAGTCAGGTATGAAAACACGAAGGCAGGAGGGGCTAAAAATGAGGTTATTCCCACAACCGAGGCGACTTACAAGTACGGTGAACCACCCGGTTTTACATTAGGACTCGGGTATAGAACAGATAAATGGCGATTTGGATTTGATTATACTCACATTCTTAAGATAGACGGATTGATACCAGTTGAGAATTTAAATATTGGGGCAGAAAGGGTCCTCCGGGATAAGATGCCATTGAGGTTTGGATTCTACACAAATAATACCTCTTTGCCATCACATAAGGTCAATAATACGCCTGAACCAGATAGAGTAAACTTTTGGGGCTTAACATTTGGACTTGGCTATCTTACAGAGCATACATCCACATCCCTTACATTTATCATGAAGGGTGGGGAAGGGAAACACAAAGAAATAACTGAAAGCGGTCCTGAATTTTATTATGTTAAAACAGGTGGATTAATTATAAATTTTGGTGGTTCATACTGGTTTTGAAAGGAGGTAGAAAATGAAAGGATCAGTTATTTTGAGCGCAGTGAGGACGCCAATCGGTTCTTTTCTTGGAACACTTTCTGCTCTGAAGGCAACGGAACTTGGCACAATTTCTGCAGTGGAGGCAATCAATCGTGCCTCAGTTGATAAGAATGATGTAGGTCAGGTGATTTTTGGGAATGTCTTAACCGCAGGAGAGGGACAGGCGCCAGCAAGACAGGTTGCTATTGGCGCTGGCTTAAGAAAGGAGACCAATTGTGTTACAATCAATAAGGTCTGTGGTTCAGGATTGTTTTCAGTGGTGCTTGCTTCACAGGCAATTGCCCTGGGAGATGCGGAGTTGGTTCTGGCAGGCGGGATGGAGTCAATGTCCAATGCCCCGTATCTACTGGAAAGGGCGAGAACGGGCTACAGAATGGGTAATTCTGAAATAATTGATTCAATGATAAAGGATGGTCTATGGGATGTTTACAATCAGATTCACATGGGTGAATGCGCAGAAATGTGTGCAAAAAAGTATAATTTTTCCAGAGAAGAACAGGACGAGTTCTCAATCAAGAGTTATGAAAAGGCACGGTGCGCACAGAAAGAGGGACTTTTTAATGAGGAGATAATTCCAGTAGAAGTTCAACAGAAAAAGGAGGTAAAAAAAATTGATATGGATGAAGAACCCGGCAGGTCAGACCTTAAAAAGATCGGGACGTTAAAGCCCGCCTTTGTGAAGGACGGAACAATCACTGCTGGTAATGCATCAAAAATAAATGATGGTGCATCTGCTGTTGTTGTGGCTTCAGAAGATTATGCAAAGAAAAAAGCACTTAAACCAATGGCTAAAATTATATCCTATGCGACTCACGGTGAATCCCCGGAATGGTTTACAATTGCCCCGGTCGGTGCAATAAAGCAAGCTGTTGAGAGGGCAGGGCTTGAGTTAAAGGACATTGACATTTTTGAGATCAATGAGGCCTTTGCAGTGGTCACAATGAGTGCCATAAGGGAATTAAACATACCGGAGGAGAAGGTTAATGTTAATGGCGGCGCAGTTGCTTTAGGGCATCCCATTGGCGCAAGCGGTGCAAGAATTTTAACCACATTGCTCTATGCGATGAAGATGCGGGAGGTAAGATATGGACTGGCAAGTTTGTGTATCGGTGGCGGCGAAGCCATTGCAATGGTAGTTGAGAGAACATAACACTATGTAAACTTTGCATAATAGTGACAAAAATTGTCATTTTTTTTGTGGGGTCAAAGGTGTGATAAAAGGGGCACAGTTTGTAACTCAACGAAAATAAAGGAGAATTGGATAAAGGCAAAGGGGCTGAGGGAGAAGATAATTGACAGCATGCTATTGGGAATGGAGAAGAATGAGGACATTTTCGTGAGGTTTTTATGCACAGAGGGAATTGGTGATACA
>FWPU01011214.1_pt1 | contig 11870 bp, 8 predicted proteins | sample 2228361 | NCBI WGS metagenome assembly FWPU01 (sample SAMEA103939777, study PRJEB20133) | metagenome | reverse complement strand
CGCGCCCTTCAGTCCCCCCGGTACACGGCGGCGCCCATAGGCCCATGGTGGGTGATACGTAGTGGTGACGTAGGTCACGCATCCTTGCGTGACAGGGGTCCCCTGTCCGGCCTTCTGGCCGGACCTACGATGGGGTGGCTACTCCCGCAGGGCCAGGGCAACGACGGACATGGGAGGCATGTGGACGGTGACCGTCTCCCCCGTGAGCTGGATCTCCTGGAAGGGCTGCGGGTTGACGGCATTGGGCTGTTCGAAGGTGTTGTGGGCCTGCATGGTGTCGCTGCGCAGGGCCCGCCCCTGGGCCTGGCGCACCGATAGGCCGCGCACGTAGAGGGTGACCGGAATGGCCTTGCGGGGGTTGGCGTTGATGAGGGTGATGTGCAGCACGCCCTCCTGGTTCACCGAGGCCGAGGCGGACAGGGCCGGGATGCTGTAATCGCCCAGCTCGTAGCGTTCGCTCTGGACGTCCACCGGCACGTGGGTGGCGTCGTGGTGCACAGTGTAGAGGGCAAAGACGTGGTAGGTGGGCGTCAGCAGGATCTTCTCCCCCTGGGTCAGGATCATGGCCTGGAGCACGTTGACCATCTGGGCGATGTTGGCCATGTGGATCCGCTCGCAGTGGCGGTTGAAGATGTCCAGGGTGGTGGCGGCCACCAGGGCGTCCCGCATGGTATTTTGCTGGTAGAGGAAGCGGGGATGGGTGCCCGGCTCCACCGCGTACCAGGTGCCCCACTCGTCCACGATGAGGGCCACCTTTTTCTGGGGGTCGTACTTGTCCATGATGGTGCTGTGGCGGCGCACCAGCTCCTCCATGTACAGTCCCTTGGCGAGGATCTCGATCCAGCCCGTCTCGTCGAACTGGGTGGCGGAGCCTTCCCGGGAACCGTCGGGCAGGCGGCGCACCGAGGTGTAGTAGTGGAGGGCCAGGCCGTCCATGTAGGGGCCGCCGGGCCAGCGGTCGCTGCCCGCCTGCTCCATCAACACCTCGGTCCAGTGGTAGTCGTCGTTGCGGGGGCCACAGGCAATGCGATAGAGGCGGTTGTCGCCGTAGTTGCGGGCGTAGAGCGCGTAGCGTCGGTAGAGGTCGGCGTAGTACTCGGCCCGCATGTGGCCGCCACAGCCCCAGTTTTCGTTGCCCACGCCGAAATATTTCAGGCGCCAGGGCTTTTCTCGCCCGTTGGCCCGGCGCAGGTCCGCCATGGGGCTGGTGCCGTCGAAGGTGATGTACTCCACCCACTGGGACATTTCCTGAACCGTGCCGCTGCCCACGTTGCCACAGATGTAGGGCTCGCAGCCCAACTGTTCGCACAGATCCATGAATTCATGGGTGCCGAAGTGGTTGTTCTCCACCACGCCCCCCCAGTGGGTGTTGATCATGGTGGGGCGTTGTTCCCGGGGGCCGATGCCGTCTATCCAGTGGTATTCGTCTGCGAAGCAGCCACCGGGCCAGCGCAACACCGGCACCCGGATCTTGCGCAGGGCCTCCACCACGTCGCTGCGGATGCCCCGGACGTTGGGGATGGACGAGTCCTCGCCCACCCAGATGCCCTCGTAGATGCAGCGGCCCAGATGCTCGGCAAAGTGGCCGTAGATGTGGCGGCTGATGGTGTGTTTCGCCAGCCTGGTATCCAATGTGATCTCGTTCATGGGATCCCTGTCTTCACGGGTTGGGCAGGGGTGGATGCCTCCTGCGCGGTATCTTCGGTGTAGAGGAAACACTTGACCGTCCGACCCTCCACGGCGATGTCCGGCGGGTCGGCCCGGCGGCAGATGTCCATGACATGGGGGCAGCGGCCGGCAAACTTGCAGCCGACGCGGCCGTACTCTTTCACTTCCATGGTGCCCAGGTCGATGTGCTTGGTCCACACGCCCCGCTCCTGGGGCCGGGGCTTGGGCACCGACTCTTTGAGCAGTTGGGTGTAGGGGTGCAGGGGCCGGTCCAGCACCGCCTCCACCGGCCCGATCTCCACGATGCGCCCCCGCAACATGATGGCGATGCGGTCGCTGATGTAGTAGGCCGTGGCTAGGTCGTGGGTGATATAGACCACGCTCACCTGCTGCTCGTCCCGCAGCTTGCGGAAGAGGTTGACGATGGACATACGCAGGGATGCGTCCACCATGGAGACGGGCTCGTCGGCCAGGATGAGGCGGGGCTGGGGGATGAGGGCCCGGGCCACCGAGATGCGCTGGATCTGGCCGCCGGAGAGCTCATGGGGATAGCGGCGGCTCACCTCCTCCAGGGAGAGGCCCACCTGGCGCAGGGCCTCGTCCACGATGGGGGCAGCGTCCCGGCGTCTGCGAACGCCCCGGAAGTTCCGGGCGGTGTCGAAAAGGTACTCCTCCACCCGGCGCAGGGGGCTAAAGGTTTCAAAGGGGTTCTGGAAGACCGGCTGAACCTTCTTCATGAAGGCCATCTGTTCCCGGCGCCCCTTGATGGTGCGCAGGTCCCGGCCCTCGAAGAGGACCTGGCCCCGGGTAGGCTCCAGGTCGTGGAGGAGGAGGCGGGCCAGGGTAGTCTTGCCGCTGCCACTCTCGCCGGCCAGGGTGAAGATCTCCGGCCGGCGGCTGTCCAGGGCGAAGGAGACGTCGTTGACAGCCAGGAGGCGGGTTCCGCTTAGTAGGCCGCCAGTGTGGAACTCCACCGTAACGTGTTGGACGTCCAGCAGCTTGGTGGTGTCGGTCATGCGGCCTCCTCCACGAGATGACAGGCCACCCGGTGGCGCGGCCCCACGGTGAGCATTTCCGGCACCCGCTGGCGACAGATGTCCATGGCATGGGGGCAGCGGGGGTGAAAGCGGCAGCCACTGGGCGGGTTGGCCAGGTTGGGCGGCGCGCCGCTGAGGCTTCCCTTGCTGGACTTGTCGCCGATGACGGGCAGGGACTGGATCAGGTGCTGGGCGTAGGGGTGCCGGGGGGCTTCGAAGATCACCTCGGTGGGCGCTTCCTCCACAATCCGGCCCGCGTACATCACCGCCACCCGGTCCGCCACGTTGGCGTGGACGGCCAGGTCGTGGGTCACCAGCAGGACGGTGTTGCCGCTTTCGGCCTGGATGTCCTTGAGCATCTGCAGGACGCCCCGCTGCACCACCACATCCAGTGCAGTGGTGGGCTCGTCTGCGATGATCAGGCTGGGATGAAAGATGGTGGCCAGGGCGATGGCCACCCGCTGGCGCATGCCGCCCGAAAGCTGGTGGGGATAGAGGTTGAGGATGTCCGGCGGCAGGCCCAGGGTCTTGACATGTTCCCGCACCTGTTCCAGGAAGGCCCGCCTGTCGGGGATCCCCTGGTGGGTTCCCACGATGTCCTCAAAGGTGCGGATGATGCGGCGGACGGGGTTGAGGACACTCATGGAGCCCTGCATCACATAGGAGATCTCCTTCCAGCGCACCTGGGTGCGGAGCTCATCCCGATCCGTGTGCAGGATGTCCACATCCCGGCCATCGAAATGGTAACAGACCCCGCCCGACTCCACCCGGAGGGGCGGCTTGATGGTCCCGGAGATGACCTTGATCAGGGTTGTCTTACCGCAGCTCGACTCCCCGGCAATGCCGTAGATCTCGTTCCTTTCCAGTTGAAAGGAGACGCCATCCACGGCCCGGACGGTCCGGGAGATGCCATAGACTTCCGTTCGATAGTAGGCCCGCAGATCTTCCACTTCCAGCAGCGGTGTCATGGTTCAGCCTCCGATCAGCCTGAGCCGAGTGCGCGGGTCGATGTATTCGTTGACGCTGGAGAAGAAGAGGTAGAGCCCCAGGAAGAGGATGATGGCCACCAGCACCGGTGCAGCCAACCACCACCAGGCGCCGAAGACCAGGGCCTGGTGCTGGTTGGCCCAGAAGATGGTGGTGCCGATGGTGGGCAAAGTCACATCGGACAGGCCGAGGACGCTGAGGGTGACCTCCATGCCGATGGCCCAGATGAGGTTGTTGATGGTAGTGGCGAAGACCACCGGCAGCACGAAAGGCAGGTGCTCGTGGATGGTGATCCAAAAGGGGGTGGTCCCGGAGTAGACAGCCGTCTGGGTAAAGGGGCGTTCCTTCAGGCTCAGCACCTGGGCCCGGATCAGGCGGGCATCCCACGGCCAGCCGAACACGCCCATGAGGACGCCCAGCATCACCAGGTTGAGCTGGCCCCGCATCAGAAAACTGAGCAGGATCAGGATGGGCAGCACCGGCATGACCACAAAGCTGTCGTTGATGGACATGAGCAGCCGATCGGCGATACCGCCCCGGTAGCCGGCCGTCAGCCCGACCAGGACCGCGATAACCCGGGAGACAGCTGCAGTCAAGAGGCCCAACAACAACGAATTGCGAACGGCAAAAGCCATCCACCAGAAGATGTCCTGGCCGCGGGAGTTGGTGCCGAAGGGATATTCCAGGGATGGGGGCATGTCCGGGGGCACCAGGTACGTCCGGCTGGGATCGTAGGGAGAGACCAGCGTCAGCAGGGCCAGGCAAAGGACGGCCAGCAGGAAAATAAAGGCCATGCGAAAACGGCCGTCATACTTCAGTAAATCGCGCAATGTCGTCAACATATTCAAAGCTGCCTTCACTGATGGCGCACCCGCGGGTCGAAGAGGGGGTAGATCAGGTCCAGGATGAGCACCGAGGTGGCCACACCGATGATGGAGAAAATGGTGATGCCCATGATCAGGGTGTAATCGTTGGCCATCACCGCCTGGAGGGTTAACGTCCCCATGCCCGGATAGCCAAAGACCACCTCCATGATCAGCGCGCCGTTGAAGATCAGGCCCAGCTGCAGGGCCAGCCCGGTGATCTGGGGCAGAAGCGCGTTGCGGATGACGTAGTTGAAGACGATGGTCCGTTCCGGCAGCCCGGCATTCTCCACGTAAACGACATAGTCTTCCGAAACGATGTTGGAAGCCAGGGCGCGCATACCGATGAACCAGCCGCCGATCCCCACCAGAATCAGGCTCAGGGCCGGCAAAATGGAATGCCGCACCACGGTCAGGATGAAACTGAGGCTCCACTCCACATGGGTACCCGGCGGGTAAGCGCCGCTAAAGGGGAAAAGGGGAATGTAGTAGGCGAAGACGGCCAGCAGCACCAGGGCCATGATGTAGTAGGGAATGGGGCGGACGGCCTGGCTGAGGACGTCAATGGCCCGCATGATCCGGCTCTCGGTATAGTAGCCGGCCAGCCCCCCCAGCAGGTTGCCCAACAGCCACGAGATCAGGACCGCCGTCAGCAGCAGGCCCAGGGTCCAGGGCATGGCATCGGCAATCAGCTTGGTGACCGGGGTGGGAAAGGTGGAGAGGGAAGGCCCCAGGTCCCCCCGCAGGAGGCGTCCCCAGAAGGCCCAGTACTGTTGCCACGGACTGCCGGACAGGCCGTACATCTCGGTGAGCGCCTCCCGCAGGTGTTCGATGGCCTCCGGGCTGACCTGGGAGCCGCTCATCATGATCTGGCTCACCTGACGCTCCACCGGGTCGTTGGGGGAAAAACGGGGAATGATGAATGTGAGGGTCACCCCAAGAAAGATGACCATGAAATACTGACCGATACGGGGCAACAGATAGCCCAGGATGAATTTCCGCACCGTACGTTCTCCGGGTTTGTGGCAAGGGGGTGGGTGACTGGATGATTGGATGAATCACCCAATCACCCACATCTCATCATGCCTGCTGCTTAGGCCGAATCTTCACGAACATGTACTTGGTGTTGGCCCAGTTGGCCACCGGATTGGTGTAGGGGTTCTCGGCCGTGGGGAACCCTTCCCAGTAGTACTCGTCGCAGACGGAGAAGACGTTGTAGGACATGATGGGCGTGATGGGCATCTCGTGGGCCGCCAGCTTGATGAACTCCTGCCCCAGTTCGATCCCCTTGGGGTCGTCGAAGTCCAGGCGTTGGATGGCCTCGATGATGCGGTCCAACTCTGGATGCTTCCAGCGCATGCGATTACGGCCCACCGCGTTTTCACCGGTCGGGCGGTAGAAGTCTGAGTGCCAGGACTCCAGGAAGAAGAAGAGGTCGGGATGGCCGCCCCAGGTCTCAATGGTCCAGCCAAACTCGGCATCGAACTCGCCCAGCAGGGCCAGGCGGGCTCGCGAAGCATTATCGCGCACATCCAGGCTGGCGTCGATACCGAATTCCTTCCAATTTTCCACGATCATGGCCGCGCCCCGGTTCATGACCGGCCGGGTTTCGCCCTCCGCCAGCAACGCGATCTTGAAGGGTTCGCCGTTGGGCAACAGCCACATGCCGTTGGCATCCCGGCTGCAGCCCGCCTGGAGCATGAGCCGTTCCGCGGCATCCAGGTCATACTTCCACCAGCCGTAGCCGATGGCCTTGCGGATCTCGTTGACGTCGGTGGGCACCATGTCGCCCAGGGCTTTGCGGGCCTCATCGGCGATACGCAGGCTGGCATCGGGGTCGTAGGGCTTGTAGGCCTCCCCACCGATATCCAGGGTAAAGTCGTGCAGCCAGTCCTGGAGCGGGTCGAAGTAGTACTGGGGATAGAGGCCCGTGGGCGGCACGTGGATGGCCGAGATGGTGGCGGCACCCCGATAGGAGGCCATGGCCACCCGCACGATGTCGATGGCCAGGGTCAACGCCCAACGGACATCCCGGTTGTTCAGGCCGGGCTTTTCGTTGTTGTAGATCACCGAGGGCAAGGTGGGATCCGGGTGTGCCCAGGGGAAGGACTTGAACCAACCGCGAGAGGTGGGGTTGGTGCGGGCCAGGGTGATCATCCCCTCGGGCGCGATGTCGTGGATCACGTCCAGGTCGTGGCTGGTCTGCGCCATGACCTTCTTGTCGCTGGGGCCGGGGGCCACGTACATGGCATATTTGGGCGCCGGCATGCCGAAGCGGGCCAGGGTGGTGCGCTCCCAGTCCTCCCGCCGCTCCCAGAGGTACCAGTTGCCGTTGGGGTCGAAGTCCTTGAGGACGTACGGGCCCAGGCTGACCGGCGGGTTGAAGGTGAAGGCCACCACATCCTCCTGCTGCTCGAAGATGTGCTTGGGCATCATGAAGCAGGCGCTCCAGCGGACGGTGAAGAGGCCGTGGAAGCGGGAGTTGGGCTCGGTGAGGTGGAAAACCACCGTGTAGTCATCGGGCTTCTCCATGTGGTCCACGTACTTGGCAAACTGGCCGGAATAGGCCAGGCCCGGTGTGTTCTTTTGAATGTCCACCGTGTAGATGAGGTCATCCGCAGTGAACTCCACCCCGTCGCTCCAGTAGATGCCCTGGCGGAGCTTCACGGTCATCTGGGTGAAGTCCTCGTTGTAGATGGGCTTCTCCGCGGCCAGGGAGTTATCCCACACGCCGTCGATACCGGCGTCCGGGTCGATATACCAGAGGGCGTCCAGGGCCAGCTGTTGCAGGCCTGTGGAAGCGCTCTGGATGCCGGGGCGCCAGCGGTTGAAGTCATCGGCGGGCACCACCCGGCCGGTGGGGTTCTCCAGGATCAGGGTTTCGGTGCGGGGGACACCCGGCGCCACTTCACCGGCGGCGGCTCCAGGCACTGGGGCAGCCTGCTGGCCGGTGGTGGCGGCCGGCCCGGCTGCCGGCTGGGCACAGGCGGCCAGCACGCCCCCTGCGGTGACAAGCCCCAGTTGGGCCAGAAAAGCGCGTCTGGAGTACTTGTAGGGTTGCATTTGTCTCTCCTGCGTTCACTAAAAGACTCTAAAAGGAGCGAAACGGTAAGACGACAACCACGAGACTGGACCGAGGGATACACAGCCGGGAACGGTGGACTAAAACGTTTTATTTTTCGATCTCACCTCCCTCAACGATCATCCAGCAGCCTTCACGAAAATACGAAGAAATGGCGAGTACGCAGCCGCCTCCCCCATGGGCCTGTGGCACGGTTTCAGCAAACCTGCGAGGACGCCGGGAAACCGCGCCAGCATAGCCGACGGCTGTGCCTACGAGGGAGCGGATGTAGGGGCACTTCTCCGCGCTCGCCTGTCGGGACCGCCACGGAGGCGCCCCTACAGGCGCACCGATGTTCCGGACCACCGCTACCAGCCTGGCTTTCCCGACGATCCGGGGAGACACCCCTGCAGGCCGCGCCCAATTGGCATTCCAGGGTGGGATGTGCTAAAGTGAAATATTCTTATACGATGTTATGGTTGTGATGTTATGGTGTATGATGGCAGGTTAGGTTTCGGAAATAGCCGTCCTTCCGCCGACGGGCAGGGCTGAAATCGATGATGTATTTGGCGAGAAGGGAACCGGCTGTTATAATCTTACTAAATTTTACTCAAATTGTCAAGCAAATCACACCTCAATTTTGTAAAATTTACTAAACCGCCGAGGGAAGTCCGTGGGAAAACAGAAGCCAAGTCTACGCGATATTGCCGAAGCCGCCAACGTCTCCATCTCAACGGTCTCGCTGGTCCTGAACAATCGGCCTGGCATCTCGGCTGAAACCCGGGAACGGGTGCGGGCCGAGGCGCTGCGCCTGGGCTACCAGCCCTCGCCCCAAAGCCAAAACGGCAACAGCCGGACCATCGGCCTCCTCATCGAGCAGAGCTCCATGCCGGTGCTGCTGGATATTTTCTACGGGGACATCATTCAGGGATTCCAGGCGGAGGCGCAGCGGCTGGGCTACCACGTGCTCCTGCACATGTTCGACCGCGCCCATGAGGGGCTGGACGCAATCCAAACCCGGCTGGCCAGCCAGGTGGAGGGGTTGGTCATTGCCAATGATGGCGACATCACGCCGGATATGGTGGTACAGCTGGAGTCAGCTGAGCTGCCCCTGGTGCTGATCGAAAACCACATTGAGGGACATCAGCTGCCCTGCGTCCTGGGCGACAATTTCACGGCCGGCTATACCGTCACCCGCCACCTGCTGGCGCTGGGACACCGGGAAATCGGGGTACTGCGGGGGCCGGTCAAGTACAGTAGCCTGGTGGATCGCCTGCGGGGGGTATGGGCAGCTGCCGGGGAGGCCGGCCTGCTCATCCCGCCCGAGTGGATGCCGTACCCCACATCGGGCCACCCCCAGAAGGGCTACCTCCAGATGAAGGAGATCCTGGCCCAGGAAAAGCGCCCCAGCGCGGTGGTGGCCATCAGCGACAAGACCGCCTTTGGCGCCATGGAGGCCATCCGGGAGGCCGGGTTGCACATCCCCCAGGACATCTCCATCGTGAGCATCGACGACGTGCGGGACAGCGCCTTCACCCGTCCGCCCCTCACCACCTTCCGCATTCCCAAACAGGAAATGGGTATTTTGGCTATGCAAAAGCTGCACCGCCTCATCCGGGGCCAGAACGAGATTCCGGTCAAGAGCATCGTCTACGGGGAGCTGATCGTGCGGGAGTCGTGTGGCAGACCGTCCAGCTGACTTGGCCTATCCCGTGGATGCCACTGGATGCCACAGACAAGCCCCTCCCGCGGACGCCGGGGAGGGGCTTTTTACTATCTTTCACGCCTTACGAAAATGCCACTCCCGCACCTGGGCAATTGAGGGACGACGCTGGCCACTGGGCTGCTCCGGCGCCGGCTCGATGACCGGCGCCGGCTCGCCGGCTTCCACCATGCGCCGGATGAGCCGCTCCCGCAGTTCGGCCTTGACCGCGTCGAAGGCGTCCAGCTCCACCAGGTTGACCAACTCATAGGGATCCGATTCCAGGTCGTAGAGGTACTGCTCCTCGTAACGGTCTGAGCCCGGGTCCCGACTGCCGTGCTTGTCCGGCGCGTGGACCCCATATTTCCAGCGGTAGGTGCGCAACGCCCGCCCCACCTGGGACTCGCTGATCTGGATGAAGACTTCCTGGGGCCAGTCGGCCGCCTGTCCCCGTAGCAGGGGTAGGATGGAACGCCCTTCCATGGTCTCGGGGATGGGCAGGCCGGCCGCTTCCAGCAGGGTGGGCGGCAGGTCCACCAGGCTGACCAGCTGGTGGATGCGGCCACCGCCGTCGAAGCCCGGCCCACAGAGCGCGGTGGGCACCCGGATGGCGCTCTCGTGGCAGGAGCGCTTGTATTCGGCGTTGCGGGTCTTGAAGTGGTTGCCGTGGTCCGACGTGAAGAGGACGATGGTCTGAACGGAGAGTTCCAGGCTCTTGAGCGCGTCCAGGAGCCGGCCCAAGGCTTCGTCCAGGCGCTTGACCATGCCGTAGTAGCCGCCCAGGTGCTGGGCCGACGAGCCCCCCAGCGCGGCCAGGTCCGGCGGTGTCCAACGGCCGGTGTACATCTCCCGGTAGCCGTCGGGCGGGGGGTAGTCGTCCACGTGGTTCTGGTGGTGGGGCTCCAGATAGGAGATGAAGAGGAAGAAGGGCTCTTCCTGGTGGGCGTCGATGTAGCGGATGGCGGCGTCGGTCAGCGCGTCCACCCGGTAGCCGGGCAGCTTGACCGGGCGGCCCTCGTTGTCGAAGAGCACCGTGTCGTAGGCATCGGAGGTGAACTCCAGCAAGTTGGCTGCCAGCCAGTAGTCGTAGCCGCCCCGCTCCTCCGGCGGCACCGGATCCCGGCTGCCCAGGTGCCACTTGCCGATGTAGCCGGTGGCGTAGCCGGCCTGGCCAAAGCACTTGGCCAGGGTCACCGCATCCTGGGCCAGGGGGACGCCGTTGTGGAAGACGCCGGTGTTGGTGGCGTACATGCCCGTCTGCAGGCAGGAACGGGCAGGGCCACAGACCGGCTGACAGGTGAAGGAGAAGTGGACGTGGGTGCCCCGTTGGGCCATACGGTCGAAGTTGGGCGTCAGGCCCAGGGGGTTGCCGTGGATGCCGGTGGTGTCCCAGCGCTGCTGGTCGGTGAAGAAGACGATGACGTTGGGTCGGTCGGAACGGGATGTGGGCATGGTGATACCTTTCAGGCTGTCTGGAAGAAAGGGGCAGGGAATAGACGGCGATAGTCAAGATAATACATTGGATGGGGAAGATGGAAAAACAGCCGGGTGCGAGGGCCACAGACAATGCTGCGCCCTTCGCACCCGTATTCCCTTTCTGGTCGAGCCGGGAACTGGGCTCGACCCTGGGCTTGCCTCAGGAGGAGCGGGCGAAGAGGGGATCTGCCTCATCCTTGATCATCTGGGCCACGGTGGCTGCGTCGTTGGTGCCGCTCCAGAGCAGGTCCATCTTGGGGGTGTAAATACGCTGGGTGATCTCCGGCCAGAGGACGTGAACCGGATCCCGCACCACATACTCCTGGGCCTGGGCAAAGGCCCGGGCGTTCTTGGGCGGCTTCTCCGGATCCAGGAACGCATCCGATGTGACCACCGAGAGGCGGGCAGGCGTGGTGGCGCCTACGGAGACCTCGTCCAGCTCGGCTTCCGGGCTGGAGATGTGCTTCAGGAACTCCCAGACCACGCCGGGGTGTTGGGTCGCGGCGGCGCCGGCCCAGCCGGTCCCACCGCCGCCCGTGCCCCGGCGTTCGGCCTTGCCCAGGGGCAGGGTGGCCACATCCCAGCGGAAGGTCTCGATGGTACGGAAGAGATTGACCGCGGAGGGGTTGGTAAGCATAATGCCCACCCGGCCGGTGGCGAAGAGGTCAAAGCCACCCAGCTCCGATTCCAGGTCTGGCCGGGGTGCGACCTCGTACTTGTACATCAGGTCCTGCAGGAACTGCAACGCCTCCACCGACGGCTCGTCGGTCAGGGCGCAGTCGGTGGCCACGCCCCGTTCGTCCTTGTGGACCAGGGCACCGCCGTTGCAGTAGAGCCAGGAGGCCCAGGGCCGCTGCGCCCGGTTCACCAGGAAGCCCCACTGTTCGGTGCGGTCGCCGCTGCGCTTGGTCAGCCGCTGGGCCATATCCAGGAAGACCTCGAAGGTGAAGGTCTTGTCTTCCCAGTCGGCGGGCGGTGGATCGATGCCGGCCTCTTCCAGCAGATCCAGGTTGTAGAAGAGGTTCTGGTTGCCGTAGTCCCGGGGCAGGGCATAGGTCTTGCCTTCCCAGCGATAG
>FWPU01011888.1_pt1 | contig 11871 bp, 11 predicted proteins | sample 2228361 | NCBI WGS metagenome assembly FWPU01 (sample SAMEA103939777, study PRJEB20133) | metagenome | reverse complement strand
GTTCACCACCGAGGCCAAGAACCCGCCCGGTCGCTGAACGGCCGGTTCCGTCGCGCATCTTGCCCAGTAGGCCTCGGCTGCCGACACGACCTCGACCGGACCGGGCCCGAAAACCCAACCGGCCGACGTCGAGCTCGAGGCGCGCTCAATGTGGGGGGGATGCGGCCGGGCTTGCGCTGGGCGCCCAGGCGATGCGGGCGAGATGGGTGTAGCTGAGCAGGTCGGGGTGCGACGGCACGGCGCGCACGGTGAACCCGAAGTTCCCGGCGCTGGTGAGCTCCACGTCGACCTCATACCTGTGCCATCCGGGATGGTCGGCGCTGCCGGTGTCGGCCATCGACACGACCGTGGGTTCGACCAGCTCGTCGTCGGGATTGGCGGGGCCGTAGATCAGCTGGACGTCCACGTCGGTCGGCTCGAGATCGCCCAGGCTGACCTGCGCGCTGAATCGGTAGCGAGAGCCTTCGCCTCCGAGCTCCTCCACGCTCGTGCTCTGGATGCTGACTGACGGCCAGGCCCGGAAGATGTAGCGCTTCCAGCGCACAAACGCCTTGGCCCGCTCGTACCCGTTGGCCGCGAGGTCTTCGCTTCGTCCCGCTGCGGGCTCGTAGAACTCCCGGGTGTATTCCTGGAGCATGCGGGTGGCCTGCACCTTCGGCCCGAGCTGCGCGAGCATGCGCTTGACCCGCTCGAGCCAGCGGACCGGCAAGCCATCGGCGTCGCGCTCGTAGAACAGGGGCACGACCTGCTTCTCGAGGATGTTGTAGAGCCCGTTGGCCTCGACCTCGTCACGCAGCTCGGGGTCGTCCTGCCACTCCGCGGACGGGATCGCCCAGCCGATGTCGGGCTCGTACATCTCGTCCCACCAGCCGTCGAGCACCGAGCAGTTGAGCACGCCGTTGAGCGCCGCCTTCATGCCGCTGGTGCCGCACGCCTCCATCGGGCGCAGCGGGGTGTTGAGCCACACGTCGACGCCGGCGATGAGCATCCGGGCCATGGCGATGTCGTAGTCCTCGAGGAAGATCAGGCGGTGGCGGGTGTCGAGGTCGGCGCTGGCCTTGGCCACCGCTTGCAGGAGCTGCTTGCCCGGCTCGTCGGCGGGATGGGCCTTGCCGGCGATGATGAGCTGAACCGGCCGTTGGTCGTCGAGCAGCAGCTTGGTGAACCGGTCGACGTCACGTAGCAGGAGGTTGGCTCGCTTGTAGGTGGCGAACCGGCGGGCGAACCCGATCGTCAGCACCGACGGGTCGAGCACGTCGTCGGCCCACGCGACCTGTGATTCGCTCATCCCCTTGGCCAGCCCGATCTGGCGCAGCCGCCGGCGGACGTAGCGCACCAGGCGCTCCCGGTTGGTGCGGCGGACCGTCCACAGCTCGCTGTCGGGCACCGATTCCAGCGCCTTCCAACGCTCGGCCGGTGCCTCGGCCCAGTCCGATCCGAGATGGCGTTCGAACAGGTCAGCCATCTCCCGCGAGGTCCACGTCTGGGCGTGCACACCGTTGGTGACTGACCGGATCGGTACTTCCTCGACCGGTAGCTCCGGCCACACCGCGGAGAACATCTGCCGGCTCACCTTGGCGTGGAGCTTGGAGACCGCGTTGGTCTGGCCCGCGAGCCGCAGGCTCATGACCGCCATGTTGAAGACCTCTCCTTCGGGCGTGCCGGGCTCGTGGCCGAGCTCCATCAGCTCGTCGAAGGGGATGCCGACCTCACGGCACCACCCCGTGAAGTAGCGTTCCATGAGCTCCCGGGGGAACCGGTCGATGCCGGCGGGGACCGGGGTGTGGGTGGTGAACACGCCACCGGGTCGCACCGCGGTCTTGGCCTCGGAGAACGACAGCCCGTGGTGCACCACCAGGCGGCGGATGCGTTCGAGCGCCAGGAACCCGGCGTGGCCCTCGTTGATGTGGAACACCTGCGGGGACCGCTCGAGCGCGTCGAGCGCCCGGGTGCCGCCGACGCCGAGGAGGATCTCCTGGCGGAAGTAGCCGTGGTGGTAGAAGAGGCCGACGCCGACGAGCGGGAGGCCCAGCTCGTTGGCCGCCTTGAGGTGGTCGCCCGCCAGCACACCCAGACCCCCCGAGTACTGGGGGAGGGCCGCGGCAACACCGAACTCGGGCGAGAAGTACGCGACCGACTCCAGTCGGCCGTGGTGGTGCAGCTGGAACCAGCGCGGCGTCTCCAGCGAGCGCATCAGCTCGTCGCGGACCTGACGGGCGTGGGTGGTGAAGCCAGCGTCGGCGGCGAGCTCCTCGAGCCGTTCACGCGACTCGATCGCCAGCATCCCGGCGGGGTCGCGCACGTACTCCCAGTTCTCGCGATCCAACCGGCGGAACAGCTGCTGGGCTCGCTCGTCGCTGACCCATCCCAGGTTCATCGCGACGTCGCGGAGCGGCTCGAGCGGCTCGGGGAGGCGGGAGACCACCGTGAACGTGTGGACGGCCTTCATCGCCGGCGACCTTACCTTCCCTGGCGGACGAGGCTTCCCGGCCACCCGCAGGCCTGGGCTACCGTGGAGCGCCATGTCAGCGTCACGGGGCAGGACCATCGCGCTGGTCACCCAGAAGGGCGGGGAGGGCAAGACCACGGTCGCCCTCGGGCTGGCGTCGTCGGCCGCCCACGCCGGGCTACGGGTGCTGGTGGTCGACCTCGATCCACAGGCCAACGCGTCGACCGGCCTCGGCGTGTGGGAGCCTGAGCTCACTGTCGACGCCGCGCTGGCCGCGGACCAACCGGGGGTGCTGCGCAAGGTCATCGGTCCGTCGACCTGGGAGATCCCGAACGGCTCTCCCCCCGACGTGGCCGCCTCGTCGCCGTTGCTCGCCCAGCGTGAGCCGCAACTCGCCACCGACCCGATCGGTGCCCAGGACCGGTTGCAGATCGCCATGGAGGGCCTCGACTACGACCTGGTGCTGGTGGACTGCCCACCGTCGCTCGGCCTGCTCACGGTCAACGGCCTGTTCGCTGCGGACCGGGCGCTGGTCGTCACCGAGCCGAGCGCGTGGGCGTCAGACGGGGTTCAGCAGATCGTGCGGACGGTGTCGAGGGTGGGCGCCCGGCGGGGGGGCGAGCTCGAGGTTGCCGGCATCGCGGTGAACCGGCTGGGCCGGACCCGCGACGCCCGCTACTGGTACGACCAGCTCGTCGAGCAGTACGGCCGGCTCGTGCTCCCGCCGGTCCACCTGCGGGCGGCGGTCCCGGAGGCGGCGGCCCAGTCGCTGCCGATCCATGCGTTGGGGTCCCGACCGGGCGCACCCGAGGCGGCCGGGGAGTTCGACGCGCTGCTGGCCCGGCTGCTCGATGCCGGTCCGCCAGCCGGCTCGGATGTGCCGCCCGGAGTCGAACCGGCGGCGGCGCAGGTGGCGGCTGAGGGGCCCGCAGGATCGGGGGGGTGATGGCCCGGTACGACCCGCAGAAGACCCGGGGCCGTCGCCGGCTGAGCGATGATGAGCCGGCTCCGGTCGACGCGCTGCTGTCCCCGGCTGCCCCGGCCGCCAGCCCGGAACGCGTGACCGAGCGCCCCGCCGAGGCGCCGGTCCGGCAGGTCGATCCCGAGGCCTCGCCTGCTGCCGAGTTGCCGCCGGAGACTGCTGGCTCGCCGGAGACCGCTGCCGAGGCGGGAGCGCCGGTCGTCATCCCGCCGCCCACCGAGCCCGCGATCGAGCCCGCGGCACCGCAGGGTCGCCGCGCTCGTCGGGTGGGCGGCGCTCGTTGTGGCGCTAGTGTTGGTCTGGTGGTGGCGCCGCCGCCGCTCCGGTTGAGGTCGCGCTCGCATTGACGCCGTCGCCGTCGTTGTCTCGATCCCGCGCTCGTCGCCGGTTCTGCTGCCGCCGATCGACGCCGCTGCGACGCTCGATGGTGACCTTGCTCCAGTCCTGCTTCTTGCGCCGGTCCTCACCACTCCGGCGATCGCTGCTCCTGCGGCGCTCACCCGTCTCGAACAGGTACCGGGCATCGGCGAGCGCTCGGCTCAGGGCCTCGGTGTCACCCCGTTCGATGACGGCGAACGCGCCTTCGTCGCGTCCTTGCTGCCGGATCGACGTGTCCGCGGTGATGATGATCACCTCGGGCGGGTTGTCGAGCCGGCGGAAGTCGGCCAGCGCCTCCAGACCCGACATGCCGGGCAACTCCTGGGACGTGATGACGAGGCTGGCGGGGTGGAACGGGTACAGCTGCAGTGCCCGAGCGGCGTTGTCCGCCTGCTCGAGCACCTCGAAGCCGGCGTCCTTCGCGGCGCGGGTCACCGGATCGCCGTCGCACACGAGGGCGGTGAGCGCCCGGGTGGGGAGGGTCATCGGTGGGTTCCTCCTTCAGGGGTTGGCCCGTGCCTCCGGCCGTCGGCGGCCGAAGACCCCTGGCGCCGTCTCGACCCGTCTGCCACTCAGCGTGACGGGGGCGTACGGGTCGGGGCGGTGTGCTTCCAGCGTACCAATCAACCGCGAGCTACCTGCTGACATGGGCCGTTCGGCCCAGTCACCAGGTGGGGAGTCGAGGCCCGCGTTCTCGCTGGTCACCGGTACCGTCGTCCTGCTCACTCTCCGTGCACTTTTGCTTGCTACCAGCAAAGAATTTCATTGACAGACCTGTCACCGAACCTCTAGGTTGTGACTGCTGTCACCCGAGCGATCACGATGGTCGTCAAGCTGGCCACGTCGGGTGGTAGCGGGTCGGAGAGAGACAGACGATCCGCACTGGAGGGGCCAGATGCGTCGGAAGTTGTTCGTGTTCCTTCTCGTCACCGCTCTCGGAGCGGTGGGGGCCCCGTCGGCGCTGGAGGCCTCCACGCCCACGAAGAACCCCGTCATCATCGTGGCCGGCACGCTGTCACCGGCGTTCGCCAACGAACCGCTGGCCGCTCGCATGCGGGCTGACGGGTGGCGGGTCTGGATCTTCGAGTTGCCAGGTTTCGGTCTCGGTGACATCCACCAGACCGCGGCCGCGCTCGGCCCGTTCGTCGACAGCGTCCGGGCTCAGACCGGTGCGGCCAAGGTGGATCTCGTCGGCCACTCCCAGGGTGGCCTGGTCGCCCGGGACTACGTCAAGTCGTTCGGTGGTGCCACCAAGGTCGACAAGGTGATCGGTCTCGGTGCCCCCAACTACGGGACGGCCGCGGCGAACCTGGCGAAGTTCCTCGGGCTCGGCAACTGCCTAGGGGTTACTGCCTGCGTCCAGATGTCGATCGGCTCGAGCTACCTCAACACCTTGAACGCCGGCGATGACTCGATCGGCTCGGTGCGGTACTACAACATCGCCACGAAGCTCGACGAGCTGGTGCAGCCGTACTGGAACGCCTACCTCAACGCCTACGACGGCAACATCTACAACGCCGCGATCCAGGACCAGTGCTGGCTACGGGTCGTCGGCCACGTCGGCCTCATCCTCGACGGCACGGCGTACTCGGGTGTGAAGTACGCGCTGGCGGGAAACGCCGGCATCCGCTTCAACTGTTGGGCGATCTGATCAGCCGCCGCGCGCTCCGGCGATCACGACGAGTCGGGCCTCGGTCATCTCCAGCGCGGAGTACGCAGGGCCCTCCCGTGTGTTGCCCGAGTCCCGCAACCCGCCATAGGGCATCTGGTCGGCCCGCCAGGTGGGGACCTCGTTGATCGTGACGCCGCCGAAGTCCAGCGTGCGAGCGGCCCGGAGCGCCTTGTCGAGGTCGTGGGTGAACACACCGGCCTGCAGGCCGTAGCGGGTGTCGTTGGCCAGGCGCAGGGCCTCGTCGAAATCGGTGTAGGACTGCACACCCACGACCGGGCCGAAGATCTCGGTACGGCACACCTCCATCTCGGGCCGGACTCCCACCAGCACGGTGGGCACCAGGATGCCGTGGTCGTCGCGCCGGTTGCCGGTGGCCACCCGGGCACCGGCAGCCACCGCCGCCTCGATCGCCGTGTGGACCCGCTCGGCCTCACGCGAGTTGATCAGCGCGCTCACGTCGGTGGCCTCATCGAGCGGGTCACCGACAGCGAGCGCCTCCACCTCGGCCACCAGCAGGTCGACGAAGGCGTCGGCGACGGTTTCGTGGACGAAGACCCGCTGCACCGAGATGCACGACTGGCCGGCGTGCGAGTAGCCTGCGACGCTGATCTTGGCGGCGACCGCGCCGAGGTCCGCATCGGGCTCGATGATCACCGGGGCGTTGTTGCCGAGCTCGAGACCGACCTTCTTGCGGGGGGCTTTGGCCTTGATGCCCCACCCCACCTCGGGGGAGCCGGTGAAGGTCACCATCGCCACATCGGGATGGGTGACCAGATGTTCGGCGGTCGCGCCGCTGCAGGTGACCACGTTGAGCCACCCGTCCGGGAGCCCGCACTCATCGATCAGCAGGGAGGCGAGGGCCAGGGCCGTCAGCGGCGTCGCCGACGCCGGCTTGAGGACCACCGGGCAGCCGGCCGCGATCGCGGGCGCCACCTTGTGGGCGACGAGGTTCAGCGGGAAGTTGAACGGGGTGATCGCCGCAACGACCCCGATCGGCACGCGCACCACGAACCCGATCTTGCCCTCGCCGGCCGCGCTCGCCTCGAGGGGCACGACCTCACCGGTGAGCGTGCGGGCCGTCGCCGCCGCGAACCGGAAGGTGTCGACCGCCCGGTTGGCTTCGGCGCGGGCCGTCTTGATCGGTTTGGCCGACTCCTGCGCGATCAGCCGGGCGAAGTGCTCGCGTCAATCGCCGCTGGCGAGGAGCGCCGCCGCCCGGTCGAGGATCCCGGCACGCTGGTGCGCCGGCATCGGCTCGCCGCGCCTGCGGGCCATCGCCGAGGCCACCGCGGCGTCGATGTCGTCCGCCGTCCCCCGGGGGACCCGCCCGACCTCATGGCCGTCGTACGGCGAGCGCACCACGATCACCGCGCCGTCGGCGGTGCCGTGATCGACTCGATCGGGACCGATGCGCATCGGGGTGACAGAGAGACCGGTCATGGGTCCGAGTCTCGCACCACCAGTTGAGGATCGCGCTGGAGCGGCCTTGCCCCGACGCGGCGATCACCGGTCGATCGGGCCTCAGGCGGGGACGGGCTGCGTGATGCTGTGCACGCCACCTCCGCCATAGGCGAGCACGGTGCCGGGGACGCCGACCGCACGGTGCCCGGGGAAGGAGCCGGCGATGCGGGTCAACATCTCGGCGTCGGCCGCCGCGCCCGCGAGCGGGACGAAGACCGCGTCGTTGGCCACATAGAAGTTGAGGTACGGGACCTCGACCATCTGGTCGAAGCACTGCACGTGGGGGAGCACGTCGATCTCAGTGACGGCGAGCCCCGCCTCTTCCAACCGGCGCCGGTTCTCGACCGCGGTGTGCCAGTCAGGATCCGAGGCATCGGTCGTGCCCTGGAGCAGCACCTCCCCCGGGGCGGTGAAGGCCAGCACGTTGTCGACATGGCCGTCGGTGCCCCAGTCGTCGTGCAGCCCCTTCGCCAGCCAGACGATGGTCTGCACGCCCAGGTAGTCCCGCAGGATCGACTCCGCCTGCTCACGGGTCATGCCCGGGTTGCGGTTCTCGTTGAGGATCGAGGTTTCCGTCGCGACCAACGTCCCGGCGCCGTCCACGGCCACCGCGCCCCCTTCGAGAACCATCGGCGCGTGGAACAACGGCACCCCCAGCTGATCGGCGAGCTTCTCGCCCACCGCGGCGTCGCGGTTCCACGGCGCGAGCCGGTCTCCCCAGCCGTTGAAGCGGAACTGGACGGCGGCTCGTTCGCCGGCATCGTTGCGGACGAAGAACGGGCCGTTGTCGCGGATCCAGGAGTCGTCGATCGGCAGCTCCATCACCTCCACGTTGCTGCCCAGCCAGCCTTCGGCGGCGCGACCCTCACCCTCGTCGGCGATCACGAGCACCGGCTCGTACTCGGCGATGGCTCGGGCGATGATGGCGTACGCGTCCCTCGCGGCCCCCAGGTGGCCTCGCCAGAACTCGATGCGGCGCATCGTCGGCCACGCGATGATGACGCGCTCGTGCGGCGCGTCGGCCGCCGGCAAGGCGAAGCCCTGGGCGGCTGGGGTCCCGTCGGTGTCCACAGCCATGGCGCTCATTGTGCCTCGCACCCGCCATCGCCCGCCGGGCCCGGCACGGTCGGGCGGGGGCGCCCACTGCGGGAGCGGGATTCCCGCGTGAGGCGGAGCGAACGCACAGAAGCGTGGCAGGCTGAGGGCATGCTCACCGTCGGGGTGCCGCGCGAGATCAAGAGCGACGAGCATCGGGTGGCGATCACGCCCGACGGCGTTCGGGAGCTCGAGCGCCACGGAGTCGAGGTGCTGGTCGAAAAGGGGGCGGGGAGCGACTCGAGCATCAGCGACGAGGAGTACGCCCGTGCCGGTGCCGCACTGATCGCGGACCCCGCCGAGCTGTGGGAACGGGCATCGCTGGTCTGCAAGGTGAAAGAACCGCAGGAGTCCGAGTACGCGTACCTGCGCCCCGGTCTGGTCTTGTTCACCTACCTCCATCTGGCGGCCTATCCCGACGTGGCCGACGCGCTGCTCGACACGGGCGTCACCGCGGTCGCGTACGAGACGGTGCAGTTGGAATCGGGGGCGTTGCCGCTGCTGGCGCCGATGAGCGAGGTCGCGGGCCGGATGGCTGTTCAGATCGGTGCCCACTTCCTCGAGCGTCACAACGGCGGGAGGGGCGTGCTCCTGGGCGGGGCGCCGGGCGTGGCGCCGGCCAGCGTCGTCGTCCTCGGTGCTGGCAACGTCGGGTGGAACGCCGCGTGGATCGCCGCCGGGATGGAAGCCGATGTCACCCTGTTGGATCGTGACATCGACCGGCTCCGCTGGGTTGACCAGATCCACCGCGGCCGCATCACGACGCTGGCGTCGAACCACGGGGCGATCGAGCGCAGCGTCGCCGACGCCGATCTGGTGATCGGTGCGGTGCTGGTCCCCGGCGGCCGAACCCCGACGCTGGTCACCTCAGAGATGGTGCGGGGCATGCGGCGCGGCGCGGTGATCGTCGACGTGGCGGTCGACCAAGGTGGCTGTGTCGAGACCATCCACGAGACCACTCACCACGACCCGGTGTATGAGGTCGGTGGCGTGTTGCACTACGGCGTGGGCAACATCCCGGGCGCGGTACCGAACACGTCGACGCGTGCCCTGACCAACGCCACGCTGCCGTATCTTGTGCTGCTCGCCACCGAGGGCCTGTTCCCGGCGGTGGCCAGGAAGCCCGAGCTGCTGGCCGGGGTCAACACCTTCGGCGGTCGTGTCACCAACGCCAACGTGGCCAGGGCGCTTTCGCGGCCGTTCGAACCCCTCGTCGAGGTCGCCAAGCCCTCTACCCCACCCCCCGGCGCGGGATCATCTACCGAAATGTAGAGATTTCCGCGCCGGTGTCGGTTGGCGGATGCCCCCCATCCTCGGGCTGGCGCGGGATCATCTACCGAAATGTAGAGATTTCCGCGCCGGTGTCGGTGGGGGGATGCCCCCCACCCTCGGGCTGGCGCGGGATCATCTACCGAGATGTAGAGATTTCCGCGCCGGTGTCGGTTGGGGCGTCGGTGTGTCGGGGTTCGTGGGACTCACGTACCGCCGCTGGTGGTGGTCAGCTCAGCTCGGCCCGCAACGCGTTGGTGAGGGCCACGACGCAGCGCTCGAGATCGTCGTCGCCGATCACGAGAGGCGGGCAGAACGCGATGGTGGACGGGCCGAGGGGGCGGGCGATGACCCCGTCGCCGAGCATCCGGTCGCGCACCGCCGGGGCTCCAGCCGGCTCGGGCAGCTCGACGGCCCAGATGCCGCCGTCGCCGCGCACCTCGGTCACCAGGCCGTTGTCGAGCAGCTCGTTCAGTGCGGGTGAGAGCACGGCACCGATGTGCAACGCCCGTTGAGCCAGGTGCTCATCTCCGATGATCGCGAGGTTGGCGAGCGCGGCCCGGCAGGCTGCGGGATGACCGCTGTAGGTGTGCCCGTGACGCAACACGAACGCAGGGTCGGCCTCGATGGCGTCACGTACGGCGGACCCGACGAGCACGCCGCCGAGCGGTTGGTAGCCCGACGTCACGCCTTTGGCGAAGGTGATCAGGTCCGCCGGCACGGCATAGCGGTGCGCGCCCCACATCGAGCCGAGCCGGCCGAAGCCGGTCACGACCTCGTCGAGGATGAGCAGCGCGCCGTGGTCGTCGCACAGCTCGCGCAGTCGCTGCAGGTAGCCCGGCGCCGGTGGACGCACCCCTCCCGCTGCCTGCACCGGCTCGGCGATCACCGCCGCGATCTCACCGCCGCGGGCCGCGAACAGCGCGGCGACCGACTCGGGATCGTCGTGGTCTACATGGTGAACGCCGGGCAGCAGTGGACCGAAACCTTCACGGTTGGCCGGCAGCCCTTGGAGCGCGGTGCCGCCGATCGTCACGCCGTGGTACGCGTGGTGCCGGCTGACCACCAGCTGCCGCTGCGGTTCGCCGCGCAGGACCGAGGTGAGCCGGGCGAGCTTCACCGCGGTGTCGACCGCCTCGGATCCTGAGTTGGTGAGGAAGACCCGGGCACCGGCGATCGGGGCGGCCGCGGCCAGCGTGGCGGTGAGCTCCTCCGCCGGCTCGTTGGTGAACATCTCGAACGTGTGGAACGAGTCGAGGAGCCGAAGCTGCTGGCCGACGGCCTCGGCGATCTCGTCTCGCCCGTGCCCGACCTGGCAGTACCAGAGGCTGGCGAGCGCGTCGACGTACCGGTTGCCCTGGTCGTCCCAGACCACCGCGCCTCGGCCCCGCACGATCGTCACGAAGCGGTCGGCGGTGGGGCGGGCGAACGGGTGGAGGAACGCGGAGCGCCCAGCCGGGTTCATTGCCGGTTCATTGCCGGGTTCATCCCTGACGACGTTAAGCGACCGCACCTTTGCTGGTGGCCTACCCTGCGGACCGTGCGCGCCCAGGTGCTCGAACGCCCCGCGCCCGCCGAGGTGTGGCCGCTCGTCGGGCGCGAACGTCCCGACCCGGTCCCCGAGGACGGCGAGGTGGTCATCTCGGTCGAGGCCTGCGCCGTGTGCCGGACCGACCTGCAGCTCGCCGAGGGCGATCTCGAACCGCGACGGCTACCGATCGTTCCCGGGCATCAGATCGTGGGCACGGTCAGCGCTCTCGGCCCCGGCGTCGACCCGTCCCTGGCGGGCCGTCGGGTCGGCGTGGCCTGGATCGCCTCGACCTGCAGTTCGTGCCGGTTCTGCCGGTCCGGCCAGGAGAACCTGTGCGACGAGGCGCGGTTCACCGGCTGGGACCGCGACGGTGGCTACGCGACGGCGGTTACGGCTCGTGCCGATTTTGTGCACCCGGTGCCCGACGGGTTCGCCCCGGTCGCCGCGGCGCCGCTGCTGTGCGGCGGCGCCATCGGCTATCGCTCGCTTCGGATCGCCGGCGTCGGGCCGGCGGGGCCGGGCGATCGCCCCGGTACCGTGGGTCTCTTCGGCTTCGGCGCCTCGGCCACCTGCGCGATCCAGATCGCCCGGCACTGGGGGTGGGAGGTGCTGGTGGCGACACGGTCCGAGCGCGAGCAACAGCGCGCCCGGACGCTGGGCGCGGCGTGGGCGGGCGGCTACGACGACCCGGTTCCCGAGCCACTCGATGCCGCCGTCAGCTTCGCGCCGGTGGGCGAGGTAGTGATCCGGGCGCTCGAATCGGTGCGCAAAGGAGCGACGGTGGCGATCAACGCCATTCATCTGGACCGGATCCCCGAGTTCTCCTACGACAAGCTCTGGTGGGAGCGCAGCCTCCGCAGCGTCGCCAACGTGACCCGCGCCGACGTGCGGGAACTGCTCGCACTGGCGGCGCGGATCCCCATCGAGACCCACGTGGAGACCCTGCCGCTGGCACGGGCCGGAGAGGGACTCGTCCGGCTGCGGGACGGCTCGGTCTCCGGTGCGGTCGTGCTGACGCCCTGACCGCCGCCACC
>FWPU01011885.1_pt1 | contig 11885 bp, 8 predicted proteins | sample 2228361 | NCBI WGS metagenome assembly FWPU01 (sample SAMEA103939777, study PRJEB20133) | metagenome | reverse complement strand
CAGCCTGCTTTTAGCAGGCTTTCCAGCCGTTGTAGACGCCGAATTCGATTCGGCGGGATGTTGCCGAATTCGATTCGGCGGAATGAGGGCTCCAGCGGGGCGCAGGACGTAAAATTTGCCTCCTGCCTCCTGCCCAACCTCCGTCGGAGCAGCGCCTCCTTACGAGGGTTGCAAATTTTACGTAATGCACCTGTTTTCAATTGAGATTCGTCGCTCCACTTAGAATGACAGAGTGGCGATAGCCCAAAGCCCAAAGAAATCTGGTTCATCCTGTTAATCCTGTCTAAAAACGCCTGTCGTGAAGCGCGTTGTCAGTGTGAGCCTCGGTTCGTCGAAGGGCAACCATGCGGTGAAGGCGGAGATTCTGGGGGAGATGTTCTCCATCGAGCGCATCGGCACGGACGGCGACGTGAGCAAGGCGGCGCAGATGATTCGGGAACTGGACGGCACGGTGGACGCCATCGGTTTGGGCGGGACGGACCTCTATCTCGTCGCGGGGGGGCGCAAATACGTCATCAAAGAATCGCAGCGGCTCGCGGCGAACGCGCGGCGAACGCCCGTCGTGGACGGCAGCGGTTTGAAGGATACGCTGGAACGCGAAACGATTCGCTGGCTGACGCAGCACGGATTTGAACTGAAAGGCAAGAACGCTCTGATGGTCATTGCCGTTGACCGCTTTGGTATGGCGGAGGCGTTGATAGAAGCGGGTTGCCATACGATTTTTGGTGACTTGATGTTTGCGTTGGGCATCCCGATTCCGATTCGCAGCATGAGCGCGTTGCGCGTATTAGGGCGGTTGGCATTGCCAATTCTGTGTCACCTGCCGATTCGGATGCTGTATCCGACCGGCAAGGCGCAGGAAGAAATCAAGCCCAAATATGAGAAATACTACCAGTGGGCGGACATCATCGCAGGCGACTTTCATCCGATTCGCAAGCATCTCCCGCCAGTGGAACGGCACGGCGTCCGTTCCCTACAAGAAAAAATGATTATCACGAACACGACGACGGCTGACGACGTGCAGCGGCTGCGCGAGCGCGGCGTGGCGACGCTGGTGACGACCACGCCCAAAATGAACGGACGCTCGTTTGGCACGAACGTCATGGAGGGCGTGTTCATCACGCTGGCGAACAAACGACCGGAGGAGATGACAGCGGAAGATTACTTTTCGTGGATGCAAAAAATCGGCTGGCAGCCGCGCATCGAACGACTCAACGACAAGGAGTGATGGAGTAGTGGAGTGTTGGAGTGTTGGAGTAATGGAGTGTTGGAGTGTTGGAGTAGTGGGGTGTTGGAATCTTAGTCGTGCCAATACTCCATTACTCCATTACTCCATTACTCCACTATTCCATCACTCCACTACTCCATCACTCCATCCTTGACGACGGATGGAGCGATTCGCATTTATCATTCATCCCATTGACGTCCGCCGCGACGTGGGGCGGAAGTATCCCATCGCCCGCCACTTGCCGGAGCGAGTGGTCGAGTGGCTGATGATGAAATTGTTCAAGCCCCGCGTGGTGTCGCACATTACGGGCGTGAAATCGCTGACGGGCGTGGAGGCGGAGGGCTGGCTGATCGGCTGTCCGCTCTCGCCGCGACAGATTCTCGAACTCGACGAAGGGTTCGTGTTCGACACCATCGCCGAGTGTGGGCGGGTCGCCGCGCAGCAGGGCGCGAAGGTGGTGGGCTTGGGCGCGTTTACGTCGGTGCGGGGCGACAAGGGCTTGACGATTCAGAAGAAATTGGAAGGCGTCATCAACGTCACCAGCGGCAACTGCTACACGACTTACACGGCGATGGAAGGCTTATTTCAGGCAGCGGAGATGATGAACATTGACGTTACCAGCGCCCGCGCCGCCATCGTCGGCGCGACGGGTTCGATTGGGCAAGTCTGCGCCAAAATCCTCGCGCAGAAAGTCCCGCAGGTCTCGCTCATCGGGCGCGATGAGCAGCGACTCGCGCGCGTCGCCGACGCCCTGCGCAACGGCTCGCGGACCAGCGTGCGCGCCAGCACGGACATCGGCGTTTTGCGCGACGCCGATTTGGTCGTCACCGTCAGCAGCGCGGTGGACACCCTCATCAAGCCGGAGCATCTGAAATCAGGCGCGGTGGTGTGCGACGTGGCGCGTCCCCGCGACGTTTCCAAACAGGTCGCCGAATCCCGCAACGACGTGCTCGTCATCGAAGGCGGGGTCGTCGAAGTGCCCGGCGACGTCGACTTCGGCTTCAACTTTGGATTCCCCCCCAAGACGGCTTACGCCTGCATGGCGGAAACGATGATGATGGCATTGGAGGGCACTTACGAATCTTACAGTTTGGGGCGCGACCTCGACGCCGACAAAACTATTCGCATCGGTGAAATCGCCAAAAAACACGGCTTCAAACTCGCGGGCTTCCGCAGTTTCGAACGCGAGGTGACCCCAGAAGAAGTGGAGCGGATTCGGCGGAACGCACGGCGAAATTAGGAAAGTGGGGGGCATTTCATTTGCGTTGGGCGTAGCGCAATTCATTGCGCGTCATGGACGGCGATAAATCGCCTCACTACCAACAAGTTTGAAATGTACCTGAAATTGGGAGTTTCCCTTGTCGTTGCGCGTCGTCCGTGCTATAATGAGAGAGGCAGACGGGACGTGGCGCAGTTTGGCTAGCGCGCCTGAATGGGGTTCAGGAGGTCGGCGGTTCGAGTCCGCCCGTCCCGACCAGAAGAGGGAACGACAGGGAACAACAGGAAACGGCGGGAAACGCCTTGCTTGTTGTGTCCTGTCGTTCCCGCGACAAGACTTTCGCGCACGAGGTTGATTTTCTCCCGCGGGAAACGCCTTGCTTGTTGTGTCCTGTCGTTCCCTGCCGTTTCCCAATATCGCCGGGGCGTGGCTCAGTTTGGTTAGAGCGCATGGTTCGGGACCATGAGGTCGGCGGTTCAAATCCGCCCGCCCCGACCACTTCAACTATCCCGACGACACGCAGCGGTTCGTCGAGGGAGTAGATTACCACATTCCCTTTGATTCTTTTCTCTCCGCACAAATCCCCTTGACGCCGTGCGCCTCGTTCAACCGTCCGACGGCGCAACCCCGCGCGCGGACCGACGGTTGTGGATGGGCGAAATGGAAGTGTTCGGCGAAGTCACCGACGAAAAGGTCGCGCCTCCCGGCGCGAAAGTAGACGCGGCACAACTCGCGGAACAATTGCGCGTCGAACTATGACAACTGCGCGAACGCGAGGACGCGGCGCAGGTGAAGCCACAACTGGATGTTGTGATGCAGCACCGCAAGCCGCGTGGGTTCGTGGGAATTATCAACGCGGAGGGAGTATGTCTATGTGCCCAATAAGGTTTAGTCGAAGAATTGCGCAATCGCGTTGGATTCTAATCACGCTGTTCATCCTCATCTTCGGAGGACAAGCCATGAGCCAATCCGTCATCCCCGAACTTGACCCCAACGAAAAGCTGGGCGAGCGCCCCTACGAAATGGTGTGGGCGAAGCGCACGGAGCCTGCGCCGCCGCACGTTCGCTTTGACCAACTGCAAGGTTGGAAAATGCAGGTGGAAGGCGGAGCGGAGGCGACGCTGCAAGTGAGCCGCGCACAGAACGTGTGGGAGCGTCCCGTGGCGCGGCTGCGTTATCGCGGCGATGGGAAGGCTGCCTCCAAGCCGCGTATTGTTCTTACGCTGCCACAACCCGTTGCTTTGCCCGACGGCGCAGATTCTGTGGACATGTGGGTCTACGGTAACCGCTGGGATTGGGTGAACCCGCCGGGCACGCCGCCGGTGAGCATCACGCTGCACCTGCGCGACGGCGACAACAACGCGCACAACGTCACGGTGGACCGCGTGCGCTGGGAGGAGTGGTGGCTGATGCACCGGCGGCTGCCGGCGATGAAGTTTCCCGTTCGCCTGGAGGGTATCGAAATCGCGGGCGGCTGGCAGTCGGAGTGGCGCGAGATTTTCTTTGATTCGATTCGGTTCTATCGTGAGGAGACATTGCCTCTGAAGTTTGTGCCGCGTCCCAAGCGTAACCTCACTCTTTTTTAGGGGCAGTCGCCGGGCGCGAACACGAGCGCGACGAAACTTCCCTTCCCGACCCGCGAGGAAACGATTCTGCCGATGCACTTCGGCGGCGAGTTTCGCACGACGGTCAGCGGCACAAAGCAGAAAGGGTATGTGTTCAAGTATGTTGGCAAAGACTGCACCGTAACGTATCAGTTCGACCCCGCCAAAGGTTTGAGCGGCATTCGCGCGCTGGTGAACGATGCGATGGTCGGAACGATGATGGACGGCGCGGGCGTGCGTTACGCGGAGGGCACAAAGACTGGTGTGCTGAAACATGCGCAGTTGCAGCGCGATGTCGTAACTGCAGAGTATGAGGATGGAACGACGCTGCGGTTGCGCCTCTGGCAGAAGTCGCTGGTGGTGGACGTAGCGCAGGCTTCCAGCCTGCAGAAGGGCGGGCAGGATGCCCGCGCTACGGAGGAAGCGACGGAACTTCACTTCGGTCAAATCTCCGGCGTCGAAGAACCGCGCACGGTCTGGATTCCTTACGTCACTTATGGCGGAAGTCATCCGAGCGTATTAGTGTCGAAGGCGGGGCGCAAGTGGGTGTTCACGTCGCTGTGGTTGGACTGGTATCGCTCCAACGGCTCGGAGCCTTACGGGGCGGAATACGCGGGGCAAGATGTTGCTCGCATCAACGGCGGCGTGCGCTATCATCCGCGCACGGACGGCAAGCGAAATCCGCTTTACGAACGAGTGTTCCTCACGGTTTCGCCGATGTTTGAAGAGGTGCTACCGACGATTCCCAATCCTGTCGGCTTGCACGCGCAGCTGGCGGTTGATAGGCTGTGGCAGGAGTCGTGGGGACCGGACGATTACGAGAAGCAGATGAAGCGCAGTCGGATGCTGCGAGCGTACGGGATCGAAAAACTGATTCAATGCAACCACGAAATCGCGTGGCGCGACGGCGGGGAGAGTTTCACACTGCGACTGCGCGCCGCGCCGAAAAAGGGCGGCGACGAAGGGCTGCAAAAATACGTCGCGCACCAGCGTTCTTTGGGCTGGTTCAGCGGGCTTTACACCAACTACACCGACTTCGCGCCAGTGAACGAACACTGGACGCCCGACGCCGTGCAGCGCAACTCCGACGGCAACTGGCGCAGCGCGTGGCCTCGCTGCTGGGCGTTGAAGCCGCTGAAGGCGGTAGAGTTCGACGCGCTGCTCGCGCCGCAAATCAAGCAGAAATACAACTCCAACAGCGCCTACACCGACGTTCACACGGCGGTCTCGCCGTGGGGCTACAACGACTACGACGCGCGCGTGCCCGGCGCGGGCACGTTCGCGCAAACGTTCTACGCCTACGGCGAACTGCTGCGCAATGACTCCCGCGTTTACGGCGGACCGATTTTTTCGGAGGGAACGTATCAGTGGCTCTACGCGGGTTTGGCGGACGGCAACTACGCGCTGGCTTACAACGGGAAACCCCTGGCGAACGAGCCACTTCTGCCCGTGTTCGATTTGTATCAGATTCATTCTAAAGAGTGCGACATCGGCATGGGCTGGACGGGGTTCTTCTGCGACGCGATTCCGAACTGGCAAGCGCCGGAAAACATAGACCGCGCCATTGACCGTTTCCTGTTGCACACGCTGGCATACGGTCACATTGGCTGGCTGGTGGAAGAGGGACACGGCATGGCGCGAACGTGCCGCTCTTACTACATGCTTCAGCAGGTGCAAGCGCGCTATGGTCTGAAAGTGCCGACGCGCATCGCATATTGGGACGGAACAAAACTGCGCAGCGTCTCCGAAGCCGTCGCGCTGGACATCCCGCGCACACGACGACAACTTTACATCGAATACCCCGGCGGGTTGAAATTGTGGTTCAACGACCATCCCAACGAAGAGTGGCGCGTCAAAACGGGAACGCAGGAAATCTTTCTACCTCCCGCTGGCTGGGCAGTCTATCAACCCAACGAATTATTCAGTTACTCTGGGCTACCCGTCCGTAGTGAGCCACGCAGCGGAAGTGGAGTGGCGTCCGAACGTCACTCCACTGCGTTGCGTGCCTCACTACTAACGAGCAGAGTGGACTACTTGCGAAGCGCGAGTTACACCTATCTGGACGGGCGGGGGCAGTGGTTCTCTACAACGGAGGCGGCGTCAAACGGCGGTCTGGCGGTCTCGTCGCTGGGGCAAAATCGGCTGCAAGTCATTCGCATCAGTGGCGATGGCGAGTTCGTGATTCGTCGTCCTTACGGCGTGCGCGGCGCTCTCGTCCGCTGTGAGGCTTTCGATGTCGAAGGCAAATCGCTATCCGCGCCGACGACGCGGGACAGCGGAGAGGAAACTTGGATTGAACCCGTGAAGGACGCGGTGCGCTACGTGCTGCATTTCTCTGGCAAGGCGACTTGGAGCGTTGCGACGGAAACGGAAGCGGTGGCGGGAAGCAAAGTCACCTTGCGGGTCAAAGGCGTGGCGCAGGCGCGATGGCAGACAGACGCGGGCGAAGTGAAGAACAATGAGTGGCTCATTCCCGCCGATGCGCCGGTGGGAACATGGATTCGACTGACAGCAACCGTCGGCAGTGAAGTTCGCGAGACGCGACTGCGCGTGGCCGCGCCGGTGCAATGGCGGTGGAAGGCAGCGGAGGGCGACGACGACACGCGACTGGTGTTGCTGCCGCAGTGGAATCTCAAAGGGTTGAGCGCAAAAAACGTTACCGTCGTTCTGAAGGCGTCCGAAGGTTGGGAGATTTCGCCGCAGCGGTTCAACGTGGACGCGGCGAACCCGCCGAGCGCGTTGGAAGCGCAGATGCGTTCCGCGCTGCCCTCAGGAAAAGAGGGCACGCTGCAAATCGCGCTGGAAGGTCTGCCGCAGCCGTTCACAACGACTTTGCGCCTCAAGCGCGTGTGGCAACAACCCGTCATTGCTGAACTGCAAAAGATGATAGCGACGTGGGGCATTGCACGGCGCGGCTTGCGCGAAACACCCGACAGCGGGGGGAGCGGCGCGGTATGTCATCCCGACGACAACCTGCCGGTCGGGCAGGTCGGCAAGCGCGGCATCTTTATGCATCCTCCTTATGTGGACGGGGTCGGCTACACGTGGGCGGAGACCAAGCCGATAGAGTTGCCAGCGGCGCAGTGTGAGTTCAGCGCGCACATCGGCATCAAAGACGGCGGCGACCCCAGCGATGGCGTGCTGTTTCAGGTCGAAGTCATTGACGCTAAAGGCAACCGCCAGCGCATTGCCGAAGGCGTTGGCATTCAGGGCGAATGGCATCCGCTAACTGCTGACCTCAAAGCGTTCGCCGGACAGCGCATCCGTCTGCGCCTCATCGCCGACGTGGGCGAGCACGACAACTCCACCGCGGACTGGGCGGCGTGGGGGGAGCCGGTGATTCAGCGGGTGCTGGCGCAGACGGTGACGCAGGTGAGCGGGCAGTAGCAGAGCGCTTTGTTTTCACCTTGTTCCAGTGCTATAATGAAGGCAGGAGGTCATAACCATGTTCAACCTGTTCCGACGCAAAAAGCGAGTCAACATTGAGACCGACTTCGGCAAATTCCCGGACGACGAGCGGAAGTTTGTTGGAGAGTGGATTGCCACTTATGAGGACCGCATTATTGCTCACAGCAGAGACCTGTTGGCGATGGCAAAGGAACTGGATGAGAAATATCCCGAAATCGCAGAAGACATCGCCTACGGTAGAGTGCGCGAAGAGGGAATATGGGTGATTTGAACCGACCATGGCAGCCAATAGCGCAGGTCAAATTGCGATATGAGAGGTGGGCGGCACATACTCTATTAATGCTGGTAGATTCAGGCTCTGACATCAGCATTATCGGTCTCTCAGATGGACACTTACTGGGCTTTCGCCATGAACCCGATGAAGACATTGTCACTCTTCACGGGATAGGTGGCACCGTCGAAGGCTTTCGCCGCGAAGTGACAATAACCGTTGTAGGGCGCACTTTTGGCGCCCCTATCCTTTGGGCGCAAACAGACAGGGTTCCTGCCATACTGGGGCGCGAGGTTGTTTTTGACCTCTTCGACATTGAGTTCCGTCAGGCAGACCGCCGCGTGATCTTCCGCTGGCGGCGCAGTCCGTGGCGGTGGATACGGAGGATGTTGAATGGTTAAATTCATCGCAATGACATCGGAGCAATACCGACTTTTGCCGCTTTTGCCGCCGAGTAGGATTCGGCGTCTAACACATCGGAACGAAAGTCTGCTGAAGCAGACTCAATTGCTGACAAGGGGGCTTTCCGTTGTTGTGACGATTTGCCTCCTCGTCCTATGTCCTTCCCATGTAGTCCCGCAAACTGTCGCCGTCTCCTCGGAGGAAGCGACCTCATGGACGCGGCATGTTGTTCCGCTGCCGCATCAGTTGACGATTCATCGCAAGGTCGTCATCGCGCCGCGTGAGGTGGCGGTGGTTGCGCCTGCCGATTCCTCTCCCGTTGTGGAACAAGCGGTGCAGAATCTTCGGAAGGTTCTGGGCAGCGCGACGGGGAACTCATTCACGTTGACACTTCAGTTGGGCGGCGCGGAGGCGGAATCGCTGCGCACTCTGCCCCATTCCAGTCAGGCGTATCGCCTCTTCCCTGAAGCGAACGACAAGGGTTTGCGGCTGGTTGCGCTTGACCCGCGCGGGCTTTACTACGCGGCAAAGACGTTGGAGCAGTTCGTGCGGGCGCGGGCGACGAAGGAGCGGGTGGAGATTCCGATTCTGACGGTTGTGGATTACCCCGACATGGAGGACCGAGGGTTGTGGGGGTCGGATTCTTTTTTGTGGCTGGAATGGATGGCGGAACGCAAGATGAACATTGATGAACAGATTTCGGCTCTCAGCGTTGACCCGCAGACGAAGCGGGGTCGCGCCGCGCCCAAGCCGGGATATGAGACGATTGTGACAGTAGGACCGCGGCACGCCGTTCAGCCTGTGCCCGTCATTTTGCACCTGGAACAACTGTCCGGCAAAGGCGTTTTTGAAGCCTATCCGTCGCTGCGGGCGCAGGGCGGGCAGGAGGGAGCGATTTGCTATTCCCAGCCGGAGTTCGTCGGCATTTTGGCGGATTGGATGGTTGACCTGCGCCACTTGCCGGGCGTGAAGGATGTTGACGTTTGGCTTGCGGAAAATTTGCACGGGCAGGGCGGCTGTCGGTGCGCGGAGTGTCGCAAGACGGACCGCTCGGTTCTGGAACTTCGCACCGTGCTTGCGGCGTGGAGAGTGGCAAAACAGAAGGTGGGCGACGCCGGTCTGCGTGTCCTCACGAGCGAGGAGACGTATCCCAGTCATGCCTTGCTGTTCCGCGAACTGCCGCCCGAGGTGAAACTCTGGTATTATCATAGCCTGTTCACCTACAACACGGGCGAGGCTCCGATGATCACAGGGGAAGTGGAAAAACTCGCCAGCGGCAAACACTGGGTCGGCGTGTGCCCGAATCTGAATGCGAACGTGGGACGGGTGAACCCTTTCACGGGCGCGCAGTTCATTCACTATCGGATGAACGAGTTCGTCAGCAAGAACATCAAAGGGCTGATTGGCTATGCCACCCCCCGCGTGCGCTACGCGCGCTTCAACGTGGAGGCAGCCGCCGAGTGGTCGTGGAACGCAAAGGGGCGCACGCCGCACGAGTTCGCGCTGTCGTGGGCGGTGCGGCAGGGCATCCGTCATCCAGAAAAATTCGCGGAGTGGTCGGACACGCTGGGTCCGGTGGCGTGGGACGTTTACGGCTCTGATTTCCCTGCTGGTGATGTGCGGCGCGTGCCCGGTGCGGTGGCGGAGAACCTGCGCAAAGGCAAGTTGCCGGAGTTGGGAACCGTCACCTACGGCATTTTCCGCGCGCCGTGGGGCGACATCAAATCGGCGGAGCAGTTGAATAACGACGTGACAGCAGCGGCGCGGGCGGTTGCTCTGGCGCGGGAGATGGGCGAGCCGGAGTTCATTCAGGAAAGCCTTGTCGTGCAGGGTTACATCAACGCGCTGAAATCTCTCTACGAACTCAAGCAGTTTGTGACGCCACAAGGCATCGCGCCAGCAAATAAGGCAGCCGCAAAGCGGTATTTTCAGACGTATCTGGACTCGCTGAAACAGTCGGCGACTGCATTGCCCGAGTGGGAGGCAACTATCACGCCTAAGTCGAGCGACGAAAAGTTTACGGGAAGAACGGTTGAACTGTTACAGAACATGATGAAGCAGATGAAGGCGACGGCGGTGGGGTTGGGGTGTGACGATGCGTGACAATTGGATGCAGAGATACAGGGATGCAGGGATGCAAGGATGCAGAGGTGCAGCAGTTTTGTATCCTTGTATCCTTGCATCCCTGTATCTCTGCATCCCTTCTGGGAGATAAAGGATGACACCACGCGAACGATTTCGCGCCATCTTGCGCGGAGAGAAAGTGGACCGGATGCCCTACTTGTTCGGCGGACCGCGCGCGTCCACGTTTGCGGCGTGGAAGAAGCAAGGATTGACAGACGAATTGCTGGGACGCTGGAGTGCGTTTCTGGGCGAGGATGACAGCACAGGCGTCGGCAAGTTCAACTGCGGTCCGCTGCCGCCGTTTGAGGAAAGAGTCATTGAGGAACGGGGGAACATTCGCATCTGGATTGACCACTGGGGCGTGAAGCGGATGGATGCGATTCGGCAGGCGACGCCCGGCTTTGCGACGCGCAAGTATATTGAGTTCCCTGTCAAGACGCTCGCCGATTTTGAGGAGATGAAAAAACGGTTTGACCCGACGACGCCCGAACGCTGCACGCCCGTGCCCGGCGAGAACCAGCGCGCGACGATGAACCCCGACGGCTATCGCGTTCATCAGGGCACGGTGCATTGGTGCGACCGCATTGATGCCTGCAATCACAGCGACCGTCCGGTGCATCTGACGGTGCCCGGTCTGTGGTGGACGGCGCGGGACTGGTGCGGCATGGAAGGGCTGTGCATGATGTGCGGCGAGCAGCTGAAACTCGTTCACGAGATGATGGAATACTGGACGTGGTTTCTCATCGAACTGCTGAAAGAACCCCTCCGCCATATCCAGGTGGACACCGTGACGCTGAACGAGGACATGGCATATAAAACAGCGGCGATGTTGTCGCCTGCGATGATGCGCGAATATATGCTGCCGCGCTACCGCAGGCTCTACGAGTTCTTCAAAGCGCACGGCGTAGCCGCCGTCCTCATGGACACTGACGGGCATCTCAGTCAGATTTTGGAGGTGTTCTACCCGACGGCAATAGATGGCACTCATCCGGTGGAAATCGCAGCGAACAACGACCCGGAAGTTTACTTGCGACAACATCGCGGCATTTACCTCAGCGGCGGTATTGACAAGCGCGAGCTGCGTTTCTCTCGCGAGCAAGTGCGCGCCGAAGTCGTGCGGCGGTATCGCGTGGCGCGGGAGTACGGTCGCTACATTCCCACCGTCGACCACGGCGTTCCGCCTGACATCCCGCTGCGCAACTTCCTTTACATGGTCGAGCTCCTGCACGGCTTTGCCGTCGGCGAAGACCTCGACACCTACGAACCGCCTTGCGTGTTAGAGAAGGAGTTGGGCGAGATTGAGGAGATGTTCGACCCGATGAAGGCGATTGAGGAGGTGTGGGGAGATGAGGATGAAGCAGGATGATGGTAGGTTTGTGTCGTGAGAATCCCTCCTGCGGCGTCGACGCCCCACGCCGCCGAATCTTATGCTCCGCTTCATAACTGTATGCCGTTCCGGTGTAGGGGCGAAGCATTGTGAGGGTTGTTCGTCGAACAACGCTCACAATGCTTCGCCCCTACAAAACGCCACATTTTCGGAGGAGAAAACTAGTGGACTGTTCGATAAGTTTTTTAAGATAGTCGTTGTTCATGGATAGATATGCTATACTCCTCATCCAACCCAGAGAT
>FWPU01010050.1_pt1 | contig 11887 bp, 8 predicted proteins | sample 2228361 | NCBI WGS metagenome assembly FWPU01 (sample SAMEA103939777, study PRJEB20133) | metagenome | reverse complement strand
GGAACGGGCCCTTCGGGCCTATGCCAAGGCGGCTGGATACTTCCGCCTTCGGGCGGAACGAAGGGAGAAGAGGCTGTCATGAAGCGCGTTCTGATCACCGGGTCCTCCGGGTATCTGGGCGGGCGTTTCGCGGACCTTCTGGAAAGGCTCTCCGGAGTGGACCGCGTGGTGGGCCTGGACGTGAATCCTCCCAGACGCAAGGGCGCCAAATTCCTGTTCGTCCGAAAGGACGTCCGGGAGCCCATGACGGCCCTCCTCAAGGCCCATCAGATTGACACGGTCGTGCATGCGGCCTGGATCCTTCCGCCCTTGCACGACCGCAAGTTCATGGAGTCGGTGAACCTCGACGGAACCCGAAACGTGCTCAGAAGCTCGGCCGAGGCGGGCGTGAGCCGCCTTGTGCACTGCTCTTCCACAACGGCCTACGGGTTCCACCCGGACAACCCACCGGTCCTGACCGAGGAGAGTCCCCTTCGGGGAAACGCCGAGTTCACTTACAGCAAGAACAAGCGGGAAGCCGAGGAACTCTGCGCCAGGTTCCGGCAGTCCCACCCCGAAGTGGGCCTTCTCGTGCTCAGGCCCTGCTTCGTGTGCGGGCCGGGCTTTGAAAACCCCATGTCCCGCCACCTGGAGAAAAAGGTCGTGCTGCTGCCGCGCCGCAGCGCTCCCCTGCAGTACGTTCACGAGGACGATCTGGTGGAGGCGGTTCGGCTGCTGCTCGAGCAGGAGAAGTCGGGCGTATACAACATCGCCGCGGACGGGACGATCTCCTTTGTGGACATGGTGCGCATGCTCGGCAACAGGCCCTTGCTTGTCCCCGAGTCCGTCATGAGGCCGCTCACGGCCGCGGCCTGGATTCTTCGGATCCGCCGCCTCACCGAGTTTCCGCCCGAGGCGTTGTCCATGCTTTGCTACCCCTGGATCGCCGGCAACCACAAGCTCAAGCGGGACACCGGGTTTCAGTTCAGGTTCACGAGCCGAGAAGCCTTCGAGGACTATGCCCGCCACATGCGCGCTCGAGCTGCAGGAGGAAGGCAGCCCAGCGAAGTTCCTGGCCAGGCGTGAGGACCTTCGCGGTTCTCCCTCTCAGGAGAGGGTCGTCGGGAAACCCTCCGGAACCGGCGGGGTCCCGGTCCCAGGCAGCCGCCGGCCGCAAGAGGCGTCAGAATCTTCTTGCGAGTTCCTTCACCAGCTTTCCGACCGCTTCTCGAAGCGCCTGGGCATTCGGGGTGTCGCTTCCGCCGTCCCGGTCGGAATTGAAGCTCCCCCACTCCGTCGAAACGTCCGCGCCCACGGATCGCTTGGTCTTGCTGCCGCTCACGCGAAAGCTTTCGAGCAGCTTGCCGTCTTTCACGGAGAGCAGATCGGCCTGGAGGGTGACCGAGGCCGTGACGGTGCGCAGGGAAGTGCCCAGGGATTGATTGAGGACGTTGATGCCTCCGACGCCCGTCGAGCTGCTAGAGGATTCGGCTTCGAGAATGGTGCCGATCAGCACGTAGTCGACCCCATTGTTCTTTCCGAGCCGGAGGGCCGTTTCGACGTCGATCGCGGCGGATTCCTCGTCCGGAGCCTTGTACGGGATGAACTTGGCGAGATACCTCTTGTCCCGAAGCAGATCGGATCGTATGAACTTCGCCACCTGTTGACCGAATTCCGGTCCGACTCCCGAGGCGTCCTCGAAGGGAAGCACGCCGATCTTTTGTGCCAGGGCAGAACAAGGTGCGAGGCAGATGAGCAGGGCGACGGCCAGGAAACGCATGATCCACCTCCCTGTTTGGGATGATAGAACCCAGAGGAGTCTGCCATCGGGCCGTACGCCCGGCCCCATGAGAAAAAACAGAGGGGACGGCGCCCCACGTCCTTGTCGGGAACGAGCTGAATCCTGGTACATGTTCCGAGCCGTGGCAGGGACGCATGTGAAAGGGCCTCCCGAGGCACCGGGCGGACCCCGGCGGCGCCCGGGCCCGCCGGTTTTCGCTTTCGGGTTCCCCAAACGCTTCGATCCTGGGCGAAGGCCGACCGGAGCGGCCAGCCTCAGGCGGACCGGTGTTTGTGCCGAAGAAGGGAAGAGGGGAGTTTTTTGCCGCCCGGCCAGGCGGGTTCCGCGAGGGGCGGGCCGGAGGCCGCAGCCTTGAGAGGGCGGAACCTGCAAGGACGAGGAGCAGAGGGGTCGATGCCGAGGCAGGATCACCGAGGTCGGATGCGGGCTCCGCGATGGTCCGCCCGCGCCGGGAAGGGAAAACCTGGATGAATCCGACTTCGATCCCTGCCGTGGTCATGGCGGGGATCACCTTCTATCTTGGGTTCCATTACCTTCTCCTGTACTTCAAACGGAGGGACCACAGGGAATACCTCACGTTTGCCCTGACATGCCTGGTCATGAGCTTTTACGACACATGCTGCGCGGGTCTGTATGACGCCGGCTCGGTCCAGGAAGGACTGCCCTGGCAGCGCCTTCAGATCGCCACGCTCAGCGTGTGCAGCCTGTCTTTTCTGTGGTTCATTTCCGACTACGCCTCCTACACGCGAAGGAACGTGCTGTACGGTCTCTCGATGGTCGCGCTGCCGGGAGCCGCGTTCCAGCTCTCAGACCGCAGCCGGCTTACCTGGATCGCGGATCAGCCCTGCATCAAGGAAATCCATCTTCCCTTTGACCTCCAGGTGGTCTACCACGAAGCGGCGCCAGGGCCCTGGACGATTTTCTTCGTGAGTTTCCTCGGGGTTGGGCTGGTTGTGTACGTGCTTGGGGCGTGTCTGCACATGTACCGGACCGGGCAGACGGAGAAGGCCAGGTCGCTCGTTCCGGCCCTGCTTTTGCTGTCGGTGGGACTCGTAAACGACTACGGTGTAAATGGACATCTCTGGGAGTTCGTCTACCTGCTGGAGTACGCCTACTGCGGGATCGTGGTCCTGATGGCCCTCTCCCTTGCCCGGGAAGTTCTGGAAGCGGCGATCATGAGGGAGGCGCTCCAGAGAAGAGAGGAAGAGATCCGGCTTCTCAACGAAGAACTCGAAAAGCGCGTGGTCCAGCGCACTCGGGAGCTCGAGACCGCCAATCGGGATCTGGCGCTCTTGAACCGGCAGCTTCAGGACGCGACGGCGAGGGCCACGGACCTGGCCGACCGAGCCGAAGCTGCGAGCCGGGCCAAGAGCGAGTTCCTGGCCAACATGAGCCACGAGATTCGGACGCCGATGAACGGCGTGATCGGCATGACAGGCTTGCTGCTGGATACAGAGCTCAGCCCGGAGCAGCGCGATGTGGCCGAGACGATCCGCCTTTCGGCCGACTCCCTTCTTTCCGTTATCAACGACATTCTCGACTTCTCCAAGATCGAGGCCGGACAGTTGCAACTGGAAATCCTGGACTTCGACCTGCGCACAGCCGTGGAGGACGTGATCGACATGCTGGCCCTTCGGGCCCACGAGAAGGGGCTGGAAATCTCGTGCCACGTCAGCCAGGAGGTGCCTTCTCGGGTCCGCGGCGATCCCGGCCGGATTCGACAGATCCTGGTCAATCTGACCGGAAACGCGATCAAGTTCACAGAACGAGGGGAGGTGTTCGTTCGGGTCACCCTGGAGGAAGAAAGCGGGAACCGGGTTGTGGTGCGATTCGCAGTTCAGGACACGGGAGTCGGCATTCCGGCAGAGGGCCGGGATCGGCTGTTTCGCTCTTTCTCCCAGGTGGACGCCTCCGTCAGCCGCAGGTACGGCGGCACGGGGCTGGGGCTGGCGATTTCGAAACAGCTCGTGGAGAAAATGGGAGGCCGTATCGGCGTCGAGTCCGTTGAGGGATCGGGGTCCACTTTCTGGTTCACGATCGTTCTCGAAAAGCAGGCCGAGGAGGGCAGCCGTGAGGAAAGCGACTGCCTGGCCTCAGGATCGGAGATCCGAAACCAGCGTGTTCTCCTCCTGGACGACCACCCGAGTCATCGGTTCGTGCTTGGGGAGCTGCTTCGGAGCTGGGGCTGCCGTACCGAGGAGGCCGAGAGCGGAAGCGGCGGTCTGAAGCTGCTACGTGAAGCCGCGGCGCAGGGAGATCCCTTCCGGATGGCCCTGGTGGACATCCACATGGCGGGCATGGACGGAAAGACCTTCGGGAAAAAGGTGAAAGAGGACCCGGCGATTCGCGATAGCCTCCTGATTCTTCTGGCCTCTGTCGGCGAGCGAGGGGATTCGGCCGAGGCCGAAAAGATCGGTTTTCCCGCCTACCTCACAAAACCGGTGCGCAAGTCGCAGCTTTACGACTGCCTGGCCACGGTCCTGGCCAGAAAGACGGAAGGGCGCCGCCGAACCAGGGGGGAGATCGTCACACGGCACCGGCTTGCCGAGCGCCAGAAGCACAGGATGCGGATCCTGGTGGCCGAGGACAATGCCGTGAACCAGAAAGTGGCTCTGCGGATCCTCGATAGGCTCGGGTACCGGGCCGATGCCGTCGGCAACGGCAGGGAGGCGCTCGAGGCCCTGAGAAAGGTTCCGTACGATCTGGTCCTGATGGACGTGCAGATGCCGGAGATGGACGGTTTCGAGGCTACTCGACGGATTCGAGAGCCCGGCTCCGGGGTGTGCAACCCTCGGGTTCCGATTGTGGCCATGACAGCCCATTCCATGAAGGGGGACCGCGAGAAGTGTCTTGACGCGGGCATGGACGGATACCTGAGCAAGCCCGTTTCGGCCGCGGCGATCGAGGAGGCCTTAAACCAATGTCTGAGGCCGGGTGCGGGCTCGGGTCGACAGGGGCGTTTCCCGGAATCCGGGGCCGAGAAGGCGGTCTGTGTGGAGCGATTCGAGGAAATCGCCCCAGGCGGCGCCGCCTTCCAGCGGGAGCTGATCGCGACCTTTCTTGCCGAGGCGGAAAAGGGACTTCGCGGACTGGAGTCTGCGGTGGCGGATCGGGACGGCGACCGCATGAGAGCGCAGGCACATGCCCTGAAAGGGTCGAGTGCGAACGCAGGTGCAACCGGGCTAAGCCGGATCGCGTCCAGGATCGAGCAGATGGGCGAATCCGCTGATTTCCACTCTGCCGTGGAGATGCTGGCGGAGCTCAAGGCCGGATTCGAGCAGGTGCGACGCGAGCTCGAGGATTACGCAGGCGGCCTCGGGTCGTCTCCGGAGCGGTAGCCGCGGCCCGGCGACAGATCAAGCTGCAACAAAGTGTCCTTTGGGGCTTGCCCGTTTTCGGCCGATGCACAGGCCCTGCGGCGCTGGCTGAGGGACAAGACGATCGAGGCGCCCTGTTGGGCCCTGTTGGGCCGATTCCGCGAGGGAGGGTTCTGTGGTAAAGTAAAAACAGAGGGAAGTGGCTTCGTGAACGAACCTCTGGAGGCCGTTCATGATCCGGGCCAAGACGGTGGCCGATTCGATCACGGCCGGCCGCGCTCTCCTGGGCGTCGGATTCCTGTGGCTCGGCTTTTCAAAAGGGTCTTCCGGCCTCACGGCGGCGACCTGGATCCTGATTGCGGACTGGACAGCGGACTGCCTGGACGGCCCCATTGCAAGACGAAGCCGTCCCTGGTACAGAACGTGGATCGGAGAACACGACCTGGAAGTGGACATCCTGGTTGCCGGCTGCCTTCTGGGATACATGACCGCCAGCGCCTTCGTTCCTTGCGTGGGGGCGGCGGCTTATGTGGCGATCTGGGGACTGGTCTTCTGGCGCCTGGGTGTTCCAAAAGCGCTGGGCATGCTCGCCCAGGCGCCGGTGTATGGATGGTTCATTTGGGTGGCGGTGCGGGAGACCCCGGGGCAAGGCTGGTGCCTGCCTGCGTGGATTCTCGCTGCCACGGTCGTGACGTGGCCGAGGTTCCCCAGAGAAATTCTTCCGGGGTTTCTGGCCGGGATGAGGGCCTTGGCGGGCCGGGGGCAGGGGCAGGATGTCCCGGGCTGGTCCCGGAAAGCCGCACCGAGAGCATGATCGGAGGCCTGTTCCTCTTGACAGGCCCTTGAAGGATGTCCTTGGTTGAAAGGGGACCCGGGCGCCAAAGTTTCGGGCCGGCGATGAAAGGCCGGCCTCGTCCGCATTTTGGAACCCATCGAGAGCCTCCGCGGAAACCGGGCGCGACGCGAGGGGCGGGCACGGGCAGAAGCAGCGTTGCGGGTACCGGTTTGTGAGGAAATCCTGTTCGAAGACGCCGAGGCGCGGCTGGAAAAAGACCTCGGCTCCCACGGCTCGCCCCCGGGCAGCGGAGTGCACCGAAAGGCCTGCCCGCAAGCCCCAAAGCCTTCGCCCCGCCCTTTGCTCTCCCTTCTGACGGGCCGGCGACGGGTCACGCTCATCCGATCGCCCCTGAGAACCGCTCCGGTCAAGGAAAGACCGCTCCTGACCGTGATGAGCGCCAATCTCTGCCACGACTGGCCCCGATACAGACGGTGGGCCGAACGTCTGGAATCCTTTGCCTGCCTGGCAGAAAGAGAAAAGGCCGATGTGCTTCTTCTGCAGGAAGTGGCAAGGACGCGGCGCTTTCGAGCGGATTTGTGGATCGCCCGCAGACTCGGCATGGCCTTCGCTTACTCCAGGGCGAACGGACACGAGAAAGGAATCGGCTTCGAGGAGGGGGTCGCGGTGTTCAGCCGATACCCCATCGATGCGCCCCGCGTGCATGTGCTCGGCCGGAGATCGATCCCCCTGGTGAGTCGCGTTGCCCTGGGCGTGACGGTCGAGACGCCCTACGGGCGTCTGCTGGCCTTTTCGGCCCATTTAGGGATTCTCCCGTTCGAGAACAAGGCGCAGGTCGGACGGCTCTCTTCGTGGATCGGCAGGATGGCGGGCCGGCGGCCGGCCCTGATCGGAGGCGATTTCAACGCGGCCGAGGACGCGCCGCACATGCGGCGCATCCGGGAGGAATGGATCGACACGTTTCGCCGGCTGCATCCGGATGCGGACGGAACGACCCACGAACTGCGATGGCCTTGGGGCGGCGGCGTGCGGCGGCGGAGGCTCGATTATCTCTTCCTCCGGCCGGGCCGGGCCGCGTGGGCCGTGGTGGAGTCGCGCCACGTGCGGGCGTCACCGACGCCCCATTCGGACCATCATGCCGTCGTGCTGAGGCTGCGGCCGGCTGCGGCCAGCCTGGACGGGTGCGGGCTGCCTGCGGACCCGGGAAGAAGGGCTGGGCCCTGAGTGAGGTTCTGTCACGCGGCTTCGGCGTGGCGGAATGGCGTAGGCGTCGGAAGGCTGAAACCGCCAGATACGGGGGGGACGTCATGGCAAGGAGAGTGCTTCGGACACGGCTTTGTGACATGCTGGGCATCGAGTACCCGATCCTGAGCGCCGGGATGGGCCCGACGCTGATCGGCGAACCCAACGGGGCGCCGGTCGAGCTTGTTGTGGCCGTGTCCGAGGCCGGCGGGCTGGGTGTGCTGGGCGGGGCCGGGTTCACGCTGGACGAGCTCAGGGACGCCATCCGAGAGATCAAGAAGTTGACCGGCAGGCCCTTCGGGGTGGACCTGCTCCTTCCGAGGGACGTGCAGAAAGGGGGGCGGCCCGCGGACGGGGCCTTTCGGGAGATGCCCCTCAAGCAGGCCCTGGAATTCCTTCCGAAGACCCACCTCGACTGGTTCCGCAGGGTCCAGCAGGAACTCGGCCTGCCCGAGGTGGATCTTGTGGTCAAGTCCGATACCACGACCATGCACCCGGAGGAGGCCATCCAGATCTGCCTGGAGGAGAAGGTCCCGCTGTTCTGTGCGGGACTGGGCAATCCCGGGTTTATGGTCGAGCGGGCTCACGCCGCTGGCATGAAGGTTCTGGGCGTGGTCGGCAACGCAAAGAACGCAAGGCGGGTTGCGGCCTCCGGAGTGGATTTCGTCGTGGCCCAGGGATACGAAGGAGGAGGACATACCGGGCGCATCGGCACTCTGGCTCTGGTGCCTCAGGCGATCGACGCGGCCAAACCGGTTCCGGTGCTGGCGGCCGGGGGGATCGGGGACGGCCGGGGGCTGGCGGCCGCTCTGGCCATGGGGTGCGTGGGCGTCTGGGTGGGAACGCGCTTTCTGGCGACCCGCGAGGGCGGCGCCATGGAGCTCTGCAAGAGGCGGATTGTGGAAGCGAGCGACGAGGACACCCGCGTGAGCACGCTGTACACGGGCAAGACCTCGAGGACGAACGTGTCGAAGTTCCACGAGCTGTGGGCTTCCTCGGGTCTCGAGGCGCTGCCTTTCCCTGTGCAGGTGCTCCTGTCCTCGGCCCTGCTCCATTGTTTTCTCAAGGCGGGGAAGGAGGAGTACGTGGCGGGCTTCGCTGGCCAGGTCTCGGGCCTGATCCGGGAGATCAAGCCCGCCCGCGAGGTTCTTCTCGACATGGTCGAAGAGGCTGCGGACATTCTGAGCCGAAGGCTGCCGTCGGAAGTCGTGGTCCGGTAGGAGGAAGCTCGTCAGCCCGGCCCGGGTTTACGTTTTCTCCGGAAACGGACGATAGGATGATACGGAATCGCTCCTCGGACAGGACCGTACGCTCGGAGGCGGCGGCCGACATGAGTCCTTCGACCCGAAAGGCGCAGCCGGAGCGAGGGAACGGCCGGGAAATCCCGACTTCCCTGGAGATCCCGCTCGTCCGGGCGGGCGACGAGCTGCGGATCGATCTCACGGACCTTCCGGTCTTCTTCGGGCTGTCCATCCTGGCCGGAGAGATTGCGCGCAAGGCCATCGACCGGTACCACCTGGACAGGGTGGACATCGAGGTGGAAAAGAAGATCAAGCGCTCGGACACGCCCGAGCTGGCCGCCCTGCAGATCGAGAACGTCAAGGCCGTAGGAGACTACGACGTCTTTGACCGGATTCTGGCGGATCCGGGCGCCTTCAACGAAGAAATCACCCACGTGCTCGGCACGCTGCAGATGCAGCGATGGCGCAGGCGCCTGTATCCGGAGGATCCTTCCCAGCCCTCCGAGGCCCTGGTCTTTGAGTTTACGAGGCGGACGCCGCACGGCGAATTTCCTTTTCGCGTGATCCTGGAGCGGCTCCGCTCCAGCAAGAAGGCGGAGAAGTTTTTTCTCAGGCTTACCTTCGAAGCCCTGGACGGAAGGCATCTCGACCTGGGCTCGTTTCGGCACGCTGTGGTGCACAACCCCGAGGGGCGCACCTTTATCCGGGGCGCCACCCGGCTGTCGCGCATGCTGTGCGAGCAGGTGCGGTGGCAGGCCCTGCGGGGCAAGAGAAGCTACTCCGAAGTGACCCGGGCCGACAGCGATCTTTTCGGCCGGATGGCCGACGCCGGCCTGGGCAACCTCGCGGCGCTGGAGATCGGATGGACAGAGAGGTACGTGGAGATCCTCCGGTCGATTCATCCCGACAGCCTGACGGTGATCTTCAAGAAGACGCTGCTTCTGCTCGAAGACCACACGGTTCGCAGGCTCCTCGAAAGGGGGGAGACGATCCGGGTCCAGTTCGGCGAGACCCTGGCCTACTTGGATCTGTCGCAGCTGGGCCGGTGTCTGAACGTCTCCTTCGGCGAGCGCCGCAAGGTGCTCAGTCTCGAACGCTACCTCGACCGAATGCCATTGGTGTCCCGCGCGGTGGCGAAGATGCGCCGGGCTGCACCCCTGGCCGGCATGCACGTGGTTCTGATCCATCACATCACGGCCGAGGTCCTGGGCTTCATCGAAGCCCTGCGGCGTCTCGGAGCCGCGAAGGCGCGAACCCTGTTCGTCCATTACGGCGAGGACGTGCCATCGGACTTTCTCGAGGCCCTGTTGAGCCTGGACCAAGACAGGTTCCCTTCTTATTGCCTCGACAACGTCCAGGAGCCCAGGTCCGTGGAGGGCTACTTCGTTCTGAGCCGGCGTTTTTCCTGCCTGGATGAAATCCGGGGGCTCGACCAGACCCTGGGCGCGTTGCGGCTCGGATATTTCGAGGCCATGGTGCGGACCGCATCCTGTCTGTTCGTGCTGTCCCTTCTGGAAGCCGCCCGGTCGGGCGGGAAGTGTCTCATCGTGGAAGACGGCGGATACCTGACACCCTTCCTGACCTCGAGGGCGATGGGCGGCGCGCTCCTGGCGGATCTTGTGCAGGAATGCGGCATTCCGGTCCCAGAGGACATGGAGGCGGTGGCGCGTCTTCCCCTGTCCGAGGCGCTGAACCGGTGGCTCGTCGGAACCGTGGAGCACACGAAGAACGGGATGGACAGGCTGGTCGATCTGGTGCAGCGGTTCGGGACCCTGGCCCGGCCGGCTTTTACGATCGCGGTGTCGGCGTTCAAGGTGAACGAGGAGGCCAGGGAGGTGGCCACGTCGATCCTGGCCGCTCTCGAGGCGGTCCTGCACAGCCAGGGCAAGGTGCTGAGCAGGCGCAGGCCCCTGGTCCTGGGCTCCGAGGGCGCCATCGGCCGAAACCTGGTGGCGCAGCTCCGTTCGAGGTGCGGAAACGGCGAGCCCCCGTCGTGTCTCGAAGTCGACCTGAGAGTTTCCCAGGAAGGACATCGAAGGCTGCCGGGATGGGCCGCCACGCGATTCGATGCCCTCCCGCGGCCGCGGCTTGCCAGGGTGGACCTCATCGTGGGGGTCACCGGCCGGCCGGCTCTGCGCTGGGAGGACGTGGAGTTCCTCCTCCTCCACGGGGAGCGGGACTGCGTCTATCTCGTCAGCGGCTCCACCAAGACGGTGGAGTTCGAGCAGGTCTCGCGCCGGCTGGACGAACTGCTCCGGATGCCCAGCCCGTCCGTGGGCGGATTCCCCTGCGGGATCGAGAGCGGGGAAATGATCGATCCCCAGACGGGCCGCAGACTGGGCCGGCGTTACGTGTTTCGGTTTTCCGACTTCCCGGGTCGGCCCGCAAGAGCGTTCGTCCGGGAGATCGCCTTCCCCGGCAACCTGATGCCGATCAATTTCCTCTACTACGGCGTGCCGGGCGAGATCATGGATCCGGTTCTGTGCCAGCTTCTCCGAAGCAGCGTGGGCCTTGTAGGCCGGATCCGGTCGGGGAGGCCGCCCGGGAACTTGTTGTACGCCGTTGACCGGGAGATCGATGAAGACGGAAGGGATCTCATCGATCTGGAGGGCCCCGGCGGGCGCAGGGCCCGGTCCGGCTGAGGTGCCTTCTTCTGTTGGCCCTTCTTGATGCCGATCCTTTCCGCGATCTGGCGCCTGTCCACGGAGCGGACCGCATCGAACCCGCGGCGGATGTCTCATGTTTCTCGAATGGACGCAACAGACCCTCCTGCGCATGAAGGTTCTGGAAGAGCGGGATGCTGCCGAACGCAGGAGCGGGAGCCGAGATCCGCGGCGGCTCCGCCAGATTCCCAGGGAGACCGGCCGCTTCCTTGCTCTTTGCGCCGCATGCGCTCCTGAGGGCGCCTGGGTCGAAATCGGAACCGGAGGCGGCTATTCGACTTTGTGGATCGCCTCGGCCTGCAGGGAACGGGGCCGCAAGGTCGTCACGGTGGAGATCGACCCCTACAAGGCGGACCTGGCCAGGGAAACCTTTCGCGCCGCCGGGGTCGAAGATGTGGTGGACCTGGTCCAGGGAGACGGCTTTGACCATCTTGGCAAGGTCGGCCGGATCGCCTTTCTGTTTCTGGACGCCGACAAGGAACTGTACCTGCCCTGTTACGAGAAAGCGGTCCCGCTGATGGTGGAGGGCGGCCTCGTCCTGGCCGACAACGCGATCAGCAGGCGGGACGCCCTGGAGGGCTTCCTGGCCAGAGTTCTCTCGGACCGGAGAGTCGATGCGACAGTGGTGCCGGTAGGCGAGGGTCTGCTGTTCGCCAGAAAGAAGGCGGACCCGAAAAGCCCCCTCAAAGATTCCGGCCGTGCCGGAGAGCGCCCCTGAACAGGGCGACTCTGGCCTGGCGGTGGAAAAGTTCCGAGGGGTTCTGATCAAAAGCCACGTAGACGAGAAGAGGCCCTGCCGGCGCGTCCATCTGGGCGGGCTCGCCGCCACAGGGCCCTGTCCGGCGAGC
>FWPU01001915.1_pt1 | contig 11888 bp, 11 predicted proteins | sample 2228361 | NCBI WGS metagenome assembly FWPU01 (sample SAMEA103939777, study PRJEB20133) | metagenome | reverse complement strand
TTCAATTGCTGAAAAACTATAATATAAATTCTCCGGCTTTGAAAGATATGTACCCTCTTGCCGGTTAACCCTTCCTGCTGTTTCGGTTTGATACCGGGAAATTATTAATTAGCCTGATTGACTCTCAACCCCGGATTATTGGCCGTCTGCTCGTTTAGGATCCGCTTGTAGATTTCTTCGGCTTCATCTGACCTCCCCAGCTTTTCAAGCGACATTCCTATATGTAGCTTGGCTTGATTCTCATAGGGGCCCCCATCATTGTTTAGCTCGGATAGGTATTCAATGGCCTCTTGCCATTTACCCAAGTTAAAGCTGGACAAACCAAGAGTGAGATAGGCGGCATCCCTGAGCATCTGGTCGTTTAGGTCGCTATTCATGAAATCGTTCAGTTGGGAGATGGATTGTTCGTAATTTCCTAGTTCATAATTTATAGAGCCGGCGTAATATAGAGCAATGCTTGCAATTCGGGTATCCGGATACTTTTCTCTTACCGCCAAAAATTTAGATAGCGCTTCCTCTGAATTCCCATTACCGTAGATTTTTGATGCTTCACTGAACTCGGCGTTTGCCTCCAGGTTTTTTTTCTCAAGCCTGTTGATTAAAACAAAGGTGATTACGGCGATGATTATCGCTACAAAAATAACCAATAAAATTTTCTTATAGTTATCGGATAGAAAAATGATGGTATTAGATACTGCCTCTCTGAATTTATCCGGGCTTTTTAGCTCCTTCTGCGTGACTTTTATCTTTCTGGACATGTCGGAATTATAATAGTACCGAGTGAAAATACAAGTTGGCTTTGAGTAAAAAGTTTAGAGTTCCGAGTTCCAAGTTTCGGGTTAAAGATTTAAATTTAAGACTCAAGACTCAAGACTCAAGACTCAAGACTATACTTGCGGTTTTTCCACTGGAAAGCTACAATATCCATGGCATGTATACTGTAATAAAAAAAACATTCTTATCCTTATTCGCCCCTATATTTTTTTCGTGGGTTCTCATTTCTCATGCAGATACAGATGAGAATACGGATAAAAAGGTAACGCTTGTAGAGATACATGGAACGATAAACCCGGCTACCTATGATTACATAAGAACGGGCATCGACAAATCGAAAGAAAATTCTTCAGAGGCTCTAATTATAATTCTTGATACCCCGGGTGGTCTTCTATCCTCTACAAAAGAGATTGTGCAGCTTATATTAAACTCTTCTATCCCTATCGTGGTTTATGTACATCCAAGCGGTGCTACGGCTACATCTGCAGGGGTGTTCATAACCCTTTCCGCCCATGTCGCCGCAATGACTGACGGAACGAGTATCGGAGCTGCTCATCCGGTTTTAATATCGCCGGGTGGAGGAGGGGGCCAGGGGACCGACGAGGAGAAACAGGACGATAGCGAAAAGAAAAAGTTTAACGAGAAGGTAGAGAACTTTGCTTCGTCCTTCATCGAGAGTATTGCAGAGAAAAGGAAAAGGAATACGGAGTGGGCAATTGAGGCGGTGAGAAATAGCGCCTCAATTACAGCTACAGAAGCCCTCAAGATCAATGTCATAGACCTTATTTCCCCCAGCGTGAACGAACTTCTTGTCCAGATTGACGGACGGGAGGTAGAGCTTCCGGATGGTAAGAAGGTATTAAAAACAAAGGGCGCAATCATAGAGAGAGTGGATATGAATTTCAAGCAGAAGCTGATCGATACCCTGAGCGTGCCGGATATAGCTTTTCTCCTGATTTCACTCGGCTCGCTCGGTCTTTTGTTGGAATTTTACAACCCCGGTTTAATATTTCCGGGCGTGGCTGGGGCGATATGTCTTCTTCTGGGCATGGTCTCTCTTCAGATACTCCCCTTCAATTATGCCGGCCTTGCTTTGTTGGTGCTGTCCGTCTTGCTTTTAATACTGGAGATTTATGTGACCAGCTTTGGCATTCTGGGAGTGGGTGGAATAATAAGTTTCGCCCTGGGGGCACTCCTTCTATTCGATACGCCTCAGTCCGATGTAAGAGTAGGATTTGACGTGGTAATCGCTGCTACATTAGCCATAGGACTTTTCTTTCTCTTCGTGGCATATTATCTGGTGAAAGCGCAGAGTTCTGCCACTTCTACCGGGTTTGAAGGTCTTATGGGGGATGAAGGGGTAGCGGTGACCGTGATAGATAAGAATGGCAAGATTTTCATTCACGGCGAGTACTGGGATGCGGAAAGTGATGAAGCGATCGGTATTGGCGACAGGATAAAGGTAGTCGAGGTCAAAAGCGGTTTCAAGCTGAAGGTCAAAAAAGTCGGAGATTAAAAAGGAGGATAGGTTATGTCGACGCCCACTTTAATATTTGTAGCTTTTGTCGTGCTTTTTATTCTTTCCGGGGTTAAGGTGCTCAACGAATACGAACGCGGCGTGGTATTCAGGCTTGGAAGAATCATAAATCCGAAGGGACCGGGAATTACCTGGATAATCCCGGGAGTGGACAAGATGGTGAAGATCGGACTTCGGGTGATTACCATGGATGTTCCGCCCCAGGACGTCATAACTAGAGACAACGTTTCGGTCAAGGTTAACGCCGTTGTTTATTTTCGTGTGGTCGACCCGGTGAAGGCCGTAGTACAAGTAGAAAATTATCTTTATGCCACATCCCAGCTTTCACAGACTACCCTTAGAAGCATCCTAGGACAGGTAGAACTAGACGACCTCCTTTCGGAGAGAGAAAAGTTAAACGTCCAGCTTCAGGAGGTATTGGACAAGCACACCGACCCGTGGGGGATAAAGGTTTCGTTGGTAGAGATCAAGTTTGTTGACCTACCGCAGGAAATGCAGAGGGCTATGGCCAGACAGGCAGAAGCGGAAAGAGAAAGAAGGGCAAAGGTGATAAATGCAGAAGGGGAATACCAGGCTGCGACAAAGCTGGCGGAGGCTTCCAATATCCTTTCTCAAAACCCGATGTCGCTTCAGCTCAGGTTCCTTCAGACCCTGGTGGAGGTATCCTCCGAGAGAAACTCTACAATCGTGTTTCCTATTCCGATAGATATTATCAAGCCTTTAATCAGCAAAGCTTCTCAAGGCGATTGATTACTGGGGAGGCGCGGTTTGAGCGTCTCTCCGGTAATTTCCATTCCGGAATGATGTTTTACCTCGGTTGCTTGGTAGGTTCTTAGCTCCACTTTGTTTTCTCTCAAACTAGAGTTATAATAAATTTTCATATGTCTAGGTTGTTCCTTATCCTACTCTTCCCGCTTCTTTTCTCGTTGACCCTCTTCTCCTGTAAGCCTGCCGATGAGAAATCAGGTCCCCGGGCGAACGATTACCCGGCTTACTCGGATTCCGAGCCGGTCGAGGGTGATTGGCTGATTTACCATCTTAGCGCAGAACCGGCCACGTTGAACCCTATAACTGCCACCGACGCTTACGAGAACACAATAAACTCCGGAAATATCTACGAGACCTTGATTAAGCGTGACAATAGGAGTTTAGAAGTCGTTCCCCTTCTTGCGGATTCCTGGCAAATATCTGAAGATAAACTGACTTTTACCTTTCTTCTCAAAAAAGGGGTGAAGTGGCATGATGGGGTTCCGTTCACCGCTCATGATGTGGTTTTTTCATACGATAGGATCAAGGATCCGAAGGTCGATGCGCCTCATCTCAGAAATTATTACCAGGATATAGAAAAGGTAGAGGCTCTCGACGATCATACGGTCAGGTTCACATATGCCCGGCCTTACTTCCTGGCGCTCGAGTTCTGCGGGGGGATGCCCATAGTGCCTAAACATATCTTTGAAAAAGGTGATTTTAATACCAACCCGGCGGGAAGGCATCCGATCGGCACGGGTCCTTATAAGTTTGCGAAGTGGGAAACCGGTAGGGAGATCGTCCTTGAAAGGAATGAGGATTACTGGGGCAAAAAGCCCTATCTGAATAGGATTATCTTCAAGATAATCACCGACAGTACAGTTGCTTTTCAGGTGCTGAAGCGCGAGGAGCTAGATCTTTCCGGGCTCACCCCGATACAGTGGTACAGGCAGACTTCCTCGGAAGCCTTCGTCAAGAACTTTGATAAACTTAGCTACTTCACCCCTAACTATAGCTATATAGGATGGAACATGACTAAGCCCTATTTCTCCGACGTGCGCGTGAGGACGGCGATGACCCATCTAGTGAATAGAGAGCTTATCCTGAGCAAAATACTGTATGACCTGGGGGCTGTGGTTACTAATCCTTTCTACATTAACAGCCCGGAGTACGATAAGTCCATAAAACCCTATAGATATGACCCCGAGGAAGCCAAAAGGCTACTTAAAGAAGCTGGGTGGGTCGACCATGACGGCGATGGAATTAGGGATAAAGACGGAGTTAAATTCAAGTTCGAGTTTCTGATACCGGCCGGCTCTGAAACCGGTGAAAAGATTGCTACTATATTCAAAGAGGAGTTGGATAAAGTGGGAATAAACATGGAGATAAGAAAGACCGAGTGGGCCGTGTTTACGCAACGTCTCAATGAAAGAAAATTTGACGCCGTGACCCTGGCCTGGTCCATGGGGGTAGAGTCCGACCCATACCAGGTATGGCATTCGTCACAAGCCGAACAGGGGTCCAATTTCGTGGGTTTTAGGAATAAAGAAGCGGATAGGTTGATAGAGGAGGCTCGTACCGAGTTCAACCGGGAAAAGAGAATAGAGCTTTATAGAAAGTTTGCCGAAATCATACACCAAGAACAGCCCTATACCTTTCTCTTTTGCCGTAAGTCGACTGTGGCGGTTAATAAGAGGTTCAAGGGGGTTATAGTGTATCCCCTGGGGCTCGACCCGCTTGAGTGGTATGTTCCACTGCCTCTCCAGAAGTACGGTCGGGCTGCGCTAGGTCGCTAAATAGTGAGATAGACGATAGACGATACACGATACATTTATACCTCCCACTCCTCTTCTATTATCTTGCATCATGCATCCTGTATCCTGTATCATTCTTTTCGCATGCATTTGTGTTTCCTCTTGATACGACGCAAGACCATCTCACCAGGTGAATTCCTGACTGCATAATTAATATGAGAAGCTACATACTGAAGAGACTTTTACTATTAATACCTACACTCTTTGGCATTACCGTGATTACTTTTTTTGTGATTCAGCTTGCCCCGGGCAGCCCGGTGGAGAGAAAACTAAACATCGAAGAGGGGGTAAAAGCGGAGGCTATTACCAAGGATATTGTCGAACAAACCAAAAAACTATACGGACTGGACAAGCCCATCTATATACGCTATCTGATCTGGGTCAAGCGTATTGCCACGCTTGACTTTGGCTCTTCATACAAGGACCACCGTCCGGTCATCGAGAAGATCGGAGAAAGGCTTCCGGTGACGTTGTCTCTAAATTTAATCTCCATATTCCTGGCCTATTTTATATCCATTCCCCTCGGTGTTTACTCTGCGGTCAAGGAGGGGAATTTGTCGGAGCGGGTTATCACCTTCGTTCTTTTCGCCCTTTATTCCATCCCCAGCTTCTGGCTGGCGATGATTTTGATCTACTTTCTGGGCGGGGGAGATTTCTGGAGCGTCTTCCCAATCTACGGGATTCTCTCGCCGGGGGCGGAAAATTTTACATTCACCGAGAAGGCTCTTGATTTTCTCTGGCATATTACACTCCCGGTTATATGTCTAACCTACGGCGATTTGGCCTATCTGTCCCGGTATCAGAGGGGAAGCCTGCTTGAAGTTCTTAGGGAAGATTTCATCAGAACAGCTAAAGCCAAAGGATTGCCGGACTCGGTAGTTTTGTTCAAGCATGCGCTCAGAAACGCCCTGATACCGATAATTACCATCGTCGCCTCTATCCTACCGGCGATGATCGGGGGAAGCGTCATTATCGAGAGCATCTTTTCTATCCCCGGGATTGGGCAGTTGGGATTTGAGGCGGTACTTTCCCGCGATTATCCGGTGATCATGGCAATCGCCACCATTTCTGCCTTTCTCACCCTGGTCGGTATTTTGGTCGCTGATATCTTATATGTGCTGGTGGACCCAAGGATAAGCTTTGAGAGCAGAAGATGACCGCTGAAAAAAACCTGAGTTATTGGGGTACGGTCTGGAAGGGTTTCAAGAAAGACAGGCTGGCTTTGGCCGCTCTCATAGTGATTCTCGTCCTATGCGGTATAGCCCTATTTGAGAACTTTCTGGCCGGTAACAAGCCCATTTTGATCAAGTGGAATGGAAGGCTCTATTTCCCATTAATTTTTACCCACAGCGAATTATTCGGCGTCGATTTCAAAGAGCTGGAAGAAGAGCTAAAGCCGGGTGACTTTGTACTATTCCCTCCGGTGAGATACAGCCCGACCGAAAGCGATCTTTTATCCGTGCTCACACCACCATCTAGAGAACACCTTTTCGGGACAGACGACCGAGGAAGGGATGTCCTCAGCAGGATGATCCACGGAACCAGGATTTCCTTATCCATAGGTTTTATCGCCGTGGGCATAGCTTCTATCATCGGAATCTTGTTGGGAGGGATAGCCGGATACTATGGTGGTGTGGTCGATTTTGTGATTTCCAGGCTTTTTGAGGTAATGATGACCTTCCCGGTATTCTTCCTCATTCTAACCATACTTGCATTCAGGGACCCCAGCATTTATAACATAATGATTGTGATAGGGGCGACGGGCTGGACCGGGATTGCCCGGCTGGTGAGGGGAGAGTTCCTGAGATTAAGGGAGTACGATTATGTGGAGGCGGCTGTGGCCCTGGGGGGGGACGATTTTCGGGTTATGCTCAAGCACATGCTCCCTAATGCCTTGGCGCCGGTTCTCGTCGCCGCTACGTTTGGAATAGCCGGGGCGATTCTGGTCGAGTCAGGGCTAAGCTTTTTAGGCTTTGGAGTGCCACCGCCAGAACCTAGTTGGGGGGATGTGCTTTCCCAGTCGCAAAGGTACGTTGATTTTGCCTGGTGGCTTGTTCTATTTCCTGGTGCGGCAATCTTTCTGACCGTAACTGCGTTTAATCTGGTCGGGGATGGTTTCAAGAGTGCAATAGACCCAAGATTGAGGAAGATGAAGTTTTAATAGAAGAAATGATGCAAGATGCAGGATACAGGATGAAAGATAGAGATGAAAATTTCGCTTATCTTGTATCATGAATCGTGCATCATGCATCGCTAATCTATGACAATGAGGAAAATACTAGAGATTAAGAACCTGAGATTGTCTTTCGGAAGCGATGAGGAAAGGGTAGAGGTTTTGAGCGGGGTCTCCCTGGCCGTCCCCGAGGGTAAAATCGTAGGCGTTGTGGGGGAGAGCGGATGTGGGAAAACCGTAACCGCGCTCTCCATAATGCGTTTGATTCCGGAGCCACCAGGCAGAATTGACGACGGCGAGGTGATATTTGATGATATGAATCTGCTCAAGCTTTCGGAGAGAGACATCAGGGCAATTCGGGGAAACAGAATATCCATGATTTTTCAGGAGCCTCTCAGCTCCCTTAACCCGGTCTTCCCGGTCGGGGATCAAATCGGGGAGGCGATAAGAACCCACCTCCGTGTTTCCAAGAAAGAGGAGCGAGAGCGCGTTTCGGAGCTGCTGAGGTTGGTAGGTATTCCCTCCCCTAAAGAAAGAGTAAACAATTATCCACATGAATTAAGCGGCGGGATGTGCCAGAGGGTGATGATAGCAATGGCCCTTGCCTGCAACCCGGAGCTCCTGATTGCGGATGAACCCACAACGGCTCTCGACGTCACGATTCAGGCCGGAATCCTGGAGCTTATAAACGACCTCAGAGAAAAAATGGGAATGTCCGTGTTTCTTATAACCCACGACCTGGGAATAGTGGCAGAGGTTGCCGACGAAGTTTATGTAATGTATGCCGGGAAGATTGTGGAGCATGCATCGACCACCAATCTCTTCGAAAGCCCGCAGCATCCTTATACTGTTGGCCTTATGAACTCAATTCCCGGCCTTCATGAGAAGAGGGAGAAGTTAAGTGCCATTCCCGGTGTAATACCTAGCCCTCAGGATTTCCCCACTGGATGCAGGTTTCAAGACCGGTGTCCCCTGGTGATAGAAAAGTGCCGGATGTCGGAGCCGCCTCTCCGGGCGGTTAACGGACACCTGTCGGCATGTTTTAGGGCAGAAGAAGTGAGTTTCGGGATTTATGAGAAGGTGTAGAGGGACATGAATTATAGGAAGCGACTCTTTTACTTAATTTCGAGAGATTTAGTAACGAAGCAATCCAACATAAGGTGTCATTCAGAGCCATGTCCTGAGCAAGCGAAGGAGAAGCGAAGAATCTATTAGATTGCTCTCTCGCCGAGTCTCTTCTGAATTAAATCGAAGGACTCCTTGCAACGACGATTAGGCAAGGTCCAAGAGCTAATCATAGATGGAACGTAAAGAACTGATCAGGCTAATTCGACTAAAGAAGTATTTCCCCATCAAGTCGGGAATCTTGTCCAGGTTGAGTAACTACGTAAAGGCTGTAGATGGGGTGGATCTAAGCGTCTTTGAAGGTGAGACGATGGGGCTAGTGGGAGAGAGCGGATGCGGAAAGACCACGCTGGGAAAGACAGCTATCAGACTTAACCAGCCGACCGATGGGCATGTTTTCTTCGATGGACAGGACATAACTCATTTAAACTCCGGTAAAATGCGACGACTCAGGCGTGAAATGCAAATAGTATTCCAGGACCCCTATGGTTCCCTCAATCCGAGAATGAAGGTCGAAGCCATCGTAGGCGAAGGGATTACCATTCACCGCATAGTGCCCAAAAGCAAAATTAAAGAGGAGGTTAAAAGAGTACTGGAAACGGTTGGTCTCAGAGAGGACGTGCTCTCTCGCTATCCGCATGAATTTAGCGGGGGGCAGAGACAGAGAATCGCCATAGCCAGGGCGCTGGCGGTCAAGCCGCGGTTTATTGTTTGTGACGAGCCTGTTTCTGCCCTGGATGTCTCGGTTCAAGCCCAAATCATAAACCTTCTTATCTCACTCCAGGAAGCATTCGGGTTAACCTACCTTTTCATATCCCATGACCTCCGTGTGGTGAGACATATAAGCAACAGGGTTGCGGTAATGTATTTGGGAAAGGTAGTTGAGCTTGCCGAGAATGAGGAGCTTTATAAGAATCCTCTACATCCGTACACCAAGGTGCTACTTTCCGCCGTTCCCCTTCCTGACCCTAAGACCAAGAAAAAGAGAATAATATTATCAGGCGACGTTCCCAGCCCCATCGACCCGCCCTCCGGGTGCCGGTTCCATCCCCGATGCCCCGTTGCCGTCGAAAGGTGTAAAAATGAAGAACCACTGCTGAGAGATGCCGGCGGAGGACATATGGTTGCTTGCCACCTGGTATGAATGGTAAAAATCTCTGAACTTGCAAAAGCCAAATGTTATATTATTATTTAATGCCGTGTTTTTAGGTAATTAGTTTATTATGAAGGTAAGAGTATCCGACATAGGCAGTGAAGGCCTACACATAGCCGCATCAAGGAAGCCGGAATGGCTGACCAATATACCGGAGCTTGCGTCTAACTCGGACGACACCCATTTGTCTTCCAATATCGAGTTTGACCTGCAGCTGGTGAAGGTTTTAAAAGAGGTTACCGTGTACGGTAACATATCTTTTTCTATAAGGTCCTTTTGCGCAAGGTGCCTGAGGGATGTGGAATTAAACCTCTCTCCGAGGGTGAATTTGGTTCTTTCTCCGGCGTATAAAACCGAGGAAAAGGATAAGGATGTCGACTATGAAACCTATAGCGGGGATGAGTTTGACCTTGGTGTTTACCTCAGGGAGTTAATAGCGATATCCCTTCCGATTAAGGTACTCTGTATGGAGGATTGCAAAGGACTTTGCCAAAATTGTGGGGCTAACTTGAACCTTGGGGTCTGTTCTTGCAAAGAAGACCGCCTGGACCCCAGATTGGCCGTGTTGAGGGGCCTAAAAATATAGAAACCTGTTAAGGAGAAAATCTGATGGCGCTTCCCAAGAGAAAAACTTCCCGGTCTAAGTCTAGGAAGAGGAGAACACACTACCGGATTTCGACCCCGGGGCTATCACTTTGCCCAAATTGTAATGAGCTGAAATCGCCGCATAGGGCCTGCCCCAATTGCGGTTTTTATAAAGGAAGGACTTTTAAGAAAGAGTCAGAGGGGTGACGATTAAATGATGGCTTTTGTATTCCCGGGACAGGGGTCTCAGTATATAGGTATGTGTAAGGAAATATATAATGAATTTCCGACTGTCCGCAAAACCTTTGAGGAGGCCAGCGACGTGCTTCATCTAGATATGGCCAAGCTCTGTTTTGATGAAGGTTCAAACGACCTAAATCTAACGGTAAATGCCCAGCCGGCCATACTTACCGCCAGCATCGCCGCCCTCCGGGTACTCAATGAAGAGACCGGGTTTCAAGCGGATTATGTAGCCGGGCATAGCCTCGGAGAGTATAGCGCACTCGTGGCAAGTGAGACCCTGGAATTCAAGGATGCGGTATGGATAGTGAGGGAGAGGGGCAAATTCACCCAGGAAGCAGTCCCGGTAGGAGTAGGCGCTATGGCCGCCGTTCTCGGGCTGGAAAAAGAGGTAGTGGAGGGAATCTGCGAAGAGGCCTCCACGAATGGGTTCGTCGTTAGTCCGGCGAATTTTAATGCCCCCGGCCAGACGGTGATTTCCGGCAACAGGGAGGCAGTGGAAAAAGCCACCTCTTTATCCAAAGAACGGGGTGCAAAAAGGGTGGTTCTCCTGGAGGTTAGCGCCCCCTTTCACTGCAAGCTCATGGCCCCTGCTGCGGAAAGGCTGGCCCAAGTCTTGGATAAGATAAACTTTTCTGAGTTTAAGATACCAATAGTGGCCAACCTAGACGCAAGGATAAATATCGACCCGACCAGGATAAGAGATCTTTTGATAGACCAGGTGATGAGTCCGGTCAGATGGTACGAATCGATCAAAACCTTGTACGATGCCGGGGTCAGGAGGTTTTTGGAGGTTGGTCCGGGAAATGTGCTTTCCGGATTAATAAAGAGAACGGTCCCGGATGCTTTTGTGCAGAATTTTGAGAAAGTGGGTCATTTAAAACAGCTTAAAGAAGATGGAATTTAATAACAAGATAGCACTGGTAACCGGAGCATCCAGGGGAATCGGAAGGGCAGTTGCGGTAGAGTTGGCCCAACAAGGAGCCTTTGTCGTTGTTAATTACTCGAAAAGCGAATCTGCGGCAATGGAAGTGCTCGACGAAATAGAAAGCTCAGGCGGAAGGGCCAAGCTCTCTTGTTTCGATGTTTCGGACTCATTAAGGGTTCAGGAAGAAATAGCAAAAATCGGTGAAGAGTTTGGCGGACTCCAGATTCTCGTGAATAACGCTGGAATAACAAAAGACGGGCTCCTCTTGAGAATGAAGGACCAGGATTGGGACGAGGTATTGGCTGTTGACTTAAAGGGCGTGTTTAACTGTACCAGGGCGGCGGCGAAGATGATGATGAAAGAGAGATACGGAAGAATTATCAACATAACTTCTGTTGTCGGTGAAATGGGTAACCCGGGACAGGTGAATTATTCGGCAGCCAAAGCGGGAATAATTGGGTTTACCAAGTCGGCGGCCAAGGAACTCGCTTCCAGGGGGATCACGGTTAACGCGGTTAGCCCGGGTTTTATCGAGACGGATATAACAAATGTACTTCCGCAAAATGTCAAAGAAAAATACATAGAAGCTATTCCACTGGGCAGGTTTGGGAGGCCCGAGGACGTAGCAAAGGTGGTGGCATTTCTGGCGTCCGACGGTGCGTCGTATGTTACTGGGGAGGTTGTAAGGGTAAACGGTGGTCTTTACACTTGAAAAAATTTTGGGAGGAAAACAATATGGCAACTCAGGTAGATCAGGAAGTCGTCGCTAAGGTAAAGAAAATGATAGCGACTCAGTTGGGCAAGTCGGAGAA
>FWPU01011880.1_pt1 | contig 11891 bp, 10 predicted proteins | sample 2228361 | NCBI WGS metagenome assembly FWPU01 (sample SAMEA103939777, study PRJEB20133) | metagenome | reverse complement strand
TCCGCCGCCCGAAATGCCCTACAAGACGCTGCCCCCCCCGCTCTCCCCTGGCAGGGGAGAGCGGGGCCGGGGGTGAGAGAGGTCCAATGACAATGGGACGCGGATGAACGCGGACAGGGAGAAAATCCGTGTTCATCTGCGTCAATCCGCGTCCTGTTTTCACCCGCAGGGGCGCCGCGGATGACATGGCGATCTGACCTGTTTATGGTACAATTCCGTTAAACGAACGACAGAGCGCCATCCTACCCTGGGGCTCTGTCGCTCTACCGAGCAGTGTTGTTCCGGGGACGTACGAAGCATCCCCCCCGGCACAGGGGATAGGATATGCCGGCTCGCCGGGCCCGCTGCTCGTCCAGACCCGGTTACACTTGCATTATACACCTGTTTCCACAACGAGACCAGATGGGGCATTGCATGACGCCGGAACCGCCAGACGCCTTCCCGTTGCACAGGTATCCCTTTGTGCCCAGCCGGTTCTACTTCGTGCCGCGCCGGTGGCTGCGCGATGTGGCGACCACGGGCGATCTCGACGCGCGACATCTGCTGCTGGCGATGTGCGACGGCAGCGAATACGTCCGCTATCCGGAAGCGATGCGCGAGGCCGCGTGGACGCGCGGGGCCGACCCACGCGTCCCGAACGTGGTGAGCCATGTCACCTACGCCGGGACGTTGCGGACGTTGCAGGCCCGTGGCTGGCTGGCCGAGGCCAGGGACGAGGCGGACGACACGGAGATCTACCGGCTGGTGGAGTGGCCCGATTTCGGCGGCGAAGGCGTGATCTACGCCCCGCGCGCCTACATCTTGAGGCGCTGGCCGGGCTGGCTGGGGAAGAACCAGTGGAGCTATCGGGCGGCGCTCATGGGGCTGTTCGCCTGCATGACCGCCGATGGCACGGTCGGCCGGGCGACCGCCGCCGGCCCGACCGTGCAGGTCACGGCCGGTGGCCGGCGCATCGTCGCGCTGGCCAGAGAGCTCTTGCCGGCCCTGCCGGCAAATGTGCAGCCGGGCGCCGGCCTGAGCATGTTGGCCGACCTGGGCCTGGTGGAGGAGATGAAGGAGGCGCGCACAGCCCGCAGCCGGGTGTACCGTTTCTGCCCGGACGCGCTGGACACCGAGCCGGGCCGTTGGCCGGCCGAACTGATCGCGCGGCTGTGCGGTCTGGATACGACGCGCGACGAGGAATGGGCTGCGCTGATCCAGGCGTTTTTGACCTGCAACTGCAAGCCGCCGGAGGACGCGCCGGCCATCTGGGCCATCATCCGGCGCTACGGTCGCGACGTAGCCACGCCGGCCGACGCACGCCGCGTCCGCGAGCTGTTGACCCAAATGGCGAACCGGCTGGAGGGCCGACGCCTGCTGACCGGCGTCCGCCGCGTGATGCGGGAATATGTCGCCCAACGCAAGGCCGAGGAACAGTGGGAGGAGGGGCCGGAGTTCACGCTGCCGCTGGAAAACGGCCACGTGTTGCCCGGCGCGGGCCTGCTGCCACAGGATGCCAACCGGGGCGTCCTGGACACGCAACTGGTCGTGAACTATGCGCGCGGAGGCCGCCTGTCGAAAGCAGACGCTGCCGAGTTGGCGGCGGGTCTGCGGCTCTACGTTCGTCAAAACGTCGGCGACGACGAGTCCCAGATACACATGTTCCTCCTGCGGCCGCCGCTGAGCCGACCCGATCGCTGGGCCATCGAAGCCGGCAGCGTGCTCGACGCCAGCGCCCTCCATACGAGACTGGACTACAGCCGACCCTTCTGGATCGCACTGGAATGTACGGCCGACAGCACCCAGCTTGCGCTCCGCTGTCGGTTCCGGATTCGCCGCTCGCGGCGCCGGCCGCGCTGAGTTTTGGAGTGCGGCGGCACGACGCCGCTTTGGATTGCGGCGGCACGACACCGCTCTGGCTTGCGGCAGCACGACGCCGCTTTGGATTGCGGCGGCTTGACGCCGCTCTGGCTTGCGGCGGCTTGACGCCGCTCTGGCTTGCGGCGGCACGACACCGCTCTGGCTTGCGGCAGCACGACGTCGCTCTGGATTGCGGCAGCACGACGCCGCTCTGGATTGCGGCGGCGATCGAAAAGCGGCGCTACAGCGCCGCAATCCAGATTGGTCTACAACAGCCCGGCGCCGCTCTGGATTCGCAGGCGCGCGACAACACAGCCAACCCAAAGCAGCGCCACTGCGCTGCAATCCAAAACCTGTTCCCAGTCTAGGCCAGATCGCAGCAGATATCCAGTCACCCTGTAAAAAGGCTGCAAAATCGCGGCCGTCACACCGGCTTGTAGGTCGGATCCAGCAGCTCCTTGCGCAAGACCGCGGCCAGCCGGCCCAGATCGCGGCCCGTCACCAACACGATGCGCAATCGCCGCGCCTGCTCCTTGAACTGTTCATACGGGTCGGGGCCCTGTGGAGATGAGGAAGGTAGCGGGGGATTCTGATGGACGATGAAGAGGCGCGTGACATAGTTGCCGCCCAGGGGCTGCGCGACGGCTGCCAACTCGTCCAGGTCTTCTTTCTTCCAGGGGTCGGCGCTGCTCTTGCACGAGGCGATCAACGGGGTGCCGCCCCGCAGCGCCATGAAGTCTACCTCGCGTTCGGCCGTGCCCGAGCGGAACTTCACCCCCTGACCGGCCACATCGAACAAGCCGGGCTCCTGGCTCCGCAATCCCTCGGCCACGTCCAGCACGTACTCCTCCAGCCAGTCGCCGTTCAAGAACGCGGCTTCGCCGGCCGCCGGAACGGAGCAAGAGACCGAACCGTCCCCATGTGCGAGCAGGTCGGCCACCACTCCCGCCTCGGCCAGGCTGCGCAGCAGGCGGCCTGCCTCGGCGTCCAGCGGGGCCGTCCTGAGCCGGCCGCTGCGGCGCTGCACCAGCCCGGCCGCGCGCAACGCCGCGATGAGCTGGATGCCCGCGTCGCCAGCCTGCCCCAGATGTCGCGCCGCGGCCCGACGGCCGGCCGGCGTCGAAGCATAGTGGGGCTTTCGCTTGACGATGACCTTCAGCCCGCAGATCGCCAGATAGTCATCCACCCCCTTGAAGCGGATGCGCAGCGGCTCGATCTGATCTGGCCGCGTGAAGTCCACGATCTCTGCGCCCTGCGTGTTGACATAGAGCACCGGGCAGCCGAGCCGTCGGCCCGCCTCGTAACCGGCAATGCTCATGGGCAGGGGGCAGCCGGTCAGGCCGATGACCGGCCGGACGCCCGCTTGGCCCGCCGTCAGCGCCTCGATGGCGGCCAGCGTCTCGTCCAGCCGATAGGGCGCCACCTTCCGACTGCCGACCAGCCGCCCAGGCCCGAGCACATACGCCAGCGCGGCCGCCGCCTCGTCCAGCGTCTCAGACCGGTCGGCCGAACCGATACACGCCACCAGCGCCGGCCGGAGATGGTATGCCAGCATCGTGGCCGGCTGGACACGGTTGCCTAACAACAGGATCAGAAGTGGTTTCATAGCTCTCACATCTTCTCATGCCTGGCCGTTTTCCTTCAGCCCGAACAGATCTTCTGCCACCTTGACCAGCGCAACCGGCGCGTGACCATCCGGTGGAGCTTTGAGGTTGACGATGGGCTGGTGCAGCAGCTTGTTGGCGATGGCGCGCGCCATGGCCGCGATCGCCTCGCGCTGCCGCGGGGACAGGTCGCCGAGCTTGCGCAGCGTCTTCTCCACCTCGGCCTGGCAAATGGTGTCGGCGCGAGCCCGCAGCGCCTGGATCACCGGCGCGCAGCAGCGCGCCGCCAGCCAGGCCCGAAAGCCTGCCAGCTCCTGGTCCACGATCGCCTCAGCCGCATCGCGCACGGCCGCGGCCAGCGGATGATGAGCACGCACCAGCACCTCCAGATCGTCTATGTCGGCCAGCCGCACGCCCGGGATGTCGGCCACCGCCGGGTCCACGTCGCGAGGGACGGCGAGATCGGCGATGAGGAGATGGGGACCGGAGGCTGGGGGCTGGAGGCTGGAGGTCAGAAGGCGAGCGGCCAGGGCGCGACGTACGTCATCGGCGTGGAGGACCAGGTGAGGCGCAGCCGTGGAGCAAATGACGATGTCGGCAGCAGCCAGGTTTTCGGCCAGCGCGTCGAAGCGGACAGCCCGACCGCCCAGCCTGGCAGCCAGCTGCTGGGCCCGGTCGAAGGTGCGGTTGGCCACCAGCACGCAGCGCAGGCCAGCGCGCACCAACGCCTGGCCGGCGATGCTCCCCATCTTGCCCGCACCGATCAACAGCGCGATGCGGGCGGCCAGGGGCCCGAACATCTCCTGCGCCATCTCCACCACGATGGTGCCCACCGACAGCGCGGCCCGGCCGAGGTCAGTCTCGCTCCGCACCCGTTTGCCCGCCTGGGCCGCGTAGCGGAACAGGGCCGACAGGACCGGGCCGGTGGTCCCGGCCGCGTGCGCGGCCTCGCAGGCATCCTTCACCTGGCCCAGGATCTCATTCTCACCGACCACCAGCGAATCGAGTCCGGCTGCCACCCGCAGCAGATGACGGCCGGCATCGTCGCCGCAGCGCGCGTACAGGTAGCCCGCCAGTGTGCACTCGTCGAGGCCGCTGCGCTCCGCCAGGAAACGGCGGACCGTCCCGGCCGCGTCCCCAGCAGCCCACGCGTAGATCTCGGTCCGGTTACAGGTAGAGAGGATGACGACCTCTGCCGCCGCATCTTCACAGGTGCAGGCCTCTGCCGCCAACCGACCGGCCAGCTCCCGCAGCGCGACGGTCAGTCGCTCCGCGGGGAACGCTAGCCGCTCGCGCACTTCGACGGGCGCGAGGGTGTGGTTGAGACCGAGGAGGAGGAGGTCACTCATGGATGGCGTGCTCCGTGCTCCGTGCTCCGTGATGCGTGATGCGTGATGCGTGCTCTGTGATGCGTGATGCGCGCGCCAGTCCCTCCGCCCAGCCCGGTGCGCCGGCAATGTGGAGGTGGGTGTACGAGGCCAGGACGTTGCGGTAGACCAGGCCATCGCGTCCGCCGCCGATGCCGTTGCCGCGGGTCAGGCGATAGGCGGTGGGCAGAGCATCCGGCGTCGCCGAAGATTCACCTACCCCCCATCCCCCTCCCTGCGAGGGAAGGGGCGCGATGCCCACGAGCCGCGAGTTATGAAATTCATGCCCACGCAGCACCGTGCCCACGGGGAAGAACGGGTTGGCCGCGTCCACCACCGCCTCCACGTAGCCGTGACCCTGCGGCCGGCCGGTCATCTCCACGTCACATGGCAGTACGCCGGCCATCTCGGCGACGCGCTCGCCCCAGATGATGCGCCGGCTCAGATACATCAGCCCGCCGCACTCGGCATAAATCGGCAGTCCGGCTTCGGCCGCGGCGCGCACGCTTGCTCGCAACGCGACGTTGGCCGATAGCTCCTCCATGAAGATCTCCGGGAACCCGCCGCCGATGTAGAGCGCATCCACGGCAGGCAACGCCGTATCCCGGAACGCATCCACGAAGACCAGCGCCGCGCCGGCCGCCTCTAGCGCCTCCAGGTTCTCCGGATAGTAGAAGGTGAAGGCGCGGTCGCGGAAGATGGCGAGGCGTGGTGCGTGATGCGTGATGCGTGATGCGTGATGCGTGTTGTGTGTTGCGTGTTGCGTAGAATGCGGTGCAGAGTATGCAGTACGCAGTAGTCCAGCGCCCCGCGCGATGGCAAAGATCGCGTCCAGGTCGAAGTAACGCTCGGCGGCGGCGCGGCAGGCGGCGAGGGCGGGGAGCAGGCCTTCGTCCTCGGCATGAGGCACCAGGCCCAGGTGGCGATCGGGGATGGCGAGCGTCTCGTCCCTGGGCAGCGCGCCGAGCACCGGGATGCCGCAATGGTGCTCGACCGCGGCGCGCAGCTTCTCCTCGTGCCGACCGCGGGCGACGTTGTTCAGGATCACGCCGGCGATGGGGGTGTCCGGCTCGAAGGTCTGGTAGCCGTGCACCAGCGCGGCGACGCTGCGGCCCATGCGCGCGGTGTTGACGACCAGCAGGATGGGCGCTCCCAGGGCGCGCGCGACCGCGGCGGTGGAGCCGAAAGCGTCATCACCCGATCCCCCGGCCCCCTCCCCTGCAAGAGAAGAGGGAGACGCACCTCCTCCCTCTCCTGGCAGGCGAGGGGAAGCAAGGGGGATGAGGTGACCTATCCCATCGTACAACCCGTGATTCCCCTCGACGATTGCGATATCGGCCCCCGCGACGCCGGCCAGGAACGCGGCCACCAGCCGCTCGTCGTCGCCACAGAAAAACGGGTCGAGGGTGCGACAGGGCCGGCCGGCGGCCTCGCTCAGCCAGGAGGGGTCAATGTAGTCCGGCCCCTTTTTGAACGGCTGCACGATCAGCTCGCGAGCTCTCAACGCCGCGCACAGCCCCAGGGTCACGGTGGTCTTGCCGCTGCGCCCCTGTGCCGCGCCGATGACCAGACGTGGGATAGCCATTTTCACAAATCCAGCACCTGGATCGCGCCGTCGTCGCAGCTTGCCTCGCACGAGTAGCAGCCGATGCAGTCGCCGGGATCGCCCTGGAAGACGGCATAGCGCCGGCCGTCCTCATCCACGATGGCAAACGCCTGATTGGGGCAGACCCGGACGCACTCGCCGCACGCGCGGCACTTCTCGATGTCAACGATGACGACAAACATCAGAAGGTCAGTACCAGGTCCGAGGCCAACCCCTGCGTGATCAGGAACGACGGGCCGACCAGGTTCTCGACTTCGTCAATCAGGTCGTCCGGCGTCATGTCGCAGAGCTGGAGCGCGGCGTCGCACACGTAGAGCGTCACGCCGGCCGCCAGCGTGTCGTCCACCCACTCGCGCATGGTGCGGCCGCCCTCTTTGGCGCGCACGACGCCGATCAGGTCACGCTTGAGCAGCAGCGGCGCCTGCAGCACAAAGCAGATGCTCACCTGGTGGCCCTGCGCCGCGGCGTGCTGCGCGAACAGGAACGGGGCCGGGGTGCGTTGCGGCAGCTCCGGCCCACACGTGGCGACGATCAAAACTTTCTTGCTTGCGTCCATACAAACCTCAGTGCCGCCTTTTGGATTGCGGCGCTACAGCGCCGCTTTTCGATCGCCGCAAGCCAAAGCGGCGTCGGGCCGCCGCAAGCCAAAGCGGCGTCGTGCCGCCGCAAGCCAGAGCGGCGTCGTGCCGCCGCACTCCAAAGCGGCGCCCAGTCGCCGCAATCCAAAGCGGCGGCGTGCCGTCGCAAGCCAGAGCGGCGTCGTGCCGCCGCAACCCAAAGCCGCAATCCAAAGCAACAGGCGGCCCCTACATCTCTTCGTTCCACGTGAGATACGGCCCCGGCAGGTCGGCCATGGCGTTGACCATCAGCTCCACCAGCCCGCCGTACCAGATGCCGTGCTGCTCCCACAGGCCGTAGTAGTTGATCGCCTCGCGCAGGGTGCCCTTGCAGTTGGAGCAGGCCGCGATCACGTACTTGCGGATGCCGGGATCGAGCACGTCGCCGAATACGTCCAGAATCTGCTTCACCTTCATCCGGGCCGAGACCGCGTTGCGCCACTGCGAGAAGTTCAGCGTGTCCATGATGGCGAAGCCGCTGCCACCGCCACAGCAGTAGTTGTGTACGCCGTGAGGGGTCATCTCGCGCAGCGGTTGCGCGCAGACCGCCTTGACGATCTCCCGCTGCGGCTCGACGATGCCCATCAGCCGCACCACGTTGCACGAGTCGTGCAAGGTGATGGGGAAGTCGTTGCGGCTCGGGTCGAAGCGGATCGCGCCGCTACGGACGATGTCCCACAGCAGCGGCAGGCAGCTCTCGCGCGGAATCTCCGACACGCTGAGCTCGCCGGGCAGCACGCGATCGGCAATGACGCAAAGGGCCTTGTGCGCGTGACCGCACTCGCCGACCACGATCTTCTTGACGCCCAGCTCCCGGGCGACCTGCACATGGCGCAGGGAGATGCGCGCCAGCTCCACATCGTCGAACCAGACGGCGTAGTTCACCGCGTCGTAGCCCAGCATCTCGCTGCTCAGCGTCCAGTTGATGCCCGCCGCGTCGAACAGGATCGCGAACGCGGCCGGGTTCTCGGGCCACGAGATGAACTCGCCCGCGTTGTGGATCAGCAGGATGTCGGCGCCCTTCTTGTCCACCGGCAGCTTGATCTTCTTGCCGGTCTTCTCCTCGATGATCTCCTCGACGAATTCCACCGAGTTGCGGAACGCGGCCGGGTTCATACCGGTGGACGAGCCCGCCTGGAGGTGCTGCCGCGTGCCCTTGCGCAGCAGCTCGGTCGGCGCGATGCCCAGCTCCTGGCTGAACAGCTTGCGGATCTCGCGCGCAATGAGGGCGTTGTCAATGCCGGCCGGGCACACCTGTGCGCAGCGCCGGCACAAATTGCAGCGGTACGACAGCTCCAGCAGCCGCCACACCGTCTTGAAGTTGACCTCCACGTCGGCGCCCACCAACGGCCCCAGCAGTTTCCCGGCCGGGGTGAAGTAGCGCTGGTAGATGCGCCGCAAGATCTCCGAGCGGTAGGTGGGCCGGTAGATCTCCTGCCGGCCGCTGCCCAGGTAGACGTGGCACGCCTCGGAGCAGGTCTGGCAGCGCATGCAGTAGTCCAGCGACAGGCGGAAGAGCCTGGCGAAGGTCCAGTTGGTCTCGGGGTCCAGCAGCTTCTCCAGGCCGCTCAGGAAGCCGCGCACCAGCCGCTCCTGCTCCTCCGGCGTCTTCGGCATCGGGATATCGAAGTCGGAGAAGCCGTCCAGCGACAGGTCGTAGTTCTCCAGCCACCTGGGCCGGGGCGGCGTCAGCTCCGGCACGTCGGTCAGCGCGGGGAGGGGCATCAAGTCGTCGGCGCTCAAGGGGGCCAGTGGTTCATCGGTCAGCCGGGCGATGTCCCGGAAGCGGATCGGTTGGCGGCTCATTTCTTCCCTCCCTCTGGCCCCGTCATCTGGGCCTCTTCCAGCCACGTCTTGCCGGCCGCGATGTGCGGCGCCTGCCACTTCACCCGATAGCCGAGCTGCCGGATCACCTGCTGATCTACGGCCGAGCCTTTGGTCTTGAACGCGTCGTCCCACAGCCCCTGGTGATAGAGGAAGTACTTGATGACGTAGTGCAGCAGCTTGGAGAACGGCATGTAGACGACGAAGGCCCAGAAGAGCAGGAAGGTCATCAGGACGGCCCCGGGCACGGCCGCGGGCTGGAAGGTCAGCGCGCCGGCCATGTAGGCCCGATGCCCCGCCAGCGCCGGGTCGCCCGCCCACGAGATCAGCCCGACGACGAAGATGGTAGCCAGGAAGGCCAGGTTGAAGTAGTCAATGGGCGCAGTGTAGCGCGCCAGGTCGGGCGTGGTCGCGCGGCGGACGATCAGCCCTGCGGCCCCGACCAGGCCCAGCGCACAGGCGACCACCAGCCAGGGCCCGGCAACCGCGGCCAGCACCGCGCTGCGGGTCAGGCTTTGCACGATCAGCAGCAGCGTCCAGAGCACGAACAGGTAGATGCCCCAGTGCAGCAGGGTCGAGAAGGCCCAGATGCCGTAGCGGTTGTGGGCGCGCACCTTTTTCATGGTCAAGATTTCGGTGCCGATCTCGATGGCTTCGGGCGCCAGGAACTCGACGACCTCGGCCCAGAACGAGCGGCGCTCCTGCTTCTTGGGCCAGTCCACGTCCTCCATGTACGAGCCGCCGTACTCGCGCCGGTCCTGCGCCTCGTGCGGGATGGGGTAAACCTCCCAGCGCAGGCCCAGCGGCATGGACGAGATCTTGACGACACGGTACACGGCGGCCGCAAAGAAGATCACGACCGAAGCCCAGGCAGCAATGATAGCAAACCAGTGTAATACCATTGGTGGCTCCTTTTTTGGGACGCGGACGACGCGGACAAAACCAAAATCTGTCCGCGTCGTCCGCGTCATCCGCGTCGTCCGCGTCCCTTTTTCATCGCAACATCACGCAAGCTCACCATCAGCACCCGAGCATCTTGTAACAGTGCTGGCACGGCTCGGGCGGCGGGGACATGGCCGGCAGTTCCCCCTCGGCCACAGCAAACAGCAGCGACGTGTGCGCGCTGGTCTTGCGGCGCCGAAACGCGGCGCAGAACGCCTTGCGCGGCCGACCCTCCCAGGCAGCCAGCAGCCCCTCCCGCACGTCCCCGAAGCTGAGGGGCGTCAGCGGCCGATCGGCCCCCTCGAAATAGCGCGGGGCCGACCCTGCCACCGGCATGCCCAGATACACGCACGGCGTCACCTGGCCCAGGCTGTTGATGAACGCGGTCGCCGTGGGCTGCGCGTCGCATTCCATCACCACGTCGCTGGCCGTCAGCGGGTAGGCCCGGAACTTGATCCCCAGCCGCGCTGCCTCGGCCTCGGCCTCCGCCACCAGGGCCAGGTGCGCGGGGTCGGGCGCGGGGCCGAAGACCCGCAGGCTATCCAGCTCCGGCGTGAACGCGTAGGTCAGGTTGGTCGCCACGGCTTCGTCCGCGCCCAACTCGGCCGCCAGCCGCACGAACGCGGGCAGCTCGCCCATGTTGGGCCGCATCATCAGGTAGTGCAACTCCAGGTGCAGCGACGCCCCGGCCACGGCCGCGCGGCGCTCCGTCAATCGGCGAACGTTGGCGACCAGCCGCTCGAAGTCGGAGCCGACCCGCAGCGACTGGTGCACGGCCGCGCTCGCGCCGGCAAACGACACCGAGAGCAGGTCCACCCCCTCGGCCAGGATGCGCGCAACGTTCTCCTCGGTGAACAGCCCCCCGCAACTGGTGAACCCCACCTGGCAGCCTGCGTCCTTCGCCAGCCGCACCATGTCCCACAGGTAGCGGTGCAGCAGCGGCTCGCCCCACCCCTGCAGGTAGATCAGCTCGAAGCGGCCCAGGTGCGGCCCGAGGTGATCGCGGAAGACCTCCCACGGCAGGTCAGCGTGCCGCCAGGCCGCGCCCAGCGGCTTGTTGGGGCAAAACGAGCAGCGCATCAGGCACCGGCTGGTCACCTCCACCTGGAGGACGGGCCAACGCGCCGGCTCCGCCTGTCGCCGCCCCCGCAGCCAGGCGAAGAGGCGGTCAGGCCAGGAGGCGTGGGAAGCTGGGTCGCTCAAGATACCGTATCCAAAATCGCCGATGGTGACGATCTACTTTAGGCCTTCACTTTAGCCAGGCCTACTAGCGCTGGATTTGCTTGGGAATATACTGCACACTGGGAATATGCTCAAAGTGCTCATCTTGTGTCCAAAGCGTCGCATCGTGAACGCGAGCGGTTGCCAGAATAATGCTATCGGCCATCGGGAGCCGGTACTCCAAAGAGACTCTGACGGCAGTCAATGCAAGCGGGATATCGAACTCGCGAACGTGTCCGCGCAGCATCACGGCAACAGCTTGCAAGGCCTCACTTTCACTGCGTTGCTGCAAGACACGTTTGAACACTTCGTACACGCTGATCACAGGTACGAGCAATTCAGACGTGGCCTCAATTGCCGGCGCAAAGAAATCCGCATTCGGCCCATCGGCGAAATACTCAAGCCAGCCGGATGAATCAACCACATTCATAGCCGATCTGGCTCTCGCTCGATGTTGGTATCAATCCCTTTGAGAAAGCCGCGCATTTCTTGAGTTGGCCGGATAAGGATCAACTCAATTCGGTCTTCATACGGAATCACCTGTACTTTTTGGCCAGGGCGGATCCCGAGAGCCTCACGCACTGCGCGTGGGATCACGATCTGGAACTTTGGAGAAATCGAAACTGCTTCCATGCCACCCCCTGTACCGATAGGCCTCTCGTCGCATGGGTCCAATTCTAACATGTATCACTGAGAAATGCACGCAGTTCTGATTCGAGCCGGCTCGTTTGGAGATGCATGGTCATCCTGTCCTCTACGACCGAACCCACGCGCTACTTGTACTTCACCGCGATCTTCTGCGCCGCGTCGTACGCCTGCGCGAACGCGGCCTGCGCCATTGCCCGGTTCACCGGCAGCATCGCCTTCGCCA
>FWPU01011879.1_pt1 | contig 11894 bp, 13 predicted proteins | sample 2228361 | NCBI WGS metagenome assembly FWPU01 (sample SAMEA103939777, study PRJEB20133) | metagenome | reverse complement strand
AATTTTAGACAAGCCTTATCTGATTGAAAATTTAAATTTCATCAAAAAAAATTTCGTATGAACTTGAAAAATATTTTACCAAAAGTTTTACCGCATACCATTGCCGTAGTGTTGTTTGTAATTATTTCGCTTGCGTATATGTCGCCTGTTATGAAAGGCAAAAATCTTCGCCAACACGATGTAATCCAAAGTTTGGGGGCGGCACATCAATCGCAAGAATACTACAAAAAAACAGGAGATTTTCCCTTTTGGAATCCGTATATGTTTTCGGGAATGCCCAACTATATGATTTATATGGATTACCCAAGCAGTATTTCGGTACATTTGGGACGTATGCTTGTAAATCTGCTTCCCGAACCCGCTAACTTGCTCTTTTTGTATATGCTTGGAGCATACGTAGGGCTATGCCTGATGGGGTTTTCGCCTTGGCTTTCGTTTTTGGGAGCGGTGAGCTTCGCTTTTACTTCTTACAATATTATCAACATAGACGCAGGACATATTTCTAAATGCCTTTCCGTGGCTTTCATACCACCTATTATTGGGGCAGTGTGGCAAGTGTATCGTGGGAAATATATTTTAGGAGGTATTTTACTGATGTTTTTTTCGGCTATTCACCAATACGCCAACTTTGTGCAAATGACCTATTATTTAGGGCTTACCCTACTTATTTTCGCTTTGGTAGAGTTTATTATAGCTATAATACAAAATAACTTGAAGCATTTTGTAATAGCTTCCGCAGTAGCCATTATAGCAGGCGTTCTGAGTATGAGCAACCATATCAATCGGTATATGGTTGTAAATGAGTATGTAAAGAATACGACCCGCGGAAAAAATGAATTGAGCGATAGCCCTGAAAATGTTGTTTTGGGTGCAAGTGCCAAGAAAAGCAAAACTCAAAACAATGCAGGAGGTTTGGATAAAGAATATGCTTTTCGTTGGAGCTACGGCATAGGCGAAACACTTAATTTTCTCATTCCCAATGCCTATGGAGGAAGTTCTTTTGAAACTCCCGCCGAAAACAGCAAACTAATGGAGGCTTTGCAAGAAGAAGCCTCTAAATACAACCTTCAAGCAGAAAATTTATTCAACTATTTGCTTTCGCAAGGGGCTTTGCCTGCAATGTATTGGGGCGAGCAACCGGGTACAGGCGGTCCTGCTTATATGGGAGCAGTGCTTCTTATGCTTTTCGTATGGAGTATGCTCATCAGCAAAAATCCTCTGAAATGGTGGGTTTTGGGGGCTGTATTGCTTTGCGTGAGCATTGCTTGGGGTAAAAACTTCTTTCTGAACGACTTTTTCTTTGATTACCTGCCGCTGTTTAATAAGTTCAGAGCCGTTACGATGATACTTTCTTTTATGCCTATTTTTCTTGTAATAGGAGCGGCTTTGGGCTTACAAGAAACTCAAAATATTTTACAGGAAAACCCTGATATTTTTTGGAAAAAACTAAGAGTTTTTGCGATTTTCTTTGCAGGAACACTACTTATTTTTGCTATGGCAGGCGGATTGTTTTTTGATTTCCGCTCTACACAAGATAGAATGCTTATCAAAGAAGGTGGCGAAATGGCAGATTTGTTCAAAAACCTTGTCCGAGCCGCCCAATATGATAGATTAAGTCTTTTCAAAGCAGATGCTTGGCGTAGCTTTGTTTTTGTAATGCTGGCTTTGCTGGCTTTGTGGGCTTTGTGGAAAAAATATATCAAGTTTGAAATTGCTATTGCAGTTATTTCTTTGCTTTCGCTCATAGACCTATTAGGCGTAGCCAAACGCTTTTTGAACAACGAAAAATTTGTAGAAAAAGAAGAAGCCCGCACTCTTGAACCCTCGCCTACTGATGAAAGCATTTTGAAAGATACGTCCTACTATCGTGTACTAAATTTGGGCAATCCTTTTAATGATGCTTCTACTTCTTATTTTCATCACTCGGCGGGGGGGTATCACGGAGCAAAATTGCGAATCTATCAGGACATCATTAGCGGGCATTTGGATAAAGAAATACAAGCCCTCTACAAAAATTTACAAGATAGTGCAGGCAAGCTAACGCAAGGAAGCACCTACAAGCCCGTAATAGATATGCTGAATATCAAATATTTTATTGTGCCTTTGCAAGGAGGTAAAAGTATTGCTATTCAGAACCCTGATGCTTTGGGTGCGGCTTGGATTGTACCCGAATACAAACTCGTTGAAAACGCCGATGAAGAGCTAAAAGCCCTCAAAAACTTAAATATTCGTAAAATGGCTGTTTTGCGTAAGCAAAAAGGCACTGATAACTTAAGCAGTGTTCAGTGGGATAGTTTAGCCAAAATACGCCTAACCAAGCATTCGCCTAATGAAATGGTTTATGAATTTGAAGCAAAAGCTCCTCAGTTGGTGCTATTTTCGGAAATTTACTACCGAATGGGCGAATCGGGCTGGCAAGCCTATCTTGATGGCAAACCTGCTGAATATTTCAAGGCAAATTATGCTTTGCGGGGAATGGTTGTTCCTGCGGGTAAGCATACCATTACTTTCCGTTTTGAAGCAAAAGTATATCAAGATGGTGAAAAATTGGCACTTATCAGCTCTATTCTAATGGTTTTACTACTTTTGGGGGGTGGTTTTTATCTTTGGAAAAAAAGCAAACCCAAAATTGATGCTGAAAGTTAGTTTTGAGCAAAAGATAGTTTAGCCCTCAAAAATTGGTTATCAAAACGGCGGGGAAAGGGCAAAAAATGGTGTTTTTCTTGGTAGGGTTTCATCTGCTTCATAGCATTGAACCCACAAGCCGTAATAACCCGCCCTGCTTGCTCAAAATAATGATGAGCTTCTTGCAAATGAAAATGCGTATAGGCAAAGGAAGTATCTAATTTCTTGATTGGACTTATCACACAAAAACGTGGTTTCTGGTTTTCCATTTCAGCTTGTTCGTAGGCAAACGCCAGTAGCTCACACACCTCTGCTTCAGGCTCAGAATGAACGATGAGCCAATCGTTTTTATCAAACATCTGAGGAACAGATTTGCGAGAATATTCAAAATGCAAAAGCTCTAATTTTTTGCTGTAATGGCTTTCTAAAAAATTCTGATGAGCTTTTTCCAAAGTTTCAAGCAAGTAAACTTTTTCGTAAGGTAAAGTTTTTTGCCAAATACCTTTATAGTTTTCCCACTGCAAAATGCGAGCAAAATAAATCCATTGCAAGTTTCTTTGAGCAAGTGCTTGCAATTCGCCCAATATGCCGCAAGGGAAACTATCTACCCAAATTTGCTCAAAGTTGTATTTACGAAATTGTTGCTCAAGCCAAACTTGATAAAATTCAGGATTTTGAGCCAAATGCGAAGGCAGTGGCAAAATAGGTAAATCGGGAAAATAGCTTTGAGCAAAAGGCGAAGCCGAAAGCACTTTTACACTATCTTTTGCCAACTTAAAATATTCTAAAAGTGCTTTGGCACGGGCAAGATGCCCCATTCCACCACCAACGGCATAATATAAAATCACACTTCGGTAATTTTAGGCAAAATCAGGTCTAAAATCTGCTCCAAACATTCTTCTTTGCTTTGCAGATGCGTGTATAACACTAAATCGGGATTGAGGGGTTTTTCAAAAGGGCTATCAATACCCGTGAAGTTTTTAATCAGCCCTGCTCTGGCTTTGGCATACAGCCCTTTGACATCTCTTTGCTCACAAACTTCCAAAGGGCAATCCAAAAAAATCTCAATAAAATCCTCTCCCACAATATCTCTGACAAGTTTTTGAATTTCATTGGTAGGCGAAATAAAAGAGGCTATCACAATTACACCACTATTCATCAAAATTTTGGCAACTTCGGCGGCACGGCGTATGTTTTCCTTGCGGTCGGCTTCGCTAAAACCCAAGTTGTTGTTTAAGCCACTTCGCAAGTTATCGCCGTCCAGCACTTGTGTCAGAAAGCCTTTTTCGTACAATTTTTTTTCTAAATGCAAAGCCAGTTCGCTCTTACCCGCTCCCGAAAGCCCCAAAAACCAAATCACTTTGGCTTTTTGCTCCAAAAGAGCTTCTTTGTGGCTTCTTTGCAAAAATTCAGTAGGAAAAATTTCGGTGGTAGTCATTGTCGTAATAGTTATAGTGGGAAAAAGTTTTCTTTGCAAAGATATACAGATAAGTCGGATTTTTTCTAATTTTGTGCAAAATTTTGATACAATGCTCATCAAGACCAAAAAATACGAACTTACCCCCAAGATGTATCGGCGGGTAGGTATGCAATACATATTACGAAAGAAGTGGTGGCTTCCTGTGGCTATTTTTGTAGGAATCATTGTTCTCAATATCATCATCAATGCTTTGGGCTACAAAAATTGGTGGATTTATACGCTTGCCCCACTGGGAGCCTGGCTTTGGTATCTTTTCTGGTGGATACAATACACAGGCATTCCCCAACTACCCCAAAATCAAGTAATGTTTGAAAAATATTCGTATGAAATTAGTAGTCAGAATATTTTGATGAAAAAAACGCCCCAAGAAGCAATGATGTTCAAGTGGGATTTAATCAAGGAAGCCCACAAAAGCAAAGATGCTATTACGCTGGTGATTTCCAAAGGGCAGTTTTTACATTTCCCCTTCAAAATGTTCAATTCCGAAAATGAAATCAAATTTTTGGAAACAATTCTTATGCGTAAAAACCTACTACCTTCCACAGATAGCGAAAAAAGTGAAGGTAGCAAAGAAAAATCTACTACTGTACAGGTTTCGGGGAATGGTGTATTACAGAAAAGCAAAAAAAGCAAGTAAAAATCTTGTTTTTTTGAAAAAACATTCTTACTTTTGTAACGTATAAACAGAGAACGGTCGGCAAGCAGTCAGCCGTTTTTTTTACTCATAAGGCAATACAGGTTAGCTATTTTCGGCTCACTTGTATTTTCGTTTTTTGTTGGTTGAACTAAACAGGTTATTGTTATGTCAAAAATTTCTTATTACACCCAAGAAGGCTTAGAGAAGTTGAAAAAAGAGTTGCACGAACTTCGCACCAAAGGCAGAGCCGATATTGCTCGTCAAATCGCAGAAGCACGCGAGAAAGGCGATTTATCTGAAAATGCTGAATATGATGCCGCCAAAGAAGCCCAAGGCTTGCTGGAGCTAAAAATTGCTAAATTAGAAGAACTTATCAGCAATGCCCGCCTAATGGACGAGAGCAATATTGATTTGTCTAAGGTTTCTATTTTTTCTACGGTGAAAATTAAAAACAAAAAAACCAAAGCTGTAATGACCTACACGCTGGTTTCGCAAGAAGAAGCAGACCTGAAAGCAGGTAAAATTTCCGTAGAATCGCCTATTGGCAAAGGGCTTTTGGGCAAAAGCGTTGGTGATGTAACTAAAATTCAAGTTCCCGCAGGAGAGCTGGAAGTGGAAATTTTGGAAATTTCACGCTAAACAATGGTCGGTGTAAAAAAGCACCGACCATTTTAGTTTTCAGAATAGCCTTTTTGAAAATGTTCTTTTTCTTACTAACTTTGTACTTGTATTTTTGGTTGATAACAAAAAATTTGGTTTTATGCAAGCAAGCACACTCAACGCAAATGGTGAAATGGTGTTTCAGAAGCGTTTGAAACAAGATACCTTTGAACACCCCGATTTTTATGGCATTGATGATTTGCTCACCGAAGAGCATAAGATGGTTCGTCAGGCAGTAAGAGATTTCGTGAAAAAAGAAATTTCGCCTTATATTGAAGATTGGTACGAAAAAAATCATTTCCCTTACGAAATAGTACGAAAATTTGGTGAGTTAGGCGTTTTCGGACCTACTTTGCCCCAAGAATATGGTTGCGGTGGAATGGATTATATTTCGTATGGCTTGATGATGCAAGAAATTGAACGTGGCGATTCGGGTATGCGTTCTACGGCTTCGGTGCAAGGTTCGCTTGTGATGTTTCCCATTTATGCTTTTGGCTCGGAAGAACAAAAGCGTAAATATCTGCCCAAACTTGCCAAAGGTGAAATGCTGGGTTGCTTCGGACTTACTGAGCCCGATTTTGGCTCAAACCCTGCGGGAATGGTAAGCAACTTCAAAGATATGGGTGACTATTACTTGCTCAATGGCTCTAAAATGTGGATTTCCAACTCACCAAAAGCCGATATAGCCGTAGTTTGGGCAAAAAATGAAGAAGGACGCATCAAAGGGCTGATTGTAGAGCGTGGAATGGAAGGTTTTTCAACCCCTGAAATTCACGGCAAGTGGTCTTTGCGTGCCAGCATCACAGGCGAGCTGGTATTTGATAACGTGAAAGTTCCCAAAGAAAACCTGCTTCCTTTGGCTGATGGGCTTTCTGCTCCGCTCAAATGCTTGGATTCAGCTCGTTATGGTATTGCTTGGGGGGCTTTGGGGGTAGCAATGGATTGCTATGAATCGGCTCGTAAGTATGCAATGGAACGCATACAATTCGGAAAGCCAATTGCCTCTTTCCAACTGGTGCAGAAAAAACTTGCCGAAATGCTGACCGAAATTACCAAAGCACAGCTTATTTGCTGGCGTTTGGGTACGCTCAAAAACGAAGGCAAAGCTACTACTACCCAAATTTCTCTTGCCAAACGCAATAACATTGAAATTGCCCTCAATATAGCTCGTGAGGCTCGTCAAATCCACGGCGGAATGGGTATTACCAACGAATACCCCATTATGCGTCATATGATGAACCTTGAAAGCGTGGTTACTTACGAAGGTACTCACGATATTCATTTGCTCATCTTGGGTAATGCTATCACAGGTATTCCTGCATTCAAATAGTATTTAGATAAATATGCACTCCTCTTTCCCTAACAATAAGAGGAGTGATTAAACACTAATTTTTATGATAAAGACCCCTGTTCATATCACTCCTTCTCCTATAATAGAAGCTAATGTTGAATGGCGATTTCAGCCAGTTATTCCCAAAGAAACAATTCTAGGTGTGTTATATGAAAAGGTAAAAAATGAATTTACCAAATTAGAGAAATTCCCTTCTGCATTTTTACCTCCAGAAATATTGGAAAATGATCCTACTCTACAATATGCCCCAATGTATAGGCTAATTGAAAGCAACTTCACTATACAAGTTGGTTATCATTCCATAAGTTTTCATCTTAATAATAAATACTCTGGTTGGCAGTTTTTTGAAAAAAAATTATTTAATTTTTTTCAAACTCTGAAAGAAACTTCCATCTTTCAAAAACCTACGAGTTTTTCAATGAGATATATTAATTTCTTTGAATATGAAGTTTATCCAAACTTAAACCTAAATGTCCTTCTCAATGGAGAAGAACCACGTTTAGATAACTTAATTTTAAGAATGGAGTTAGCAGAACATAACTTTCTTAAAGTTTTGCAATTTGCAAATAAGGCAAGCATTATACAAAATCAAGTTCAAAAAGAAGGTTCTCTTGTAGATATTACTTGCATTTATTCAAATGATGATTATTTGCAGTCTTTTGAAAATTTAGCTAATCAAGCCCATCAACTTATTAAGAACACCTTTTTTTCACTACTTAAAGAAGATTTTATTGAACGATTTAACCCACGATACATATGAAAATCCTTCCATACGATATTGGCAATTCTAATGTTTTAATACTCAGTAGCCCCCAAATTTCTACTTGTAAATTTACTAGCAATCTTACTATATTTGAAAGCCTAAATTTACAAGCAATCTATCTTTATTCTGTTCAAAAACATTGGAATATTCTTACATCTATAGCGGAAAACCTTTTAAAAGAAAGCCAAGATTTGGACCCAATTATCTCTCAAATTATTGATGAAAATTACGAAGATTTGATACTAAAACTATGAGTATAGTTTTTGACGATATTAAAACTTTTCTCCCTAAATATCTTTCAGAAGAAAATCATAAAAAACTCTTTGAGGAAATATCAAATTTTCCTAATAATTTGGATAGCAGATTTTATACAAGTTACCTCAAAGAAGAAAACGTAATTTTTCAGGGGGATGGTATAAAAAAACTCAAGTTTGCTGATTTAGCGAAAGGGCAATTTTACGATTCGCCTGCTATTATACTTTCAAATACTTGTGATATAGATCCTAATAACCAGCGTCTATTCTCTGCAAATATTTGTTATGCACCTATTTTTAGCTTAAAGAAATATCAATCAAAACTTCTTGAACAAAAAATAAAATCAGAACAAGATATTCTGAACCACATAAATATTATTCGCAAACAGCGAATTACTCAAATTTTTTATTTACCACAAGGTGGTAATCTTCCCGAAGAATGTATTGTTTTTCTGGACAGAATAAATCATTGCAGTGCAAGTTCAATAAAAATTGACCTACAAAGCCAAAGATTATTTACTCTCAGCAACTATGGTTTTTATATTTTTATGCTCAAACTCTCTATTCATTTTACACGTATTCAAGAAAAAGTAGATAGAGGATAAATTATGCTTCAATGGAAAATTTGTGGTATGAGAGAAACTACCAACATACAAGAGGTGGTTTCTCTCTCACCTCATTTTATGGGTTTCATCTTTTACGAAAATTCTAAACGATTTGTGGGGAAAAATTGGCAAATGCCTTCCCTACCCCAGCAAACTCGCAAAGTTGGCGTTTTTGTAAATGAAACCTGTGAAAATATTACTTCCATAGCTCAAAGATACGAATTAGATTATCTGCAACTGCACGGTGAAGAAAGTCCTGCATTTTGCTCGGAATTAGGTAAAAAGCTCCCTTTGCCTATCGTAAAGGCTTTTGGTGTGGGACAAGGCTTTAAATTTTCAAATTTAGAGCCTTATTTGCCTTTTGTTGATGCCTTTTTGCTGGATACACAAGGCAAAGAGCGTGGTGGCAATGGTGTAGCCTTTGATTGGCAAGTGCTGAAAAACTATCCTTATGCAAAGCCCCTATGGATTAGTGGCGGAATTTCTTTGAAAAACAGCCCTATGCTGTTTGAATTTTTGCAAAAAAATCCGCAAATTCCTATACAAGTCATAGATTTGAACAGCCGTTTTGAACTCGCCCCCGCTCTGAAAGATATAACCCAACTGCAAGTTTGGAAAAATAACTTTTTTGAACCTTTTGCTCAAAAAAACAATGAAACTCAAAATTATCAGCCGAAGTAGTAAGCTCGCTTTATGGCAAACTGAATTTGTTGCTCAAAAATTACAAGAAGCAGGTTTTAGCACCGAAATTGTAACTATTGAAACCAAAGGTGATAAAATTCTTGACCGCTCACTTTCCAAAATCGGTAGTAAAGGAGTTTTTACAGAAGAATTGGAAGAGCAACTACTTTCGGGAGCAGTGCATTTGGCTGTTCATAGTGCCAAAGATTTGCCCTCTCACTTGCCCAAAGGCTTGAAAATTATTGCCTTTACCGAAAGAGAGCAAATGAATGACGTTCTTGTGAGTTTTAAGGAAAATATTTCGCTTGCCGATAAAATGGTCGTAGGCACTTCCTCTACTCGCCGCATTGCGGTTTTGAAACATTTTTACCCGCATATTCAAAGCACCGAAATACGAGGCAACTTGCAAACTCGCTTGCAAAAATTACAAAATGGACTTTGTGATGCTCTTATTTTAGCTTATGCAGGTGTAAAAAGAATGAACTACGAGCATCTCATTCGCCAGCATTTGCCTTTGGAAATTTTTACGCCTACTGCGGGGCAAGGTAGTATTGCTGTGGAAATCAGCGAACATTTGGAAAAAGATTTGCAAGAAAAGTTAAGAAAAATCCTGAATCACGAGGCTACAGCTATCTGTGTAGAGGCAGAAAGGGCGTTTCTGCATACTTTGCAAGGTGGTTGTAGCGTGCCTGTTTTTGTGCTTGCTACTTGGCAAGGCGAAAAAATTTACTTACAAGGAGGTTTGCTTGGGTGGAATGGTGAAAAAATTATCCGAAAAACGGCTCTCTGCCTGCCCAATGAAGCTATCAACACTGCTATTGCTCTGGCTAACGAAGTTTTGGCAAGTGGTGGAAAAGAAATTTTAGCAGTCGCAAATAAATGAAAGTTTTGACCTCAAAGCAAATTTACCCTAATTTTATGAAAACTTGAAGTTTGCGTCTGATGACCCCTTGAACTTTTGGAACTATTAAACCTAAAACAAATTTTGGAACATCAAACCATCATAGAAACGTTTGGCAATCGTTTGCGTGTGCGTGTATGTGGCTTGTTGGTGCAAGAAGGCACGATTTTACTCATCAAACACACAAATTTGGGCGAAGGGGGCTACTTATGGTCGCCACCGGGAGGAGGTTTGCATTTTGGCGAAAGCATCAGCGAATGTTTGCAAAGAGAGTTTCTGGAAGAAGCAGGTCTGCAAGTACGAATCAAGCAGTTTTTGTTTGTATATGAGTTTTTAGAGCCTCCTTTGCACGCTATTGAGTTGTTTTTTGAAGTAGAGCAAATCGGTGGAGTATTAAAATTGGGCAAAGACCCTGAAATGAGCCAAGAAAGCCAAATTTTACAAGAAATTGCTTGGGTAGATTACGATTTCTTGAAACAAGAAAAGCCCGATTGCGTGCATTGGGCTATCAGGCAAGCAGAAAGTATAGAAAATTTACTTCAATGCAAAGGTTGGTTATGCAAAAATTCTTTCAAGGGAAAATAGTTCTTATCACAGGGGCAAGTTCTGGGATTGGCAAAGCCTTGAGCCAAAGGTTTGCAGAACTGGGTGCCGTAGTGTATAATGCAGATATTCAGGCTCCTACTCATCAAATAGCAAATATTTCTCACTTACCTTTGGACGTGAGAGATTTTGAGCAATTTCAAAGTGTCTTTCAAATCATTTTACAAAAACACTCCAAGATTGACTTGGTTATCAACAATGCAGGAATAGGCATAGCAGGCGAAGCACAAGATTTAAGCATTTCGGAGTGGAAAAAAGTGCTTGATATAAACCTGCTTGGCGTTGTAAATGGTACAAAAATCGCTTACGATATAATGAGCGAGCAAAGGTTTGGGCATATTGTCAATATGGCGTCTATGTCTGCTCTGATACCTTTTCCGCTGGCTATTCCGTATGCTACTGCCAAGCACGGTGTTTTAGGTCTTTCTAAATCTTTACGGGTAGAAGGCAGAGCTTTGGGAGTAAAAGTAACTGCTATTTGTCCGGGCTTTGTAGAAAGTGCCTTGTACGAAAACGCCATCAAATCGCATACCGATACCGAAAAAATCAAATCTACCATTCCTTTCCCTATCCTTCCTACCGAAAAAGCTGTCAGGTACATTCTGAAAGGAATTGTACACAACCAAGCTGTTGTCGTTTTTCCTTTTTATACCAAACTCACCTTGTGGCTTGAAAGAATTTTCCCCAACCTATTAAGCAAATTTGTAATTCAAAAAGCCGTTAAAGACTTCCGTAAAAGCAAAACTTAACAAAAAAATAACCCTCAATATAAGACGAGCTAAACTAAAAGTTTTTACTTTTGTAAGTGGTTAAACAACTGAACGCTTATGAAATTATTTTCACTTTTAGGTCTGCTTTTGTTTGGTTTTTCTACTTTTGCCCAAGATACACTCCGCCCTGCTACTCACGAAATTGAAGTAGAAGATTTGCTCAAAAGAAAAGGTGAAGTAGATGAATTTGAGGACGTTTCTATTATTACTACCAGCCGTACCAGTGAGCAAAAATCCAGTAAAGCACCGGGAACTATTGTGGTTATCACTGCTGAACAAATTCAAAGAAGGGGTTACACCTCGCTAATGGAACTCTTGCAAGATATTCCGAATGTGCGTGTAGATAATTTGGTAGATCCACGCTGGAACAACAATATTCTTATGCGTGGTATTGCAGGAACTAATGGCAGTGCCAACGATAAATTTATTTTACTCATAGACGGAGTACGTGCCAATTCACCCACCAACGATATTATTCCCATTGTTGAGAATTACCCTGTTCATTTGGCTAAACAAGTAGAAATTGTATTCGGTCCTGCATCAGCTTTGTATGGAGCAGATGCT
>FWPU01011878.1_pt1 | contig 11899 bp, 10 predicted proteins | sample 2228361 | NCBI WGS metagenome assembly FWPU01 (sample SAMEA103939777, study PRJEB20133) | metagenome | reverse complement strand
TGAGGGCGGCGAAGCCGCCCTCAAAAACCCCACACCCCATCCTTTCCCATGCGGGGCGAATTGCTGCACAAGCCCTTGTCTTAGTCAATCTGAAGCAGGTATTTTTCGCCAGTATGGGTGATGCCACCGGTGGCAGGGTTGTTCCTAATGGGGTGGGACCGGTAACGGGACTTTTCCGCTGATGGGTTCCTATCACTCACCCTGCGAAATAGCCGAATTTACAGAAATAGACCCAGGTGCGGTTTATGCGTAGGTCCGATTTTCTTACCCTACTAGGGTATACGATATTGGGGCTGGCCGTGGTCATCTTGCCGGTTGTGCTTTGGAAGATGGATTTGCCAATCGTTTCAAATACGTATGGTGACGACTACGAACCCTTCGAACTGTTTGGCTTCTGTGCGTCTATCGGGCTCATTGTAAGTGCGATTATTGAACTGAGAAAGCAATCCAATCGCTCTTTTGAGAGAATACTTTTAATTACGCTGCCGGTTTTAGTCGGCTTCCATTTTCTCAACCTCATCGCTGAATATTCAATTAAGCCCTGGGATTATAGTTGTTATGAGCGAGCGGCCAACGCTATTATTGCTGGTGCGAACCCATATAGCACTGCCGAGTACCGGTATCCTCCTTTCGTGGCGCAGGCCGTAGCGTTTATATACCACTTTATCCGAGTCAGCCTTGCGGTGGTTCGTGCTAATATGAGTGATGAGTCCATTTGGGGATTGATTTATTACTTCTATCAATGCGGTCAATTTTTTCTGATTGAATTAGCTTTCTTCTTGTGCTATCGCTTTGCCCGAAAAGTTGGCTTCCAGAGTATACCTGCGTTAGCGTTTGTCACAGCAATGTTTCTTTTCAACACCCCCTTGATTCGCACACTGAGGCACGGTCAAGTTAATTTGTGGGTGTTGAACTCGGTGCTTTTAGCTACTCTGTTAAATGATAATTACCCTCTCATCGGCGGACTGGCTGTTGCTTTGGGAGGACATATCAAATTGTACCCATTGGTGTTCTGTCTTCCATGGACAATCATAAAACGCTGGCGTGCTCTTTTGGGAGCTGCTGTCGGTTTCTTTACCATTGTGCTTATTCAAACGAAGGGAGGACAGAACTGGCATTTGTGGCATCAGTTCCTGGCTTTCTTTAGGTTATTCCCTACAGGCACCAGGTTTAGAGATAATAGCCTGTATAGTATTACTCACAATCTCTTGAGGCTGACAGGATTGCTGGGCCAGCATGTCGCAGACCTTCAGGCAGTTGTGCGAAGCGTTGGGGCAATTGCTACGCTCGCGATCCTGGCGTGGTTTTGTTGGCGGTTTATAGAGCGAGAGAAGGTCTTTTCTGCGGTGAATACTGGAGGTGATCCGAATAGTAATAATGCTGGAAGCGCTTTTAGGTTATATGGTCACTTGATGGATGCTCTGGCCCTTGCACTGCTTGTACCACCAGTTGTATGGGAGCATCATTATGTTTTGGCAATACCCATCGTCCTTTGGGCTATAGCCACCCGCTGGCGCGACAAACCCTGGCAGGTAGGCATTGGCGCTTTTCTGATCTTTGTTTTGCCAACTTTTGATGTATTCCCGTTTAGTTATCATAGATTGATAGGCCTGCTGATACTGCTCTCCCTTACATCACCCACCGCTCTTGCAGGTTTGCGAACGTATCGAGAAAATGCGTGATTCTCAAAAAATCAGACGCTCTACGGAACACACCTTAGCTCATAATTGATACCTGTGTGCCTGCATCACTGCCAAAATCGCTGGCGTCACTCTTCGCCTGTCTTGTGCCGTTTCTTCGGCACCGACGTGCTGGCTTACCCTGTCAGCGCGTAGCATTTCACGTCAAACGTATAGTTTTCCCTGCCCTGACCGAGGACCAGATTTGCACCGTGCAGGAATATTGCCCAACACTTCGGTATAGAGCAGGTCAGGCAGGACGAATACCGCCAGGTAACCATTTACCGGCGGCGCGACAGTTGAGACGGATGAACGTCATAGAATTCCACAACGTTTCTAAGCGGTTTGTGCTTCATCAGGAACGGGCGCGCTCCTTCCAGGAAGCATTGATCTACGCCTTCTCGCACTCCAGAAAGGAGGAATTCTGGGCCGTACGCGATTTCTCCATGGCGGCTGAACCAGGGGAGATCGTGGGCATTGTGGGGGATAACGGGGCCGGCAAGAGCACGTTGCTGAAACTCGCCGCACGCATTATAGAACCGACCCGGGGGAAAGTCATTGTGAAAGGGCGCGTGGGAGCCCTGCTGGAACTGGGGGTGGGATTCCATCCCGATCTCACCGGGCGGGAAAACGTTTACCTCAATGGGGCTATTATTGGTCTGAACCGGCGGGAGATCCACGCTCGCCTGGACGAGATCGTTTCTTTCGCGGAACTGGAACATTTTATTGATATGCCGGTGCGCCACTATTCCTCTGGTATGCTGGTGCGCCTGGGGTTTGCGGTGGCTACCGCTATCCAGCCCGATGTCCTGCTGGTAGACGAAGTCCTCGCAGTCGGTGACTGGTCCTTTCGCCGGAAATGCCTCCAGCGTATCCGAAAGATACAGGAGGAAGGAACAGCGATACTGTATGTCTCCCACGCCCTGGACGAAGTGCGCCGCCTGTGCCACCGCGCCATCTGGTTGAAGGAGGGGCGGGTCTGCGCGGAGGGCCATCCCGAAGAGGTGGTACGGCTCTATCTGAGTCATACTACCCAGAACCGCAGCAAGAGCCTCGGGGCTCCAGAGCAAAAACTGCCGTATGCATGGCGGATGGGCAGCGGTACGGTGGAAATTACTGGGGTGACAACACTGGATGCAGAGGGACGAGCCTGCGACGTGTTTGTAAGCGGATCAAGATTTGCGGTGCGTATTAATTATTATTGCCATCAGCATGTCACCGACCTGGCTTTTGGCCTGGCCATTTATACAGAAGACGGTATATGGGTCACCAGCCCCAATTCATTGATACAGCGCGATAAGATTGAGGTCAAGGAACAAGGGAGTGTCTATTACGTTGTAGACGCGCTACCATTGCGGGCGGGGGTCTATGATGTAACAGCCGCAGTTTTTGATGGCTCCGCAGTACCTGCCTATTTGCCCTATGACCATCTTCACAAGACATGCAGTTTCACCGTGATGGAAGAAGAAAGGCCGCTGCCCCAGGACGGCCTGGTAGAATTCCCCCACCAATGGCTGGATGAACAGGGGTGGGCTTCACGAAAGGCATTTCCGATGAAAACCGGAAGGGAGTAGCCAGATGGATTCTCAGGAAGAACAAATCCGGCGTCTGCCCCTTTTACGTGAGCATGATTTTCGTTCTCCCATTCCGGTCATCGGGCCGGTGATTCAGTTGGCCCGCCGGGCCCTTTACTGGTTAACTGCCAAATGGGCTGTATGGGTTGTCATCCAGCAACAGAATCAAATCAACCAGATGGTGGAGAAGTGGCTTTATGACCATGAAGCACTGCTTCATGACCAGCAAGCATTGCTGGTGGATCTGGACAAGGACCTTGCGCAACTGGCCCGTGCAGTTGCTGAGATGGAAGTTCGTCAGCGGTATCTGTTACAAAGGCTACCCTCCAGCGCAACGGAAGATGATGATTGAGAGAGTTGGAGACACAGATGTCGGGAGAGAGGTTGCATATCGCCTACATCAGCCCAATGCCCCCTACCCCCAGCGGTATTTCCGATTACAGCGAATTGCTGGTGCCATTTCTGGCGGAACATATGGATATTGCCGTGTTTTACGACGGCGAAGAGCCACCTAAGCGCGCAGGGCAATATCCCGTATATCCAATTGATGAGCTATACAACCGGTACTCTTGCTACGACCTGCGTTTATACCAGATGGGAAACAGCCCCCATCATCGCAATTCTTTTATGACCTTCCGGTCCCTTCCAGGGGTGGCCGTTTTGCATGAACCCTTTCTCCATCACGGGTTGTACGGAAGTTCACCGCTTCATTTTTATCGCCGCGAGGCGTTTTACGACCTGGGAAGGCCGGACTGGAGACGTTTGAAGCATTGGGAGCTTTGCCTGTGGAAAGACGACCGCCAGAGCCTGATAGACTACCCCTTAATCGGCAGAATCGTGGATACCGCCCTGGGTATTGTGGTGCATTCCAGAGCAGCGCTTCAGATAATAGACAACGTCGCGTCCCGCCAGCGAAGCCGTCCTCAAAAGGCGCGGATCATCCCTCAACCTGTAGAGATACTCTTCTGCGATTCCGCGGAGTGCCGTGCCCAACTGGGATTGCCTCAGGATGCGCTGATTTTCGGCGTCGCGGGATTTGTGCATCCGGTAAAAGAGCCATTTTTGATCCTTCAGGCTTTCGCACGTTTGACGGTAGAGATCCCACAGAATGCATATCTTCTATTCGTCGGAGAGGTCCTGCAGGAGACAGGCAACATAATGGCTCTCGCCAGCGAACTGGGGGTGGCCAGCCGAGTGATCATCCTGGGACGGGTAGAGCCCCTGGAACGCCTCCACCAGGCAATAGGAGCCTGCGATATTATTATTAACCTCCGTCGGCAAACTATCGGTGAGACCTCCGCCACCGCCCTGCGCGCTATGGCTCTGGGCAAGCCCACCATTGTGCGGAGCATCGGGTGGTTCGGTGAACTGCCCGATCATACCTGCGCAAAGATCGGTCCCGAGGCAGGTATAGAGGAGTTGACCGCCACTATGCGATCTCTGGCCGAGTCTTCGGAAAAGCGCCTGCATCTGGGGCTGGAGGCTCGTCGTTACATCCAGCGGGAATGCGATCCCCGCCGGGTGGCAGGGTTATACGCGGAATTCCTCCAGGAAGTGTACTGGAGCATCGTGAGGCCAGGGAGCGGATCTCCTAAATGATTGTCGGGCTATTGATCCTGCTGGTTTGCGGCTGGGCTGGATATGGGATATTTCGCCTGATGGGGCCGGGGCATATCCGGGGCAAGGGGCCCGAAGGGGTTTTCGCTTACCTTGTGACCGGCGTCCTGCTCATCGGCTGGTTGGCCCTGCTGATGGCAGAACTGGGGCTCTTTTCGGCAGTTGCTCTTCTGAGCATAGGGGTCCTGGTCGGGACAGCGGGGCTGTTCGTGGGCTGGCGAAGAAAGGCGCGTGTTGAGGGGGAGAACACGGTCTTCCAGCGGTGGGAATGGGGCTTTTTAGCCCTCTTGCTGATATTGACCGGAATCCTTTATTTCCGCCCCCATGAATTCATCTTTGGGGGCGCGGATGCGGGCGTATATGTGAATCTGGGGGCAAACATCGCTCGCACGGGAAAATGGCTGATCCATATCCCGGACCTCGCCGCCATCCCCCGGGATGCATATCCGATGTTCTTCCGCGAGCATCCCCCCTATCTTGTGCCCAGGTATAACTATTTGCCGGGGTTTTACGTTCCCGACAGCGGCGCTCAAACCATTATCCCCCAGTTTTTCCCCCTGCATCCGGTCTGGCTGGCAATTGCCCACGGGATAGGAGGGGTGTGGGCGAACCTGTATATGACGCCCGTGTGGGGTATACTGGGGGTGCTGGCGTTCTACTTTGCCGTGCGAGAAGCCTTTGAGCCCCGGCTAGCTGCCGTGGCCGCCGCGCTCCTGGCCCTGACGCCCACCCAGGTCTGGTTTGCCCGCTACCCGACTTCGGAGGTTTTGACCCAGTTCCTGTTGTTCTGCGGGCTGTGGGCTCTTGCTCGCTACGCGCGGCGGGGTGAACGCTGGGCAGCGGTTCTGGCAGGCATAGCCCTGGGAGAGGTGATGCTGGCACGGATTGACACCTATTTTCTGCTGGGCATCCTGCCTGTCTATGCGGCGTACTTGCGCCTGCGGCGTCAGTTGGACCGGCGCTTCTGCTGGTTTGCAGGGCCGATGCTACTTATGGGAGCCCATTCGCTGGCCCATGCTATCCTGCAGGGGTGGCCGTATTTCTACAACGTCTACCTTGCCAGCCGTCGGCTCACGCTTACATCGGTAACTATCCTGGCCGGAGGATGCATCCTTCTGGTGGCGGTCTTTGTCATTCTGGACCGGAGGCTTCGCTACCCTGATGGCGCGGCCTGGCTGGAAAGAATCTGGCGACTCCTTCTGCCGATCGCTGCCGTCGGGTTACTGGTGCTGGCTGTTTATGCTTATTTCTGGCGTCCTTTGCAGGCTGACCCTGCCCGTGCAGCGCCATACTGGTATGGGAGCAACACCATACCGGACGTGGAACCGTACAACATGGTGCGACTGGGCTGGTATCTCTCACGTCCCGGGCTTGCCCTGGCAATAGTGGGTGTATCGGCCATTGTTCTCAAAGAGATAAACGCGCGCACGTGGATGATGGTAGGGGTTGGGATATTCTTTTCGGTCTTGTTTATATACCGCACCTTCAACAATCCCCACCACGTGTATGTAATGCGCCGATATGTGCCTGCGGTGATTCCGACACTGGCTCTGGGGATGGCCTACGCGGCCTTGCTGCCCCTCAAATGGCAAACCATCGGACGTGTGCTGGCCGCTGGGCTGGTGGTGGTTCTGGCGGGGCTGATGGTTTACAAAGGGGAGTTTATGAATCCGCAGGTAGACTACCGGGGCGCTGTGAAGCAGTTTCACACGTTTGCATCTGCGGTTCCGGGGAACGCCGTAGTGCTGTTCAACGATGACGAGCCTGTTGGTACGGCGGGTGTTTCCGGTACACCCCTGGCCTTTCTGGAGAACCCCGGGAGTCGGCTGGTGCTGGACCTGCGGGAGGATCGGCTGGATCTGAGGCAACTGGATGCGATGGTGGAAAACTGGCTGGCTTCGGGACGGCCCGTGGTTGTTGTAGAGGGATCATCTCCCGTAGCGGGGTTATGTGGTCGCTGGCAGTGCCAGAGGGCAGGCGAATATCAATTTGAGTTGCGCGTCCTGGAGCATTCCTACGATCATTGGCCGACGCGAATAGTGCCTTATCAGCCTGTGTTGACTTGGTACTTTGTGGACAGAGTGCAATAAAGTTACCGGAGGTCTCGGCACATGGATATTCCCGATGATCTGATAGAGATCCACGACCCCGAAATAGACCCGGCCCAGATTATGGCCCAGATTCGCGCCCGCATCCAGCAGCGGCGGATGGAAAAGGGATATCCGCGTCAGGATTTCCCCACCTTCGGAGCCGCGGCCTACCCCGGAGAGCCAGCGGGGGAGGACTATGATGCCGATTTGTACTATCATCTCCGCCGCGCCAACGAGATCTACTTTCAAATCGGCGTTGAGCCTCTCCTGGCCCCCTCTCCCCTCACTCGCCTTCCAGTTATCGGGCCTTTGTGGGCCAGGATACGGCGGGAAGCGCACAACTTGGTGCTCTTTTACCTGGGGAAACTGGCCCAGCAGCAGGTCGCGGTAAACCGGCATATGGTCAGCACGTTGAACCGGATGGCGGTCCAGTTGCAGGAGCAGCAGAAGCAGTTGCAAGCGCTACGGGGCGAGGTGGAACGGCTGCAACGGGGGTCTGAGGAGTAATATGCGGGTCGCTATCGTCGTCCCTCGCTATGGTCCGGATGTCCTGGGTGGGGCGGAGACGCTGGCACGCGGCTTTGCCGAAGCGGCCGTCCGCCGGGGCTGGTATGTAGAAGTATGGACCACGTGCGCCCACAGTCACTACACGTGGAAAAATGTTTACCCACCTGGCGAGGGTTGGTGTCGGGGCGTTCTCGTTCGTCGGTTCCCGATCACAGATTGGGATCCCGATAGTCAGGCCCAATTGAACCTCGAAATGGCAACACACGGGGTGTTGTCAGTAGCGGATCAGTACCGCTGGCTGGAAAGTGGAGCCCACAGCGCTCCCCTGTATAAGCATATCGTTCGCCACGCGGTGGAGTTTGATGTGGTAGTTACTCTCCCCTACGCAATGCCGCTGACGCACTATGCCGCCTGGGCCGCACCGGAACATGTGGTGATGTGGCCTTGCCTGCACGATGAACCGTATGCATATACAGAACCCATACGCCTGCTATTAGAAAGCGTCTGGGGGGTGATGTTTAACTCGCCGGAGGAAAGCGACCTGGCACTTGGCCGCTTAAAGATACATCCGGATCGCCACGCAGTATTGGGAAAGGGCGTCATTCTGACTCCTTTCTCATCTGACCAGATCAGGGTGCGAATGGATCATCTGTTGTATATCGGACGGTTGGAGGGGGGAAAGAATCTCCCCCTGCTATACGAATATGTACAGCGCTATTTTGCAGAAGGTGGGAATCTGCGGCTGATCGTTATGGGAGGTGGGCCGCTGGAGCCGCCGTCTCACCCGGCCTTTGAGTACCGCGGTTTTGTGTCTGAGGAGAGGAAAGCCCGCGCCTGTGCCTCTGCATTGGCACTGTGCCAGCCGTCACTCAACGAGAGTTTTTCCCTCACCATTATGGAATCCTGGTTGGCCGGGCGCCCGGTTCTGGTTCATGAAGATTGCGCCGTCACCCGCGGGCATGTCCGGCGTAGCAAGGGGGGGCTGTGGTTCCGTACATATGAGGAGTTTGCCGAGGCGATAAACTGGCTGCAGTCCAATCCGGAGAAGGCTGCCCGGATGGGGGAAAACGGGAAGCGATATGTGCTCAGCAACTACACCTGGGAACGGGTTCTGGATCGGTTTGAGCGATTGGTTCGCTGCTGGAGGGAGTCCTAATGAGAGGGCGTGCTCTCCATCAGTTCATCATCGGGGCATCTCCTGGGGACGCGATTACGAATCATGCCCAACTCTTGCAGCGATGGCTCCGGGAAGAAGGCTTCCAAGCAGAGATTTACGCAGAAAGCATTCATCCTTCTCTTACGGGAGCGATCAGGCCTTATCACGAATATCGCCCATCTCGGAGCGGAGAACTGGTTATCTTGCATCACAGCATCGGCTCGGATTTGGTGGATGACCTTTTGAATGCCGATCTCCGCTTCCTGGTGATTTATCATAACGTCACGCCCCCCTTCTTCGTTCAAGCCCTGGATCCAGCGCTGGCGGTCCAGTTGCGGCGGGGAAGGGAGCAATTGTATGCCCTCCGAGGACGGAGCGTGCTGGCCGTAGGAGATTCCGCATACAATGAGGCGGAACTGCGCGAGGTGGGGTTCGCCAGAACCGGTGTTCTGCCCATTGCTCTGGACCTGAGGGGCTATGATATGGAGCCCAATCACACGTTGTCAAGGAAGTATCAGGACAGATATGTGAACCTGCTCTTCGTGGGGCGTCTGATACCGAACAAGCGCCAGGAAGATTTGATCAAACTCCTCTATTTCTACCGCCGGATCACCCCGGAATCCCGGCTCTTTCTGGTGGGTTCCCCCTGGATGGCCGCATATGCCAATTGGCTGCGCGAACTGGCGGAGGAACTGGAGTTGGCGGAAGCGGTCGTTTTCACAGGTCACATCTCTCAGCAGGATCTGGTTACGTACTACCGCCTGGCAGACGTTTATGTTTCTATGAGCGAACACGAGGGGTTTGGCAAGCCGCTCATTGAGAGCATGTACTTGGGAATTCCGGTGATTGCATATGCTGGCGCGGCGGTGCCGGAGACCCTGGGAGGTGCGGGAGTGCTGTTTCACCAGAAGGAGTTTGAGGCCCTGGCGGAATTGGTGGATATTGTGATAAAAGATGAGACCTTGCGCCAGCGGATCATCGCGCGCCAGCGCGAAAGGGTGCGCACCTTCCTGGAACCGGAAGTGCGCCGGGCGTGGAAATGCATTATCAGCAACATCTTGGAGGGGTAGCTATGGCTCACTTACGTGTTCTTTTGCAGTTTTGTATAGAAATCGGTCGCTTAGTCATTGGTGAGCGTCGTCGGATTGACAATGAACTTTATTTAACAGCCGTATATCGTGCCTTTTTGAAACGCGATCCCGACGCGGCAGGGTTGGAGTATTATCTGACTGCCCTTCAACGCCGTACGTTGACCCTTTTTGGTGTAATACGATCTGTCTTGAATTCCAGTGAGTTCAGAAATGTTTATAAACTCCCTGTTCATCCTCTAAAGGCGCTGCACCAGGCAAGAATGATGTTAGTGCAAAACTATCTGCCTCCGGCCCAATATATTGTAGATTTGGGGGGAGCAGCACTTGGGCATCCCGAGGGAGCTTTGCTGGCAATGGGGTATCCTCACCAACCCCGCGAAATTGTCATCGTTGACTTACCCCCAACTACCTCGCTCGGCAAGCAATATGACACGTGGTTGCTCGATGGGATTCTCATCCGCTATCACTACGGTTCAATGACGGATCTCTCCTGGCTTCCTGATAACAGCGTGGACCTAGTTTGGGCCGGTCAAAGTATAGAGCATGTCACTGAAGACGAGGCGGAGATCACTGCTCGCCAGATTTTCCGCGTTTTAAGACCGAACGGATACTTCTGTTTGGATACGCCCAATGCATCTTTAACTCGACTGCAATCACCGGATAAACCAATCCATCCTGAACACAAAAAGGAATACCGCGTCTCAGAGTTAAAGGGTCTTCTGGAAAGTATTGGATTTGAAATAGTAGAAGCCAAGGGCATTTGTCCGATGCCGAATAGTTTACGAACAGGTATTTTTGATCCCAAAGAAATTGTTCATAATATCACCTTAAGTGATGAACCTGAATATTGTTATTTATTCTTTCTAAAAGGCATGAAGCGATGAATTTGTTCAAATTTCGGCACTTATATGGAGCCTTCCGCCCCATTTTTGACCGCTTGCTCCCCTGGGTCTTCTTCTGGGGCTTTTTCGCCTATGGGTGGCGCGTCCGTAACCCGTTCACCTACATCAGCACATACACCAACGCTGTTTCTGATCGCCCAATCTCTCTATCCACTGGGTGGCGCTGCGTTTGCACATAATATCTTAGTTGTCATAGCCCTCGTTGTTGCTTTTGGTGGTATGTTTCGTTTGGTACGTTCGTTGGCTTCGCCACTTGTGGCTATCGGTGCCTCCATAGCATTTGTAATGGGAATGCGCTGGGGAACTGGGGTCAGAGGACACTTACATATGTTGTGGGTTGCTGCTCTATTACCATGGTTGGTCTGGAGTTTGAGGCAAAGTAATCAAACGAGCTCTACCAAATGGGCGGTTCTATCTGGAGTAATTTGGGGCTTGATGATAAATTTTGCCCTTTATGGGGCCTTTATGGGTGCGCTCGCTTTTGTAGTTTGGAGGCGGAAGATGTTCCAGATCAAGCATATCTGGCAAGGAGGCATAGCCGCGTCCATTGCTATTGTTCTTGGGGGGCCGCTCATTGTGCTGTATCTATTGGGTAGCCAGCAAGACCACATTCATATACATGGCATAGAGCATAATATGTGGTGGGGCGCCAGCCTGAACAGTCTCTTCGTGCCCTCCGTTTTCCATCCGATAGCCTTCATCCGCCATCTATCGCGCGCTTTGTATACCGGGCCGTACAACGAGTCGGGGATAATGAACTTCGGACTGTTGACCTTCTGGCTTGCCCTGATCGGGGCGATTATGGTTCTAAAAACGAAACGCCAACATGCTGGGTTGATCTGGTTGACACTTACGGGTATCCTTCTGGGTCTGGGCCTGTTGCTCCGCTGGAATAGCGAGGTTGTTCAACACCCTATCTTCCGCCCCCTGAATGCAGGGATATGGCGGTTGGGACATATATTGAAACCTGCCTTATTTCCCACACCCAATCCGACATCCTATTTTGAATCCGGTGTTCCCTTACCGGGATTCCTTTTGACAACCGTTATTCCTTTCTGGGAGAGAGCAAGAACGGTATCACGCTACGCGATGTTAGGAATGTTAGGAGCAGTAGTCCTGGCCGGGATAGCCCTGCAGCGCTTCCCTAAAGGTATGCGTTACCTGTCATGTAGCAGTCAAACGTGGACACTCCCTCTAATCGGGCAAAAGTAGCAATCGTTCGTTGACACCTTCACAATAGATATTTCTCCGGGAGCGATGGGTCCCAGGGGTCCACCGGCCCG
>FWPU01011877.1_pt1 | contig 11899 bp, 8 predicted proteins | sample 2228361 | NCBI WGS metagenome assembly FWPU01 (sample SAMEA103939777, study PRJEB20133) | metagenome | reverse complement strand
GGTGGATCTATGGTCGCTCGCCGTGGGGTCATGGCCGTCGCGCTGCCGGCCCTGCTGGCCTGTGTGCGCCCGGGGACCGCTCAGGCGCCTCCGCCCGGAGACCTCCCCGACTCCGCGGCGGTCAGGGCGCTCTTCGCCGATCCACCCCGGGAGTATTCCACCGCCCCGCTGTGGGTCTGGAACGACCTGCTTACGGAGGAGCAGATCCGCGGGACCCTTCGCGACCTGGCGGGGCGGAAGGTGCGGCAGGTCTTCGTCCACCCCAGGCCGGGGCTCATGACTCCCTACCTTTCGGACGAATGGTTCCGCCTCTGGAAGATCGCCCTGGACGAGGCGGAAAAGCTCGACATGAACGTGTGGATATACGACGAGAATTCCTATCCATCGGGCTTCGCCGGGGGGCACGTCCCCGAGTTGATGCCCGAGTCGCGGGGAAGGGGGCTTCAACTGAAGGAATCCGCCTCTCCTCCCGCCGACGCCCTGGCCGTCTTCGAGCTGAAGGGGGACGCCTTCGAGGACGTGACGGAGAAGTTACGCGCCGGGGGCCTTCCGAAGGGGAATTACCTCGTCGCGACCGTGGCGCGCTCCAGGAACTCGCCCTGGCACGGCGACCGCTGCTACGTGGATTTGCTCTACCCAGGCGTCACGGAGAAATTCCTCGAGGTCACGCTGGGGGCCTACGACCGGCACGTGGGGAGGCAGTACGGCAGGCGCATCCCCGGTTGTTTCACCGACGAGCCGGGGCTCCGGCCGGCGGGCGGCCTCCCTTGGACGGATGACCTCCCGACCCGGTTCGAGAGTCGCTGGGGTTACAGCCTCCTCAAGAACCTCCCGTCGCTCACAAGGCCGCTGGGGGACTGGAAGAAGATCCGGCACGACTACTTCCGGCTCCTGCTGGAGCTCTTCATCGAGCGCTGGGGGAAGCCCTATTACGAGGCCTGCCAAAAGCGCGGGATCGCATTCACCGGCCACTACTGGGAGCACGAGTGGCCTAATTGCACCAGGGTCCCCGACAACATGGCGATGTCCGCATGGCAGCAAATCCCGGGGATCGACACTCTGATGAACCAGTACAAGGAAGACGTCCATGCCCAGTTCGGCAACGTCCGCTCCGTGCGCGAGGTGGCGAGCCTCGCCAACCAGCTCGGGCGCAGGCGCGTCCTCTGCGAGGCCTACGGCGCCGGGGGTTGGGATCTTCGGTTCGAGGACATGAAGCGGATCGCCGACTGGCTGATCGTGCTGGGCGTGAACCTGATAGACGAGCACCTTTCGTACGTCACGATCCGGGGGGCCCGGAAACGGGACCACCCGCAGTCGTTCTCATACCATGAGCCCTGGTGGCAGGCGTACCACGTGCGGGCGCAGTACTCGGCGCGCCTCTGCTCCGCCCTCTCCCAGGGAGAGCGGATCAATCCCGTGCTGGTGCTTGAGCCCACGCCGACAGCCTGGATGCTCCAGGGAACCCCGCAGCTCAAGCCGCTGGGTGACCGGTTCCAGAAGCTGCTGCTTGGACTCGAGGCGGCTCAGGTGGAGTACGACCTCGGCTGCGAGGACGTGATCGAGAGGCATGGATCGGCCAGTGGAGGCGCCTTCACGGTGGGGCGGCGCTCTTATAGGACGGTGGTGATCCCGCCGCTGGCGGAGACGGTGTACGGGAGGACGGCGGAGCTGCTGGAGGTGTTTGTCCGGGGCGGGGGGACGGTGCTCTCGTGCGGCGAGCCGCCTGCCCGGGTGGACGGGCGGATGTCGGATCGCCTGGCCGCGGCGGCGAGGGCCCCTTCCTGGAGGCGTGTGGAGGCGGAGGAGGTGCCGGCGCTGCTGTCGGAGGCGGGCGGCGACGGGTTCGCCGTGCGCCGCGCCGAGGGTGACAAGGGGATCCTCTTCCACCACCGGCGGCGGCTGGCGGACGGAGAACTGCTCTTCCTGGTAAACACGAGCATCACCGGGCCTTCGTCCGGCACGGTCGTCTCGCCGATGCGGGGCGTCGAGCGCTGGGACATCGCGGCGGGGAAGGTCGCCGCGCAGGCGTTCACGTCGACCGCCGGGGGCCTGGAGATGAAGTTCGAACTGCCTCCATGCGGGAGCCTGCTGGTGTTCCTCTCCAAGGACAAGCGTGATCCCGCGCCGGCGAAGGCGGTGAGGATACAGGAAATCCCCCCGGCGGGGGAGATCATGGCCGGCCTGTCTGGCGGCCTCAACGTGCTGACGCTGGACTACGTGGACGTCGAAGCGGGCGGCGAGGCGAGGAAGGGCATCTATTTCTACGCCGCAAACCGGTTCGCCTTCCAGAAGAACGGGCTGGACCGGAATCCCTGGGATAGCGCCGTTCAGTTCAAGGACGAGATACTAAAGAAGGAGTTCCCCGCGGAGGGAGGCTTCACGGTCGCTTACCGGTTCAAGATTGAGGAGGAGGTGCCGAAGCCGTTGCAGGCGGTCGTGGAGCGGCCGGACCTCTACGAGATTTCGCTCAACGGGACGCCCCTCCAGCCCAAGCCGAACGAGTGGTGGCTGGACAGGGCCTTCGGGGTGGTCGATCTGTCGGAAACCGCCCAGGTGGGCGAGAACGCCCTCGTGCTCAAGGCGAAGCGCCTCAACTGCTACCACGAGATCGAGCCGGTTTATCTGCGTGGGGCGTTCGGCCTGAAGCCCTCCGATTCGGGCTTCGTCATGGTCCCGGCCGGCGGGTTGAAGCTAGGTCCCTGGAACGAGCAGGGACACCCCTTCTATTCGGAGGGCGTGAGGTACGTCCGGCCGTTCGAGATCCCCGCCGTTTCCGGGAGATATCGCCTGGAGCTTCCCGACTGGTACGGGAGCGTGGCGGAGGTGCTGGTGAACGGGAATCGGGCGGGCTTCATCGAATGCGCACCCCATGAGCTGGACGTGACGAGGCACGTGAGGCCGGGGCGGAACGAGATCGTGGTCGTCGTCTACGGGACGCTGAAGAACACGCTCGGGCCGCACCACGCGGGGGCGGGGCTCGGGTCGGCGTGGCCGGCGATGTTCCAGAGGGGCCCCGCGACGGGGCCGCCGCCGGGGGAGAAATACTTCACCGTCAAGTACGGCCTCTTCAAGCCCTTCGTGCTGAAGCGGGTGGTGGAGGAGCCATGAAGACGTCGGCGGCGCTGTTGGTCCTTGCGGCTGGCGGGATCGGTCAGGAGCCGGATCTCGCGACGCTGGAGATGCTATTCCGCGATCTTCCCATGGAGGCGCGGCGCCTCACCGGGCCGCTCTTCTGGCTCCACGGCGACGAGAGCCGCGAGCGGCTGGAGATGTATCTGGAAAAGGTCGCCGAGGGCGGCAACGGATGCTTCACCGCGGAGTCCCGGCCGCACAAGGACTGGCTGGGCGAGGGGTGGTACCGGGACTTGAAAATCTGCCTTGAAGCGGCCAAGCGTCTGGATCTCGAGATGTGGATCTTCGACGAGAAGTGGTGGCCCAGCCAGATGGTCGCCGGCCGGGTGCCGCCTGAATACGGCAGCAAGACGATGAAGGCGGAGGCCGTGCCCGCCGAGGGCCCGCGCCGCTTCTCCGCCGAGGGCTACGGCGGCAGGTTCTTCATCGGCGCGGTCGCGGGGCGGGATACGGGAGACGGGATCGACGGGGCGAGCCTCGTGGACCTGGCGGCGCACCTCCGCGACGGCCGGCTGGAGTGGGACGTCCCCGCCGGGCGCTGGCAGGTGATGAGATTCACGTGGGAGTTCACCGGCCCCAGGGGTTTTCAGCAGCGGATGACCGCCGTGGACGGCGCCAGCCGCGAGTGCGTGGACTGGTTCCTGAAGTTCGTCTACCAGCCCCACTACGACCGCTTCAGGGAGGACTTCGGGAGGACCATACGCGGCTACTTCTACGACGAGCCGGAGACCCTGGGCGACTGGGGCCCGGAGGCGATGAAGGTGCTGGCGGAGCGGAAGGTGGACTGGAAGAAGGCGCTGGTGGCCTGGAAGTTCAGGCTCGCCGGCGAGGAGCAGGTCGCCGCGCGCTACCAGTACGCGGATGCCTTCTCCAGAAGTACAGCGACATGGGGGGCATCGACCTCGTATGCCGGCAGTACTTCCCGGGCCAGAAGAAGACCGGCCTCTTCCAGATGCCGAAGCTGGGCAGCTCGATCTCCCACGTCTACGGCAAGGCGGACGACATCGCCATGTGCGAGATATTCGGGGCCTACGGGCAGGACATTACGTACCCCCAGATGAAGTGGCTGACCGACCAGATGCAGGTCCGCGGCATCAACTTCATGATACCGCATTCCTTCAATCCCCGCGCGCCCTTCGACACCGACTGCCCGCCGTACTTCTACAACGGCGGGTTCGAGCCGCGCTGGCCGCTCTACCGCGTCTATGCCGACTACACGAGCCGCCTGAGCCTCATGCTCAGCGGCGGGCGCCACGTGGCGCCGGTGGCGTTCCTCTTCCTCGGCCAGAGCTACCACGCCGGGAAGAACATCCGCCCCGACGAGTTCACCAACGTCCTGGACGACGCGCTCTACGACTGCGACTGGGTGCCTTACGACGCCTTCGACGAGGCCGCTCTTGAGGGCAATGAGATAAGGCTGCACCGTGAAAGATACCGGATACTTGTGGTGCCGGCCGCGGAGGTGATCCCCTATCCGACGCTGGAGAAGGCCCGGCGGTTCTTCGAGCAGGGGGGCGTGGTGGTGGGATACGGCCTTCTGCCGTCGAAATCGGCCACCCTGGGCAGGACGTCGGCCGACGTGGCGGCGGTCGTGGAGGCGGTCTGGGGCGCCGGGGCGTCGCCGGGCGTCGAGGCGTGCCGGAAGAGTCCCGCGGGCGGGCGGTCGTATTTCCTCCCGGCGCGGCCGTCCGTGGAACAGGTCAGGCGCATCTTCGCCGACGCGGGGGTGCGGCCGGCGCTGGAGGCGGTGGAGGGCGAGACGGGCGGGTGGCTGCACGTGCTCCACCGAGTCAGATGCGGGCGGGACGTCTTCCTGGTGTGCAACCAGCATCATGAAGGAACGGCCCGGAGGTACAGGTTCCGCGTGGCTGCGGAAGGGGAGCCGGAGTGCTGGGACGCGATGAGCGGTTCGGTCACCTCGCCTTCCTTCCGTCGCCTGGATGCCCGGACGGTCGAGTTGGACCTGGCGCTTGAGCCGATGGAGAGCGTGCTTGTGGTCTTCATGCCGAGGGCTCGCCCCCTGCCGCCGCGCGAGGCGAAGCCGGTCCGGGAGCCGCTGGAGGTCGCCCGTGATCTGTCCGCCGTGTTCGAGCGGCCCGTCCCGCCCGGAGAAAAGGATGCGCCGCGGCTCGAGGGGTGTTCATGGGTGTGGTATCCCGAGGGCAATCCCGCCGCCGCCGCGCCCCCGGGGACCCGGTGGTTCCGGGGCAGGGCGGTCCTGCAGCCGGGGCGGAAAGTGAGGAATGCCGTCTTCACGATCAGCGCGGACAACTCCTTCGCCCTTTACGTGAACGGGCGCAGGGCGGGGGAGGGCTCCGAGTGGTCGTCGCCGGAGCAGGTGGATGTCTCCGCGCTTCTTAAGCCCGGAGAAAACGTCTTCGCCGTGGCCGCCGCCAACGGCGCCGATCAGCCCAACCCCGCGGGGTTGATCGGCGTCCTGCGGGTGGAAATCGAGGGCGGCGAGCCGCTGCTCTTCCGCATCGACCGCTCGTGGAAGGCGGCGGACAAGGAGCATCCTGGCTGGGAGAGGCCGGGCTTCGACGACGGTTCCTGGCCGGCCGCGAAGGAGGTCGCGCAGTTCGGGGCCGGCCCGTGGGGCCGCCCCGGGGGGCGCGGCCGCTTGACGCTGAGCCCGCTCAGGGCCGATCCGTTCCTGGGCCGCGTGACGATCCCGCCGGGGATTGATCTCGGATCCTGCCGCGCCTTCCTGGAGATGGACGACCTGCCGGCTCCGGAGATGTCCGCGGCGGTGAAGGTGAACGGGAAGCCCGCCGGCGGCTGCATAGGCCGCCCGTTCCGCGTGGAGGTGGGCCGCCTTCTCAAGGCCGGCGAGAACGTCGTGGAGATCAGGCCGGTCTCCCCGAGGGCCGCCCGCGTGGTGTTTCTCCGAAAATAGGAAAACTGTCCGGGCCGGCCGGGGTTCATTTCCTCGCGTCGGCCATACGGATCATCGCCTCGCCGAAGGCGCGCCCGATGAGGATCATGGTCTTTGCGCTGCCCAGGTAGTGGTATGGGAAGTCGCTGCCGACCTTGTTCCATTCCTCGAGATTCTCGCGCCAGCCCTTCTTGAAGACCGCGTGGGCCTCGGTGTCCCAGAAGAGGTCGGTCTTGACCAGCTCCACGTTGCCCTTGAACCCGGGCGCTTCGGCGGCGGCCGCCTGGGCGGCCTTGAACCTTTGGATCTTGGGGTTGGCCTCCGCGCCGTCGACGCCCATCTGGCCGATGACGAACGGGAGGTCCGGCGCCTTCAGGTCCTTCCGCACGTCGCGGATGAAGTTGATCATGTGGCCGGTGTATTCCGCCGTGTACGCGTCGTTGATCATGTCGTTCCATCCCTGGAACCAGACGAAGCCCGCGATCTCGTATCCCTGTCCCCTGTATGGCGGCAGGCACGTCTTGAGGTCGGCCAGCGCGGCGTTGACCTCGTCGATCATGGCCCGGTAGAACTTCCCGAACGTCCGCTTGAGGTCCTCGAGGGAGGCGTTCGGGTTCTTCTTCTTCTGGCCGGCCAGCATCTTCTCCAGCGCCTCCACCGGAGGAAGGCCGGAGCTGGGGGGCCTGAAGTCACGGTAAAGGTCCTTGCCGCCCCAGGCGGTCTTGATCAGCAGCACCGGCTCGGCGTAGCGGTCGCCGACGGCGGTGGCGAACCCAAGCTCCGGGCCTATGCAGCTGGGGCTGCCGTACCCCACGGTGAGTTTTCCCTTACGGTCGAGGAACTTGATCCAGACGTCATCGCGCTCGATCCATTTGCCGTCCTTCCGCAGGTGCCTGAAGAAGTCCATGGCGGCGGGCTGGGAGGCCTGGTATACCATGAGTTTCACCTTCGCCTTGCCCTCCATGTTCGACTGCCCGGCCAGGATGTAGATGCGCGCCTTGCCCTCTCCGGAGGGCGCCTGCCATGATCCCAGGAGGGCGGCGAGCGCGGCGGCGATGCTTGTCATGAACTCTTCCCCTTTCGCGATCTTCCCGCGGTCTTATATGCCGCGGGGGCGGGCGCCGCCGCGTCAAAGCCTTGCGCTTTTGCGGCGGCCCGGCCGTCACCCCCCGCGGTGCCGGCGCCGGAAGGCGAGGGGCGTTATCCCTTCGCGGCGGCGGAAGGCCTTGCTCAGCTGCTGCGGGTTTCTGAAACCCGCCCGGAACGCGATGGTCTTGAGCGGCTCGTCCGTCCCCGCCAGGAGCCGCTTGGCGCGCTCCACGTGCGCCCTCTCTATCTCGTCGCGGATGCCGCGGCCGAGCGCCCTGCGGAAGCGGCGCTCCAGTGTCCGGCGCGAAAGCGGCACTTGCGCCATGACCGCCGGGACCTTGAGCGGCCGGCCGCTCAGCTCCCATATCACCCTGAGAGCCCGGGCCACGTCGCGGTCTTCCACGGCGAACACGTCGGTCGACAGCCGCGCCACCGGGCCGTTCGGTGGGACCAGGACCGGCCCGTCCGGCCGGCGGCCGCCGCGCATCAGCGCGTCCAGGAGCTCCACGGCGCGGCGCCCCACGCGCTCGAAGCCGTGCTCAACGCTCGTCAGCGACGGCGACATCATCTCGCAGGTGATCTCGGTGTTGCCGCAGCCGACGATCCCGAAGTCGTCCGGCACGCGCAGCCCGAGCCGCGCGCAGGCCGCCGCCAGGTGGCGCCCGTAGAGGTCGTCGGCGGCCAATATGCCGGCCGGGGGCGTCCAGCTCCGTATCCAGGCGGCCAGCCGGGACTGGAAGCGGTGCCACCGTTCGGCGGACCTCGCCTCCCGCTGGACCAGCAGCCTGCGGCAGTTTCCTCCGGCCGTCTCGACGGTGGACCGGAATCCCTCGAACAGCAGGCGGGAATTCTGGTCGTTGCGCCGGCCCAGGAACCCGAACCGGCGGAATCCGCGGTCCAGCAGATGGGCGGCCGCCATGCGACCGGCCTCGACCTGGTCGGGGACGACCCGCGGGAGGCTCCTGTCGGGGGAGTTCACCCACACGTTCACCGCCGGGATCCCCGCCCGGCGGGCGTAACGCGCCAGGGCCCGGCCGGCGCGGGCTATGATGCCGTCGTAGCGCGCGCCGCCGCGAGGGCCGCTGCCGGCGAAGGGATCGAGTTCGCATCTCCAGCCGCGCTCCGCGCCGGCCTGGAGTATCCCGCGGAGGATCCCTTGGTGGTGCTTGTATGGCCACTCGGGATCGATGGCGATGCCGACGGTTCTCTTGCGGGCCATCCTGACGGCCCGATACTATACCCTCACCCCGTGTCGCAAAAAGGAAAATCTTTGACGCCCCGTCTGCCTGCCCCGACGCCTAATGTGGGCGTGGAGGGGTTGGATCCGCCGCGGTGGCCGAACGGCCGGGGCCCGGTTCGGGCGGCCGCCTGCCCGTACGATTGGGAGCTTGCTTGCGGCTGCCCGGAGGGGATACTGTAAGACGTCGGATTGACATAAGGTCCGCTTGGACGCCACAGCCCGCGAGGTGGTGATCATGAATAGAGGCGGAATTCGCGCTGCGGCCTGGTTCCTGGCGGCGGCTGTCGCGCTCTGCGCCCGGCCGCTTCGGGCCGACGACAAGCCGCCCGTACCGGATCTCACCCGCGGCGGGCAACCCGACAAGGGGCACGATTGGACCCTGGGATCCACCGGCGCCAGGGGCTGGATGTGGGGCTGGAAGGGGCATACCACGGACGCGCGCCAGATCCTGGTGACCTCGGTCGCGCCGGGCTCGCCCGCCGATGGGGTCCTGCGGAAGGGCGACGTCATCCTGGGCGTCGACGGCAGGCCGTTCGATGCCGACGCGCGCATCCTGTTTGCGCGCGCGGTGGCGGCCGCCGAGTCCGAGGCCGGGAAAGGCAGGCTCCGCCTTGCGCGATGGCGGGATGAGGTTTCCGAGAACGTCGAAGTTAAGCTCCCCGTCATGGGGACTTACTCCGCGACCGCGCCGCTGGACTGCGCCAAGTCCCGTCAGATACTCGCGCGGGCCTGCCGGGCGATCGCGGAGCGCGGCTTCAAGGACCGCCGGGGGGCCCTCCAGGTTTCCATCGCCAACGACATGAACGCGCTTTTGCTCCTGGCGTCGGGAGACGAAACTCACGCCCCGCTTGTGGCCGAATACGCCCGCAAGGTCGCCGAACATCAGCCGGGCGGCCACGTGTCGTGGGGCTACGCGTACGACACGCTTTTTCTGGCGGAGTACGCGCTGGCGACGCGGGACGAGTCGGTCATGGCGGGGCTCAGGCGGCTGGCGCTCGACATAGCGCGGGGGCAGAGCGGGGTGGGCACGTGGGGGCACAGCTTCGCCAGGCCGGACGGCATCCTCAACGGCTATGGCTGCATGAACCAGCCGGGGATCGTGCTGACGCTGGCGATGGCGCTGGCGCGCGAGGCGGGGGTCAGGGATCAGTTCCTGGAGCAGGCGATCCACAAGGGCGCGCGGTTCATCCGCTGGTACGTCGACAAGGGCGCGGTACCCTACGGCGACCACGACCCGTGGCCCTGGCACGAGGACAACGGCAAGTGCTCCAGCGCCGCGGTGCTCTTCGATCTCCTCGGCGACCGCGAGGCGGCCGCGTTTTTCTCGCGCATGGCGGCGGCGGCCCATGGGGAGCGGGAGAGCGGCCACACGGGCAACTTCTTCAACGTGCTGTGGGCGCTGCCGGGCGTCGCCCGCGCCGGGCCGCATGCCCTGGCGGCCTACTTCAGGGAGCAGTCCTGGTATTACGATCTGATGCGGGGATGGGACGGGCGCTGCCCGCACCAGGGCATTCCGGGTGAGGCGGGCGACAATTACACCGGTTGGGACTGCACCGGGGCGTACCTCCTGGGCTTCGCGCTGCCTCTCCGGAAGATTTATCTGACAGGGAAAAAGGCCTTCGTGACACAGCCGCTCTCCCGCGAGGAGGCCGAGGAGGCGATCGCCGCCGGCCGCGACTTCACCTATTGGGACTGGGGCAGGAAGACGTGCTACGACGGCAGGAGCCTGGAGGCGCTCTTTGCCGGCCTTTCGAGCTGGTCGCCGGCGGTGCGGAAGCGTTCCGCCATCGCGCTGGCCAAGCGGGAGGGCGATTTAGTGCCGCGACTGCTGAAGATGCTCGACGGCGCGGACCGGTATTCGCGGTACGGGGCCTGCGAGGCGCTTGGGTGCCTGGGTGCGCGCGCCGACGCGGCCGGCGACCGGGTGCGGGCCCTGCTGGCCGATAGGGATCCGTGGATGAGGCACCTGGCGGCGGAGGCCCTTCCCCGCATGGGGCCGGCGGTGAGGACGGCGTCGGCGCCGGACTTGTTGCGGGCGGCGGACCGCAAGGATCGGGCGGGGGATCCGCGGGGGCGTGTCCAAGGGACGCTGGCGGAGGCGTTATTTGCGCCGGGGCCGGGAAAGCGGGGGCCCAAGAGCATCCTTTCGGGATCTTTGGAGGGGGTCGACAGGACGCTGCTCTACGCGGCGATGAGGGCGTTGCTAAGGAACGAGGATGGTCGGATCCGCTCGCTGGCGGCGGCGGCGTATCGGAATCTTTCGCAGCAGGATGTCGCGGTGCTGCTGCCGGACATCGTTGAGGCGATCCGCCGGCCCGCCCCGAGCGGCGAGATGTTCGCCGACGGCGTGCGGCTTGCGGGCCTGGATCTGCTCTCTCGGCTGCGTATCCGCGAGGGGATGGATTTGGCCGTGGAGTTGATGGAGCCGGACCGGTGGGGGCGGGGCGAGCGCATCCCGCGCTGCGCGGCGGCGCTGGCGGCTTACGGGGGCAACGCCAAGGGCCACGTTCCCAGGTTGCGCGGGATCCGGGAGGCGGTCATCAAGAGGGATCGTCAGGAGCGGGAGAAGAGCAAGCCCGCCGTGGCGCTGGAGAAGTGCATCGCGGCGATCGAGGGTGACGCCAGTCCACCGCCGCTGCGGGGCATGGAGGAGTTCATACGCGCCGCGCGGTAGGGGCTCCGGCGGGAATCAGGCCTTGGGCGCCGGCGCGGAGGTGAAGGGGGTGCCCACGGGCGGCAGCCTGCCCCTCTTGGCCCTGCCTTCGGTCTTGCGCTTGATGGTGATTTCGTCCTTCAGGATCACCGGGGCCGCCGGGTTGGTGATGTCGGCGACGACGCCCCTGATGATTCCCGAAGGGTCCTTTAGCCACAGGATGACCTTGGTGCCGGCGCCGGTGACGGCGACCAGGTCTCCGTAGGAGAAGGGGATTTCCGGGATCTTGGTCATCTTGTTCCTCCCGAAAGTTTGTCGCGGCCGCCCGTCGTTGACGTCCGCATAATGCTATCCTGCGGACGCTCCTTTGGCAAGCCGGGGCGAGGCTCGGCTTCAGGATCCGGGCCGGGGGCACCGATAAAGGTTATTGCCGGGGTTGCGGCGGGAGGAGGGAGCGGCGTTATGGTGCGCGACCTGAACGACCAGGGGGTGGAGGAGCGGGTTCTGGAGTCGGAGGGGCCCGTGGCGGTGGCGTTTCTCGACTACGACTCGATCCCGTGCCGTCATTTCAGGCCGGAGCTGGAGGCGGTGGCCGAGCAGCTCGACGGGAAGATGTGCTTCTACAAGGTGGACGTCACCGAAAACCCCCTGATCACGGAGGATCTGGGGGTGGAGGCGGTGCCTACTCTTTTGGTCTTCAGGGAGGGGAAGGAGATCGCCCGGTACGAGGGCCCGTACAGCCGCGAGGCGCTGGGCGATCGCATCTTGCAGCTCCTGGCGGGTTCGAAGCCGGCGTCATGAGTGCGGTCGCGCCGCGCGGCGCAGGGATTGCTCGAGCCACCGGGGAAGGCGGCGCTGGCCGGGAAGGAAGGAGCGGATAAAAGAGAGAGAAAGTAAATCGGGATCGCAG
>FWPU01005213.1_pt1 | contig 11899 bp, 10 predicted proteins | sample 2228361 | NCBI WGS metagenome assembly FWPU01 (sample SAMEA103939777, study PRJEB20133) | metagenome | reverse complement strand
GGGAACGCCAGGCCCCGCGGGCGCGGCCCGCGAGCTGGCCTCGCCGCTCGGCGAGCGTGCGGCGCGTGGCGCGGCGGCGGGACTGGCGCCGCTGGGTGCGGAACGACGCCGGGCGATGCACGCTCGCCTGCCGCCACACCTTCACGAACCGCTGGACCGCGGTGAAGCTGGTCAGCGCGAGCATGAGGACCAGGACCGGCACGAGCAGCACCTCGAACAGCACCCCGACACCGAGGGCGATGAGCCGCTCGGCCCGCTCCATGAGCCCGCCGCGCGCGTCGAACCCGAGGGACTCAGCCCGGGCCCGCTCGTAGGAGATCAGCATGCTTGTGGCGAGCACCGCCATCGGCAGGAGCGGCCAGTATCCGCCCCAGTTCGGGTTGTTGGTGAGGTAGACGGCGACCCCGCCGAGGATGAGGGCGTCGGAGACCCGGTCGACCACCGAGTCGAAGAACGCACCACGAGCCGATGCCGTGCCCGAGGCCTTGGCCACCGCACCGTCGAGCACGTCGGGCACCGCGGACAGGACGCCGAAGAGGAAGCCCAGCCGGAGGTTTCCGAGCCCGATGGCGACGCCGGTGGCGATCGCCATCGCCCCACCGAAGAGGGTGAGGTGGTCGGCGGTGACGCCGGTCTTGCGGATGTTTTGGCCGACGGGGCGCAGACCCTTCTCGAAGGTGGCGCGGAAACGACCGTCGATCATGGCGACTCCTGGGGGCTCGTCGCGTTTGCACCAGGCTAACAGTCGCGTGGTCGGGATCCCAGCACCACGCCACGGCCTCCCGACCCCGCCGCCCCCGGCCCGAAGGGTCGGCCCGCATCGCCGGCGCGAGACCCGCCCAAGTGTGCCTACGCTCTTCCGGCACGAAAACCAGCAGCCAGGCAGCGCGAACGCAAAGGGGGCCTCGTGAACCAGGTCGCACCGGAGAAGATCCGCAACGTTGCCCTGGTTGGGCACGGTGGCACGGGCAAGACCACCTTGGCCGAGGCGTTGCTGTTCATCTCAGGCGCCACATCGAGAATGGGGCGGGTCGAGGACGGCACAACCGTCCTCGACTTCGACCCGGAGGAGCAGAAGCGCCACCAGTCCCTGTCGCTGGCCCTGGCACCGGTCGAGTGGAAGGGCCACAAGATCAACCTGATCGACACGCCGGGCTACGCCGATTTCGAGAGCGAGGTACTCGCTGCGTTGCGCGTCGTGGACCTCGCGGTGTTCGTCGTGAGCGCGGTCGAGGGCGTCGAGGTGCAGCACGAGCGGCTCTGGAAGGAAGCGGCCCGCCTCGGCGTGCCCCGCATGGTGTTCGTGAACAAGCTCGACCGTGACAACGCCTCCTTCCAGCGCACCCTGGACCAGCTGCGCGACGTGTTCGGGGCCGGCGTCGCGCCACTCGAGTTGCCGATCGGAGAGGAGTCGGCGTTCACCGGGGTGGCCGACCTGCTGACCGACAAGGCGTTCATCTACTCCGGCGGGAAGGCGACCGAGGGACCGATCCCCGACGAGATGGAAACCCTCGAGCACGAGGTCCATGACAACCTCGTGGAAGGCATCGTCGTCGCCGACGACGCGCTCCTCGAGCGCTACCTCGACGGCGACGTGCCGTCGTTCGAGGAGCTCGAACGCACCCTCGCCGTCGGGGTCGACAACGCCCAGGTGTTCCCGGTCGTGTGCGGCTCGGCGTCGGGTCTCGTCGCCGTGGACCGTCTCGCCGACTTCATCTGCGAGATCGGGCCCTCGCCTCTCGATCGCCCACCCGTCGAGGTCACCGCTGGCGGTGAGCCGGTGGAGGTGAAACCCGACGCCTCCGGCGACCCGCTGGCCTTCGTCTTCAAGACGATCGCCGATCCTTACGTCGGCCAGGTGTCGCTGTTCAAGGTCCTGTCGGGCACGATCCGCAGCGACGATCATCTCGTGAACTCGCGCACCGGCACCGACGAGCGGCTCCACGGGCTGTTCACCGTTCGGGGCCGGGAGCAGATCAGCGTGGCCGCGGTGCCGGCCGGTGACATCGCCGCGGTGGCCAAGCTCTCGAAGACCGCGACCGGCGACACCCTGGCCCCAAAAGGCAAGCCGGTCGTCGTGCCACCGCTCGAGATGCCCGACCCGGTGCTCGCGATCGCCGTGGTCGCCAGGACCCAGGCCGACGAGGACAAGCTCGCCAATGCGCTCCACCGGCTACAGGACGAAGATCCGGCGCTGGTCATCGAGCGGAACGACGAGACGAAGCAGACCCTGTTGCGGGGCATGGGCGACACGCACCTCCAGATCACGCTGGAGAAGCTCGAGCGGAAGTTCGGCGTCTCGGTCGACACCGAAGAGGTGAAGGTGCCCTACCGGGAGACCATCACGGGCACCGCAGAGGCCGAGGGCAAGTACAAGAAGCAAAGTGGCGGTCACGGCCAGTTCGGAGTGTGCAACCTGAGGATCGAACCGCTCGGCCGGGGCGAGGGCTTCGAGTTCATCGACCAGATCGTCGGGGGCGCGATCCCGCGCCAGTTCATCCCTGCGGTCGAAAAGGGCATCGAGGAGACGATGGCCGAAGGTGGCGTGTACGGCTTCCCGGTCGTCGACGTCAGAGTCGTCTGCTACGACGGAAAGTTCCACTCGGTCGACTCGTCGGAGATGAGCTTCAAGATGGCCGGTCGACTGGGCTTCAAGGCGGCCATGGAGAAGGCCAACCCGGTGATCCTCGAACCGATCTCGCGCATCGAGGTCACCGTTCCGAGCGAACTGCAGGGCGACGTGATGGGCGACCTCAACTCTCGCCGGGCCCGGGTGCAGGGCAGCGAGATGGCGGACTCGGGTTGGCAGACGATCATCGCGACCGTTCCCACCGCCGAGATCCGCCGCTACGCCACCGATCTCCGGTCGATGACCAGCGGCCGGGGCCGGTTCAGCGCTCGCCACGACCACTACGACATCCTCCCTGCCCACCTGGTCGACGCTGTCGCGGCCGAGGGAAGGAAGTCGGAGTGACCGGTCTGGACCTGTCGCGACTCTCGTCGTCGGATGCCGTCACCGCGCTGCGGTCGTTCCCCCGGCGCTACCGCGACGAGGTCCTGCCGGTCCCCGACGACCCGAGCGTCCGGGAGTGGGCCCACCGGGTCGGGCCCGAGGGCGAATCGGCGATGGACATCCTCGACCACACCACCCGGGTGCTCCATCTCCTCTCCAGGGCGCTGTACCAGACGATCGTCTCCGGCGACCGGGCGGTGCTGCACCCCGGCGTGCTCGATCCGAACCAACGCCACTTCGAGCAGCCCGCGCCCGACTCGACCGTGGAGCAGGCCCTTGAGCGTTTCGCGGACGCGTGCGAGGAGATGGCGACCGAGGTGGACCGGGTGCATCACGGGGACTGGTCCACGCGCACGGCCCGTATCGCCGACGGCGGCGAGATCAGGCCGTTCGACCTCGTGACCGAAGCGGTGCGCACCTGTGCCGACAACCTGGCACGCATCCGGGCCACGCTGGCGTCGGTCCGCGACTGACCGGCGATCGCGCTGGTCGTCGGTCTTGCGACCTCGCCGCCCACGACCACGGCCCCGTCCTGCGGGAAGAGCCCCGGTGGATTAGGCCACCACCGCACCACCGGCGTGATTATCAGATACGATAACGCAGAATGGGGTCCAAGAGTCCGGTGTTGCGCGACGTTCTTGCGTCGGCGGCCCGGCTGCAAGCCGCGGTGCCCGACGCCGTCCTCGTCGGCGGCGCGGCCGCCGCGCTGCACGCCGGGCACCGGGACTCATTCGATCACGACCACGTGCTACCCGACCTCGCCGCCCGCTACGAAGCGGTGCTCGAAGCGGTGGAAGCCACCGAGGGTTGGGCCACCTCCGTGCGCGCATCCAAACCACCGTTCACCCTCATGGGTAGATTGGGAGGAATCGAAGCTGGCTTGCGTCAGCTTCGCCGCGCTCGACCGCTTGAGACCTGCCGTGTGGAAGTCGACGGCGGCACAGTCGTCGCCCCGACTGCGGAAGAAGCCCTGCGGGTGAAGGCCTATCTCGTCGTACAGCGCAACGCGGTGCGTGACTACCTCGATGTCGTCGCATTGGCAGACCATCTCGGCATCGAGCACGCGGTCGCGACGCTCGCCCGGATCGACGACTACTACACCGACCGCTCGGGCGAGCGCGGCTCCGTGCTCACGACGCTGGCCGTTGCGCTGGCCGATCCTCGACCCGTCGACGTCGAGGTCACGAAAGAGCTTCACCGCTACAAGGGTCTCGACCCACGCTGGCACCGGTGGTCAGAGGTGGTCTCGGCGTGCCGGGAGCTCGCCGTGCGACTCAGCGGGATCTCGTGATGCCGCTGCAGTTCCGCAACGTCGACGCGTCACCCCGCGACGACGTCACGACCTGGCCCTACGAGGCGCTCGTCACTGCGATCGACCGCGGTCTGGTGCCGGATTGGCAGCCGATCTTCGCCGAGATCCGCCGCTTCCCCTGGGGCCCCGTCGCCCGTCGAGTCGAGCGGTACCTCACCTACCGGGAGCCCGATGGCGTCAGCGTGCTGTTCCGGGAGGCCATCGAACGGGCCCGAGCGGATGCGGCGCAGTCAGAGCGAGCCGAGGTGGCGGCCAGGGTGCGAGCGGCGGTGGCACGCTCGGGCCTCAGCGCCGCCCGCTTCGCCGAGCTGGTCGGGACGAGCGCATCCCGGCTGAACACCTACACCTCCGGTTCGGTCGTGCCGTCGGCGTCGATGCTCGTGCGCATCGAACGAACGGCCGGCGCGCTCGACGCCGGGGGCGCAGCCGATCGGTAGCTCACGACCAGTCTTCGGGGTTGTCCTCGACGAAGTACTCGACGACGGAACCGTCGACGCCGTCGACGAGGACGAGGCCCCGCTTCTCGGGGGGCTCCTCGGCCGAGTACAGCAGGATCCGCCACGTCGGCCGGCTGAGCAGCCCCCGCCACCCCATCTGGGCGCTGGCGTGCCCGACGGGAAACCCGACGGCCTTCACCGCCACGACGAGCGCGTCGCGCTCATCGACCTCGAGATCCCATCCGGTGACGAAGCTGTACGCCCCGATGACGACCAGCCCGATCGACGCCCACAAGAAGCCGCCGTTGACGAGCGGCGATCCGTCGTCGCGGTTGACGAACCACAAGCCCGCGCAGACCAGCGCGATGACCCAGTAGAGCACCGCGGGGAGGCGGCGCCGGTTGTTGTTGGGGAACAGGTAGGGCCCGACGTAGCCCGCCGCGTTGAGGTCCTCGGGCAGCGCGTCGCGGATGTCGTCGTCCGAAAGCGCCTTGGTTGGCGACTCGCCGTCGATCGGGCGTTGCTCGTCAGCCATCGGGGCGACCGTAGCCGTCGCCCCGTACCGGCAGCCAACGGCCGCGCTTCAGGAACCGGTTCCGTTGCGGGGCCACGCCGCCCGCAGCTTGGACCAGCTCTGGCCGAGGGTCTCGGGCATCACCCGGGTCTGGGCGACGGCGGTCATGAAGTTGGTGTCGCCCGACCACCGCGGCAGCACGTGCACGTGCAAGTGGTCGGGAACCCCCGCACCGCCCGCCCGTCCCAGGTTCATCCCGAGGTTCACTCCGTCGCACCCGTAGGCCGCCTTGATCGCCACGACCGCGTCGCGCACGGTGGACCACAGCTCGGTGTGCTCGGCCTCGTCGAGATCCTCCAGCTCGGCCACGGCCCGGTTCGGCATCACGAGGACGTGGCCGTTGGTGTACGGGTACGCGTTGAGGATCACGAAGCAGCGCTGGCCCCGGTGCACGATGAACGTAGCGTCGTCGGGCTCACCACTGTTGAGGATCCGCTCGAACAGCGAACCATCGCTGTCGGGCTGCAGCACCGACGCGTCAGCTGACACTTCTTCGATGTAGCTGCTGCGCCATCCCGCCCACAAATGGTCGAGTCCCACGCCGGTCACCCCGTCACGCCATCACACGTGGGCCAAGACATCGGCGGTGAGCCGATCGATGAACTCGTCGATCGGCACGCCGCGCTCGACGTCGCCACCGCGAGGGTTGACGCCGACCGTGCCGGCTTCGACGTCGTCGTCACCGACGACGAGCACGTACGGGATCTTTTCCAGCTTGGCCTTCCGGATACGCCCACCGAGCGGCTCGTCGGCCCGTACCACGTCGGCCCGGAACCCCTCGGCGTTCAAGCGGTCGGCGAGACGGTCGGCGTAGGCGTCGTGGTCGTCGCGCACCGGCAGCAGGCGCACCTGCACCGGGGCGAGCCACGCGGGGAACGCCCCGGCGTAGTGCTCGAGCAGGACCCCGAAGAACCGCTCGATCGAGCCGAACAGGGCGCGGTGGATCATGATCGGGCGGTGCCGACCACCGTCGCTGCCGATGTACTCGAGCTCGAAGCGCTGCGGCAGCTGGAAGTCGACCTGGATCGTCGACATCTGCCACGTGCGGCCGATGGCGTCGCGGGCCTGCACCGAGATCTTCGGACCATAGAACGCACCGCCACCCTCGTCGAGCACGAGGTCGAGGTCCATCGTCCCCGCGACCGATCGCAGCGTCTCGGTCGCCTCCTCCCACTCCTCGTCGGTCCCGACGGCCTTGCCCTCGGGTTTGGTCGAGAGCTCCAGGTAGAAATCGTCGAGGCCGTAGTCACGCAGCAGGTCCAAGACGAAGTGCAGGATCGTCGTCAGCTCGTCGACCAACTGCTCCCGGGTACAGAAGATGTGGGCGTCGTCCTGGGTCATGCCCCGGACCCGGGTCAAGCCGTGCACCACCCCCGACTTCTCGTACCGGTAGACCGTCCCGAACTCGAACAGCCGCAGCGGCAGGTCGCGGTAGGACCGTTGCCGGCTTCGGTAGATCAGGATGTGGAACGGGCAGTTCATCGGCTTGAGGTAGTAGTCCGTGCCCCCGTCGAGCTCCATGGGCGGGTACATGCCGTCGGCGAACCAGTCGAGGTGCCCGGACGTCTCGAACAGGTTCGACTTGGAGATGTGGGGCGAGTAGACGAACTCGTAGCCCGCCTGCTGGTGCCGCTCGCGGGAATAGTCCTCCATCAAGCGCCGGACGAGCCCTCCTTTCGGATGGAACACCGCGAGGCCCGAACCGATCTCGTCGGGGAACGAGAAGAGGTCGAGCTCGACCCCGAGACGGCGGTGGTCACGCCGCTCCGCTTCTTGGAGCCGATGGAGGTGCTCCTCCAGCGCCTTTCTGCTCTCCCACGCGGTGCCGTAGATCCGCTGGAGCATCGGGCCCTTCTCGTTGCCCCGCCAGTAAGCACCGGCCACCTTCTGCAGCTTGAAGTGACCGAGCCGGCCCGTGCTTGGCACGTGCGGACCGCGGCACAGGTCCACGAAACCCTCGGTGTTGCGGTACAAGCTCACGCGGCCGTCGCCCGCCACCTCGGACGCATCGACCTTCTCGATGATCTCGCGCTTGTACGGCTGGTCGGCGAAGACCTCGAGACCCTCCTCGAACGAGCACTCGCTCCGCACGAACGGCTGGTTCTCGGCGACGATCTCTCGCATCTTGGCCTCGATGGCCGCGAGATCGTCGTCGGAGAAGGTGCGCCCGTCCGGCAGCTCGAAGTCGTAGTAGAAGCCGTTCTCGATGGCCGGGCCAATGGCGAACTTGGCCCCGGGAAAGAGGGCGAGCACCGCCTGAGCGAGCACATGGGCGGTGGAGTGGCGCAGCACCTCGCGGCCCTCGTCGGATTCAGCGGTGATGATGGCCACTTTGGCACCGTCGGGCAGCGGAGCCGACAGGTCCCGCAGCTCGCCGTCGACCCGGGCAACCAGCGCCGCCTTGGCCAGACCGGAGCCGATCGACTCGGCCAGGTCAGTCGCGGTCGATCCCGCCGGAAGCTGCTTGATGGAGCCGTCGGGAAGGGTGATCGCGATCTGGTCGGGCATGCCCCGGAGCCTACCGGCGGCACCTATCCCCTAGCAGATGCAGTTTGCAGCACCGCAGTGGACGACCGCCGCCCGCTCGCGGTCTCACCCGCGACCCCCGAACCGTTACCGCCGACGGCGACGCGAGCGGGCTCGGCCGGGAGCGTTTCACTCTTCTTCGTCGCGTAGGTGTCGACGTACTCCTGCCCGCTCAGCTCGCGGATCTCGTACATCACCTCGTCAGTGATCTGGCGCAGGACCAACCGGTCATCGGCCCGGTCGAGGTACCTCGTGACATCGATCGGTCGGCCGAAGCGGATGCGAGCCATGCGGAACGGCTTGGGGAACTTGGCGTCCGGCGGTTGGATGCGGTCGGTGCCCTGGATGCCGGTCGGGATGATCGGGCACCGGCAGCGCAGCGCGAGGCGGGCGACACCGGTGTGGCCCTTGTGGAGCAAGCCGTCGCGCGAGCGCGTGCCCTCCGGATAGATGCCGAACAGCTCCCCCCGGTTCAGCACGCGGGCGGCAGCGTCGAGCGCCCGCTGCGCCTTCTCACCACCACCTCGGTCGATCGGGATCATGCCGAGCGCCGGGAACAGGTACTTGGTCTTCCAGTCGTCCAGGTACTCGGCCTTGCCCACGTAGGTGATGCGCCGGGACAGCACTGCGGGGACGAAGAACGAGTCGAGGACCGAGACGTGGTTGGGGGCGATGATCGCCGGTCCCTCGGCCGGGACATGCTCGAGCCCGTCAACCTCCACCCGGAACAGGAACCGGAACACCGGGGTGGCCACGAACTTGGCGAAGCCGTAGAGCTGGCCGGCCTCCCGCCGCTCCGACTGCGCCCCGCTGCTCTCCCCGCCGGCCATCTCGGACAGTCTGCCCCAGTTGGTAGCCGGCGCGTCGGGATCACGGGCAATTCAGCGCGGATTCAGCCGGCCACAGTGATCGGAGCATCGAGATCGACGCCGAGCAACCGGGCCGCGCGCCTGACGCCGCGGCCTCCGGCCGCCGCGGCGTCGATGGCCGCGACCGCAGCGGGCGTGTCGAGGTCGGCATCCAGCGCCTGGCGCACCGCAGCGAGCGCGTCGTCGTCATCGGCCGAGCCAGGAACGAGGGTGGCCGACCACCACCGTTCGAGCCGTTCGGCGGCCTCGAGCATCAGATCGCGGTTCCAATCCCAGGACTCCCGGTAGTGATGAGCGGCGATAGCGAGACGGATGGCTCTGGGGTCGTACCGCTTCAGCAGCTCGCTGACAAAGACCAGGTTGCCGAGCGACTTGGACATCTTCTCGCCGTCCATGCGCACCATGGCCTGGTGCATCCAGTGACGCACGAACGGCTCGCCCGTCGCCGCCTCCGATTGAGCCGACTCGCACTCGTGGTGCGGGAAGATCAGATCCGCGCCACCGCCGTGCAGGTCGATGGTGGTGTCGAGCTCCCGCAGGGCGAGCGCGGAGCACTCGATGTGCCACCCGGGACGCCCAGGTCCCCACAGTGACTCCCAGGCCGGCTCATCCGGCGCCGAGGGCTGCCAGAGCACGAAGTCGAGCGGATCCCGCTTGTTGGGGTCGTCGGGGTTGCCGCCCCGCTCACGTGCGAGCTCGATCATCTCGTCTCGGCTGAGATGGCTGATCGATCCGAACCGCTCGAAGGAGTTGACGTCGAAGTAGACCGCCCCGCCGCTCTGGTAGGCATGACCTCGGTCGAGCACCATGCCTATGAAACCCCGGATGTCGGCAATGGCGGAGGTCGCCCGTGGTTCGCTCCAGCACGTCACCACGTTCAACGCGACCATGTCGGCGTCGAACCGGGCGGTCTCGGCGGCCGCCAGGTCGAGGTAGTGGACACCGAGCTCCCGTGCCTTGCGCAAGATGTCGTCATCGACGTCGGTGACGTTGCGGACGCAGCGCGTGCCGTGACCGCGGTCGCGCAGACGCCGTTGGAGGATGTCGTAGGTGACGTAGGTGGCGGCGTGCCCGAGGTGGGTGGCGTCATACGGCGTGATGCCGCACGTGTACATGGTGACGAGCGGCCCTGGGGTGAACTCCACCACGCGACCCGCGGCGGTGTCATAGAGCCGCATGGGCGATTCGCCCGCCGGATCCGCAGGTGAAGGAGTCGCTGCGACACCGGGGTTGCGGGGGTCGAAATCCGCCGCAGCCAGGAGCTCGTCGGCCTGTCCCTGGACAACCACGGGACGAAGGGTAACCGGGCGGTTCGGCGTTACAGGTCCCTGAGCCCGGTGAACTTCACCGCGACCCGGGTCTTGTAGCGGACGTTGAGCTGCAGGAGCACCGCGGCGAAGGCCTCGATGGGCGCGGCGTTCGACAGCTCCCCGGCGTCGAGCGGGCGCATGTTGGGGATCTTGCTCACGATGTCGATCGTGGCGTTGGTGGCCACGGAGTAGTCGGAGCAGATGAGGACGTCGCTGTCGACCGGCTCGTCGAGATCGCCGAGCTCCTTGGCCGGAACGTGATGGAAAGCGGCGGCAACGTGGGATTTCGGCACCGCGGCCTGGACGCTGGCGGCCACCGACCCCCGAGGCGGCACGAGCGGTTGGAACTCGTGACCGACCTTGGCGAGGGCGTTGGCCATCGAGATCACGACCTTGCCCTGTAGCTGGCGGGCGACCGACGCCGCGGTCGAAGCGGCGGCATCCCAGGGCGTGGCGATCACGACGAGGTCGGCGTTTGCGGCACCGGGGTTGTCGCTGGCCTCGATCGCCAGCTCCCGCCCGGACCACCGCTCGAGGAGGTTGTCCCGCACCTCCATCGCCCGGTACTTCGACCGGGACCCGACCACCACGTCGAACCCGACCGACGCCAGACGCGCCGCGAGCCCGCTCCCTGCTGGTCCGGTTGCCCCGAGGATGCCGATCTGCATGGCGCGACACCCTAGTTGCGTGGGCCGGGTGGCCCAATTTCGGCGGTGTGACCGATCCCCCCCGGGGGCGTGGCTGGAGTGCCGCGGCTGACCGACCGAAAGACGCGTACGGCACGCCAGCCAGCACAGGAACCACGCCCCGCGCGAAACTTGTCGGAGCCAGAAGGGGAGCGCTGATGGCGAACCAGGCGATCGTCGATCAAGGAAGGAAGGCGACCGCACCATCGAGCGCGCCCCACCGGTCCGGCCTGGGACGCGACGCCGTCCCCGCGGCCCATTCCCCCGCCCTGACCGGCGCCGCGGAGATCGTCGCGCTGGTCGAGCGATTGGCTGAGCGGCAAGGACGAGACGATCTGCTCAACGAGCTCGTCGCCATCCGGTCCCGCCTCGTCGTCACCCCCATCCCGGTGCTCATCGTCGGCGGGCCAAGCCAGGGCAAGAGCAGCCTGGTCAACGCGCTGGCCGGCGGTCCGATCTGCCCCGTGGGCGCCGACCGGGTCACAACCACGTCCGCGGCACTGGCCTACGCGGCCGACTACGGCGCCGCCGCGGTCATGGAGGCCACCCCGGGACGAGCCGATCTCGGACCCCGCTCCCGGCGTGTACCCTACGGCGAAGCGATCGCTCTGCTGCACGACGACACCAACCCGGCCAACGCCTGGCGGGTCCGCAGCGTCGAGCTGGGCGTGCCGTCACCGCTGCTGGCCCGCGGTCTCGAGCTCATCGACACGCCACCGGTCGAGAACCTCTGGTCGCCCGCCACCCTGCGGCTCCTGACCGCGATGACGAGCGCGGCGGCCGTCGTCCTCGTGTCGGGCGCATCGGCCGAGTTGACGGCGGGCGAGCTCGACCTACTGCGGGTGGCCAGCGCGCTGTGCCCGCGCCTCGTCGTGGCGGTGAACGGCACCGAGACCTTCCCGGGATGGTCCGCCGTCGTCGAACGCAACGAACTGCTCCTGGAGGCGCGCGGGGTGCCGGCTGAGGTGTTTGCGGTGGACGCCTCGGGCTACTGGAACGACTCAGGTGGCGTGCCGCCCGGGCCAGACCCCGGGATGCAGGAGCTGGCCCGCTACCTCGAAACCGTCGTGCTCGAAACCGAACAGACTCGCATCACGCGGGCGTTGACCGAGGCCTTCTGGGCTGCGGACCGGCTGCGGATGCGGCTGTCGGCGGAGCGGGCACTGATCGGC
>FWPU01011876.1_pt1 | contig 11900 bp, 14 predicted proteins | sample 2228361 | NCBI WGS metagenome assembly FWPU01 (sample SAMEA103939777, study PRJEB20133) | metagenome | reverse complement strand
GAGAGACAACGGTGGAACCGCTGAGCGGCAGCGTCGGCATAGATCGCGTGCGTGGCCGGCCAGCGATGCGCGGCTGGCGCAAGATGGCCGGCCCTGGTCAATCCGGAGGGTAGCGCCCATTGCCCGACCCGGCCTTGCAACGTCTGCGGATCACCTACAGCAAAGGGGAGGCGATTCGCTTTATCTCTAACCTGGACCTTATGCGTCTGTGGGAGCGTGCGGCGCGGCGCGCCGGACTCCCCTTGGCCTATTCACACGGATTTAACCCACAGCCGAAGATAGCCAATGCCCATGCGTTGCCTGTCGGTTGCGCAGGGGAAAACGAAGTGCTGGATATGTGGCTGGAAAAACGCATGGAACCAGAAGAGGTCGCCCACCGCCTGCGGGATGCCCTCCCTCCTGCCGCTCAACTGATCCGCGTTGAGGAAGTAGATCCCCGCGAGCCATCGCTGCAATCACGTGTGTGTGCAGCCGAATATCGGGCATACGTGCAGACGCAAGAGGCAGAATATACGCTCACCGAACGTGTGCAAGCGCTCCTTTCGGCTCACGAGCTGTCGCGCCGGTACGTACGCCACGGCAAACCGCCGGTCATGTACGACCTGCGCCCGTTGCTGCTAGAACTCAGGCTGTTAGGACGCACTGAAGAAGAGGCTATCTTCTGGATGCGGCTGCGCGCGGAACCGGGCGCGACAGGCCGCCCGGATGAGGTGCTGGATGCCCTAGGCCTGGCCGATGCCCCGCGCAGGGTGGTGCGCGAGCGGATCATCTTCACAGAACATGCGCAGATGGCTCCGGCGATGACAACGCCGGCCATCTCGGCTGAAGATACCGATGAATTACCGTCTGAGAGGGCCGACTATCCTGGCTAAGGAGCGGTGACTCTTTTTGACATTTCCTGCCATTAGGGTTATAATTTTTTTGTAGCCGCCAGGGCGCAAGCCCTGGCGCATCGCGCAGGAGGAATGTAGATGTACGCGGTGGTTGAGACCGGCGGTAAACAATATCGCGTGAGTGCGGGCGACACGATAAGCGTAGAGAAACTCCCCGCCACCGTAGGCGAGCAGGTCACCCTTGAGCGCGTTCTCTTGGTGGCCGATGGTGATACCGTGCACGTGGGTCATCCCCTGGTGGAGGGCGCGCGCGTGCAGGCCACCGTGGTTGAGCACGGCCTAGGGCCTAAGATCATCATCTTTAAGTATAAAGCAAAGGAACGCTACCGGCGCAAGGGCGGCCATCGTCAGGAGATAACCCGCCTGCGCGTGGACGAAATTGCGCTAGGCTGATGCGCGACAAGGCCATAGCAAACGATCTGTCAGTGGACCACGGAAGGAGAAGCAAAGATGGCGCATAAGAAAGGCGGCGGCAGTAGCCGCAACGGGCGTGACAGCCGATCGCAGCGCCTCGGCGTGAAGCGATTTGACGGGGAAGCCGTGCGGGCCGGAACGATCATCGTCCGCCAACATGGCACCAAGTTCAAGCCCGGCCACAACGTGATGGTAGGCAGCGATTACACCCTTTTCGCCACCATTGACGGCTTCGTGAAGTTTGAGCCGTATTCTCAGAACCAGAAGCGGGTCAGCGTCTATCCCGAACGCGCCGTGGCCTAGCCCAGGCTTCCACGGCCATCCCTTTCGGCCCTGCGTATCCCGGCGCGTCCGGCCCGCAGACCAGCCGGAGAAAGGCATCTGCTGAATGAAAGCTAAGATTCATCCGAAGTATTATCCTAATGCTAAGGTGATATGTGCCTGCGGCAACACATGGACCACAGGCTCCACCAAAGAAGTGATCCGTACCGATCTTTGCTCTAAGTGTCATCCTTTCTTCACAGGCGAACAGCGCATTGTGGACACGGCCGGCCAGGTGGACCGCTTCATCAAGCGACTGGAGCGGAAAGACACCGTGATCGCCGAGGTAGAGGCACAGAGGCAGGCCGCCGCTGCCGCCGCCGAAGAAGAACGGCTTGCGATCCGGCGAGGTGACAGATCGCGAACCAGAAGGACAGAAGCCCCTGCATCCGGCAGGGGATAATGGAGCCAATCCTAGAGGGGCAGATACGTCATCTGCCCCTTTTTCTTTCCACGCCATTTCATTTATTATCCACGGGAGGCATCGTTATGGAGCGGCGAGGTAGCGGCGGCTGGATAGAACTCATCTGCGGCAGCATGTTCAGCGGCAAGACCGAGGAACTCCTCCGTCGTCTGCGCCGCGCCGAGATTGCCCGCCAGCGAGTGCAAGTCTTCAAGCCGAGCATTGATAACCGCTACGGACAGGCGCGCGTGGCCTCGCACAGCGGTGTTGGCCGCGAAGGCATCAGCGTCTCATCCGCTTCAGAGATCCTGGCCCAGGTGCAACCGGAAACCGAGGTCGTTGCCATTGACGAGGCACAATTTTTTGATGACTCCATCGTAGAGGTATGCACCACGCTGGCCGACCGGGGCAAACGAGTGATCGTGGCCGGCCTGGAACTGGACTTCCGAGGCGAGCCCTTCGGCCCCATGCCCTTGCTGATGGCGCAAGCCGAACACCTAGATAAGTTGCATGCGATCTGCGTCGTCTGCGGAGGCGAGGCCAGCCGCACGCAACGCCTTGTCAACGGTAAACCCGCGCATTACAACGACCCCATCATCGTCGTAGGCGCGCAAGAGATGTACGAGGCGCGCTGCCGCCAGTGCCACGAAGTGCCGGGAAAGCCGGAGCGCCTCGCGCTGCCTGCCCAAAGCAGCCCCGATAGAGGTTAATGCATCTGCCGTCGGTTTCCCGCTGCTGGCTATCTCAACTGCGCCAGAACCGCCAACAAATCCGCTGCCAGCGGTGACTCAAACTCAACATATTTGTCGTTTGATGGCAGGCGAAAGCCGAGACGATGCGCATGAAGGAACTGACGCGGACAACCCAGCGCGGCGGTGCGGCGGCCATAGACCATATCACCGACGATGGGATGCCCTAACCAGGAGAAGTGCACCCGAACCTGATGGGTGCGGCCCGTTTTAGGCTCGGCAGCCACAAGGGTGTAACCGGTGTAGCGCGCGACCACGCGATATTCGGTAACGGCCTCGCGCCCGCCCGCAATGACGGCCATGCGTTGCCGATGGCGGGGATCGCGGCCGATAGGGGCCTCTATGCGACCATGCTCGGCGGGAGGGTAGCCCTCAAGCAGGGCCAGATAGACCTTGTGCACAGCGCGGTTCTTGAATTGGCCCTGCAAATGGCGGTACGCAAGATCGTTCTTGGCGACCAGTATGAGCCCGGAGGTGCCTTTGTCAAGCCTGTGCACGATGCCTGGGCGCTGGGTGCCGCCGATGCCTGCCAGATCCGGGGCATGGGCAAGCACCGCGGCCACCAATGTACCGGCCTGGTGGCCGGGAGCCGGATGCACGACCATCCCCGCGGGCTTGTCAACCACCAGAAGGTCGTTGTCTTCATATACGATGCGTAGCGGGATCGGTTCCGGCTTTACCTCGCTTGGCACGGGCGGAGGGAGTCGCACCCGGATGCAATCCCCGGCTCTGACCTGATAGCTGGCTTTGGGCCACGCGCCGTTGACCGTGATGAGGCCCTCGGCCAGCAGTCGCTGCACTTGGGCACGCGAGAGGTCAGGGCATTGGGACGCGATGTATTTGTCCAGCCGCTCACCCGGCTTGGCTACCACGATCTCCCATTGATCCATAGGCCCTCAAGACACAACAAGGCCGAGAACATCTCATCTCGGCCTCGCCATCGTTAACCCTCCCTCACGCTCTCACCGGAGCCGGTAGGGTCCGTCTTCTTGGCCGGCTGGTCTCGCTCCAGGGTCATCAGTATTGCCAGAATGATGACACCCGTGACGATACAAATGTCTGCCACGTTGGATGTGAACCAGCGATAGCGGCCTATGCCCAAGTCAATGAAGTCGGTGACATGCCCCCCCTGGCGCAGACGATCTGTCAGATTACCCAGCGCACCACCCAACTGTAACCCCAGACTCAAACGCACCAGGTTGCGGTGGGTCGGGAGATAGCGCGCGTAGATCGCAATGGCGATCACGACCACCAAGGGGATGAGGATAAAGACGAGGCCGCGATCGCGCAGGAGACCGAAGGCTACGCCGGTGTTGGTGATGTAAGTGAACGCAAGCAAGTCGCCCAGGAAAGGAACGGGATACCAGGGCTGCATAGGCGTCAGGTTGCGGACTACCCAGGCCTTACTCAACTGATCGGCCAGAAAGACGATGCCAGCCACAGCCGGCACAATCATCATACGCCAACGATTTTTCACGGCAACCTCATTTTCTGCGACAGCGAGAAGACCGTCACTTTAATCCTTTCTATGGGTTCTCCAGTCGCCACAGGCGTTCGGCAGGCCCTGCGCCGGCACCGACCCGCTCGGCATAGGCCCTTATGTGTAGCGGATATGAGGAGACATCGCCGAATACGCCGGTCAACTGTGAAACGTAGCACCCTACTGCCGTGATGCGTGCCAGCAAGTCTCTCTCGCTAAGCCTGTGAACCTCGCCAACCCACGTCGCGCCAGGTGGCTCTGACAGCGCTGCCGAGAGGGAGCCCGCCGTCTCCGCATACGGCAATTCCTCATAGAACAGGACAGAATATCCCTGCTCATGCAGGCGTAGGGCAGCGCGGCGCACCAATTGATGATCAACATGGTTTCCCACGGCCAACGGCGCATAGACCACACTTCTCCGGCGCGCGCCCAGACGTTTGCGTAGATCACGGGCAAGCCGCGCGATCAATGGTTCCTCCGCAGGATGCAACGGCGCGAAGAGGGTCGCGTTAGATGTGTAGAACCACACACGGCGGCGGCTCCCCTTACCCCGATAGATAGCATCGGGCCAATTCAGATACTCCCCACGAGCCCCCAAGGCGGCCACCGCGCAGGCATCCTCTTCCAGACGTAACCGGTGCGCAGCGGCCATATCTTGTGGACGCCCCCATCGCGCGTGGTGTTCACGGGCAAAAGGGGAGAGGTTATCGTCCGGAGCCATCCCGCACATGATCGTCAGGATGCAGACTTCCTCACCCCCCTCTGCCAGTTGCCTAACGCGTCCGCCGCACGAGAGGGCAACGTCATCCAGATGGGGCGATAGGAAGAGATGCACCCACGTCCCCTCTAGAAGAGAGCCGTCGCCAATTGGGAGCGGTAACGGCGCGTGATCGGGTTTTCATCGCCCAAAATCCGGAAGATGGCGAGCATGGTGACGCGCGCCTTCTCGCGCAGTTTCCCCCGATCATTGCGCACCACTTCCAATAACTCGGTCAGGGCCGTCTCATATTCCTCGCGTGCGGCCAACAGACTCCCCAAGTTGAGGCGCGCTTCCAGGTCTTGTGGATTGGCTGTTAAACGGGCCCGGCATCTGCTCTCATCTGCGCCGTTCGCTCCCTGCTTCAATTGCACCCTGGCCAGAAGGCGTTCTGCTTCCTCTCGCTCGGGGCGCCCGTAGGGCACTTGCTCCAGCCAACGAGCGGCCTCTTCTCCATCGCCCTGTGCCAGAAGCGTTCGCCCCAGACCCAGGAGTGCGCCCGCGTGGCCCGCTTCGGCTGCTGCCGCCTGCCGATAGCGCGCGATGGCCTCATCCAGCCGGCCTTGCTGCTCCAACCTGAAGCCTTCAACCACGAGCCCATCGGCCGCGCTGGGCGCGAGCCTGCGCAAAAACTCGCGCACACGCGGCTCCGGTTGAGCCCCCACGAACTCGCCGACCACCCGACCCTGCCGAAAGGCCTTGACCGTCGGAATCCCCTGCACGCCATACTGCTGGGCCGTGCGCGGGTTATTGTCCACGTTCATCTTGGCGAGAACGAACGCACCGTTAGCCTCGCGTGCCAACCTCTCCAGCACGGGCCCCAACACGCGACACGGCCCACACCAGGGAGCCCAGAAATCCACCACCACCGGCACGTGCGCCGAGCGTTGAAGGACCGCGCTCTGAAAAGTGCTATCGCTCACCTCTATAATCACATCGGTTTGCGTTTGTTCCACAGCAATTCTCCCAACAGGTAGATATGTGCCGCCATAGGATACGCGAAATCAGCCGTTGATGCAAATTCGGGCCGTCCGCCGTGTGGCGAAATCCTAATGCGATAAAAGTCACAGACAAAGCCCGACACCGGTGGCATAATGGCGCAGAAAAACTAAAGTTTCAGGAGAACATCTATGCGAGCCACCGAGGTATTGATGCAAGAGCATCGCGGCATCGAGCAGATGTTAGAGATCGTGGAGGCCGCGGCCCGGCGGTTAGAACAGGGCAAAGAAGTTCCTGTGCACCTTTTTGAGGGCGCGGTGGATTTCTTCCGCGGCTTTGCTGACGCCTGTCACCATGCGAAGGAAGAGGAAAAATTGTTCACCGCCCTGGAAGAGCACGGCATCCCCCGCGCCAATGGCCCCATCGGCGTTATGCTGGCGGAACACCAGGAAGGCCGCCGCTTCATTCGCGGCCTGGCGGAGGCCACAGAGCGTTATGCCCGTGGCGATCTGGCAGCCAAGCCGCTCCTGGTGTCAAACGGTCGCGGCTATGTTAACCTCCTGCGCCAGCACATCCAAAAAGAGGACAATGTCCTCTTCCCCCTGGCCGATCAGGTGCTTGCGCCCGATGAGCAGCAGAACCTGGTAGCAGCCTTTGACGCTATTGAAGTAGAGCGAACCGGCATCCAAGAGCACGAACGATACCACCGGATGATTGACGACCTCAAGCAGTTGGTTGCTGGCTGGGGCAACTAAGCGTTCAGCGCTTCGCACAACCAGGAATCCGTTGCCTCATCGTAACTCAATCGGAACCGGCGACCGTCAGAGGTGAGCACGCGGAAGGCACGTCCGGATGGTGTACGCCAGGCCCGCTCAACGGTGGAAATCGGGAGCCGCGCACCTCCCCACATAAAGGCGCGCGGCTCCTGCGCATAGGTATAGCCGGAGTAGCACTCAACCGTTGTGCTCTCGGTTTCCGTTGAACGTCTCACTGAAATCCACCTGAGAGGAGTCGCCCACATTTAACTTAAGGTAACGGCCCCGCACCAACGCCGACTTGCCGATCAGAGAACCATCCAGCATGGTGTTTTCAATGGTTGCTCCTTCATCAATAATAGAATCACGGATCACCGAGTTAACGACCGACGCTTTGGCCGCGATGGTGACGTAGGGGCCGACAATGGAGTTGACAATGCGCGCCGAAGCCGCGATATGCACAGGCGGCACGATGACGTTATTCTGAATTTTTGCAGAGGGAATATTATCGTGGCCGTGCTCTAAGAGGTAGCGATTAGTGTGCAAGACCGTCTCAGGCTTGCCGCAATCCTCCCAAACTTCGGTCTGTCTGGGAACAAAGCGACAGCCACGATCAATCATGATCTGGAAAGCATCGGCGAGGAAATACTCGCCGTGGGTCTTGATCTCCTTCGCCATCAACTCCTCAATGGCCGAGATAAGTTCGGCCCCTTCCCGCACCCAATAGACCCCGATCACGGCCAGTCGGTGTTCAAAACTGGCCGGTTTCTCTACCAGGCGCGTGATACGCCCGTTCTCCACAATGGCCACGCCGAAACGGCGGGGATCATCCACTTCCTTAACATATAGGACGCCATCTGCCTCTTCCTGGCGCAAAGCGGTCAAGTCCGTCTCAAAGATGGTATCCACAAAGACAATGAGAACCGGCCCATGCATGTAATCGCGCGCCAGCCAAATGGCATGTGCCTGACCTAACAGCTCCTTCTGCTCTACGAAACGCGCCGGAAAGTGGTAGTTGCTACGCACATAGGCTTCAATCTGGTCGCCCAGATAGCCAGTCACGAAGACCATCTCTTCCACGTCAAGCCCTAGCAACTTGTCCAGGATATGGCCGAGGACCGGTTTCCCAGCAACGTTGACCAGTGGCTTGGGCTTGGTGTAAGTATGGGGCCGGAGACGGGTGCCGAATCCGGCCAGCGGAATGACGACTCTCATGCTTGTTGGCCTCCTTCGTTGAGGCTAGGTGGTATGGAATGTCTCATCGGTCATACGCGCTCCAATGCCTGCTCCAAATCGGCGATCAGGTCCTGCGCGTCCTCTATCCCCACCGCCAGGCGCACCAGCTCGTCGGTGATGCCCAAGGACAACCGCACCTCCGGCTCTACCTCATAATACGACATGAAGGCGGGTTGCTCTACCAAGCTTTCAGCCCCACCGAAACTGGGCCCGATGGCAGGGATGCGGAGCGCATCTATGAAACGGCTCGTGGCCGGCCCGTCGGCCTCCAACTCAAAGCTGACCACGCCCCCAAAGCCGCTCATCTGTTTGCAGGCGATGGCATAATCGGGATGGCTGGGCAGGCCGGGATAATAGACCCGGCGCACGCGCGGATGCTTTTCTAGGAAACGCGCGACGGCCAGGCCGTTCGCGTTCTGCCGTTCTATCCGCAGGGCCAACGTCTTCAGCCCCCGCAGAAGAAGATAGGCAGTGTGCGGGTCCACAATATCCCCCATCATTCCCTGGGCCTCGCGCAAGGCCGATGTCAATCCACCCTTGCCCACCACCACACCGGCCAGAAGGTCGTTGTGCCCGCCCAGATATTTTGTGCCGCTGTGAATGACCAGGTCCACACCGGCAGCCAGAGGACGTAAATTGATGGGAGTAGCCAAAGTGCTGTCAATCACCGTGTGCACACGATGCCGCCGGGCGATGGCGACCAATCGCGGAAGGTCCAACACGCGCAGGAAGGGATTGGTGGGGGTTTCGGAGAAGATGAGCCGCGTCTGCGGCCCGATGGCCGACTCTAACGCATCATAATCGCCGGCAGGCACTACGGTCGCCTCTACGTGCCAGCGCCGGAGAAAAGAGCCGACAAACTGGCGCGTTCGCCGATAACAGTCGTCGGTGACAACGAGATGATCGCCCGCCGAGAGAAGCGTCAGGAGCGTGTTGGTGACGGCAGCCATCCCACTCGCAAACAGCACCGCGTCATCGCCCTCGTCAAGGGCCGCCAGTTTGGCTTCGGCCACGCGCACGGTCGGGTTACCATAGCGCCCGTACTCGTCTCGCTGTGGCGTGTCCCAGAACATCCGCTCTTCTTTGTATTGAATCAGGTCGGCGGTGCTGGTGAAGCGATAGGTAGAGGTCTGGACAATAGGCGTGGTGAGCGAATGGTAAGGGTTGTCGCGCGGTTCACCCCCGTGAACACTGCGGCTAGATAGGCCACCAAGAGGCATTTCGGGCATAGACCGGTCCGGCTCCAACCTAGATTCAGCACAAGTATATCACGTTCGCGGCCTTGTGGCAACGCAAAAGGGGGCCGCCTCGCCCGGCGGCGAAGCGGCCCGTTCCATCTTTGCTGTTCTACCGGCCACCATCAAGGTGTAGCCCAGAAGGACTCACCCGCTCGTCATATCCCTCCCTTGTAAATCATCGGGAAGTAGAACTGCCGACGTATTTGTATGGGCGTCTCCGTGGGTGTCGGCGTGACGGTCGGTGTCGGCGTCGGTGTGGCGGGCGGTACCTCGGTGGGCGTGGCGGTCGGTGTCGGTGTCGGCGTGGCGGTCGGCGTTGGCGTCGGCGTGGAGATTTGCAGGGCAAAGTTGTTGTCGTGGGCCACTTGGCCGCCGCTCAGCGCCATCGGCCCTCGGCTGGTGGCACCGGTGGGCGTGTAACCGGGAGGCGGCACCACTTCCACCACGTAGGACCCCGCAGGCAGGTTACGGAATTCGTAGTACCCCGAACTCGGCTCGGCCGTCTTAGAGGAATAGAAACCACCGTTCAGGTACAGGTTGAGGGAGACCGGGCTGCCGATGCCAAGCTCACCGGATTCGCAGTTACCGCTGCCGTTGCCATCCAGACAGACCCTGCCATCTATACGATTACCAGGACGGTAGCCGAAGTTCGCACCGGTGATCACGTTCCCGCCGCTGATGATGGCGGTGTAAGGCAGGTTGTTCGTGGTCAGGCCGGGATCGGGCCCTAGCGGCACCGTCGCCTTACGCACCGTCAGGGAGTAAGTACCATCGGGCAGGCCGGTGACAGCAAAGAGCCCGCCGCCGCTGGTAGTGACCGAGCCGTTCAACGGGCCGGAGATGTCCACGATCACGTCGTCCAGACCCGTGTCAATCGCACCGAGCGCACCGTTATCATCCCTATCCCAGAAGACCTCGCCGCTGATCTCGCCGGTAGGCTGGGCAGGTGATGGATTGAGGCACAGGCTCAGATTATACGTATACTGCGTGCCACCTTCCGCATCACCAAAGACGGTCACGCGGATGTAGTAGGTACCGGTTGTGACGATGGTGAAGCTGAGAGCCTCGGAGGCGGCAAGTTCGGCTGGCACTTTGCCTGAGTCGGCCGTTGCCAGCACGGTGCTGCTGCCGTCCATAAGGTCAATCACACCATCCCACGAGAAGCCATCGCGCTCCGGGTTCAGGTCCAGCGACGCGAAAACCACATCGCCGGCGTTGGCGGTGAAGGAGAAGATGTCTCTGCCGCCGGTGACGGTAATGGTGCCGGTGACGATGCCCGGAATCGTGGGGAAGGGATTGGCATTCGTGATCGGGCTGTTGGGCTCAGATTCTTTACCGTACAACGGCCCTTGTGTAACCAGGCAGAGGTGGTAAGGAGCGATGGGCTCGTCATTCCCGAACTCGCTCACCCTCAAGAAATAAGTTCCCGTCGCGGTGATGGGATAACCGGCAATGCTGGAAGAAGAGTTACCTTGTGAGCCGTCGTCGTCGTCCAGTTCCAGCACCGTCACACCGTCGGTGCCGAGGAGCTCCAGGACCGAGTCAAGGCTGTAGATGCTCGCAGCGGTATAAACATAGGCGAAGACGCGCTGGCCGACTGAAGCCGAGAAGGAATAGTAATCCACATCGCCGGCCGGCGTAATCTCGCCGGAGACGATAATGCAATCGGTAGCCACCGACTGGGCTTCGGTGTAGAAATCGTTTGGTTCAACTTCGGCTGTGGCGGCCAGGACTCCTGCCGGAGCAGCCTTTGCGGAGGCCACAGCGCTCTGAGCAGGAACCTGTGACCTTTCAGCGAAGACGACCGGCCCAACGAAGAGAGCGATGAGGATTAGCAAGAGAGCCAACGCAGCGACCAGGTACTTCGGACGCGCCGATAGAGACATAGTGCTGACCTCCTCTGCATAGGGGCTGCAGGAAAATGGCTACCAGCCTGATGCCGGCAGACTTCGGATGGAAATGGGCGGCAAAGAGTCAATAATATAAACGAAAGGCACGGCAAAAGGTAACGGCTACGGTGGGCTATCGTCGCGCAACTTGCGGACCATCGCGCACATCCATATTATACCACAGGTTGTCAAGGGTTGTATTTAATTTTGTTAATCTACTACAATATTTTTGCATTTACGTTATACCACACATCCCACAGAAAAGTCAAGCCCCGATTTTCGTCGGGGCTTGACCACGAGAAGGCTTGGGAGAGGAATGTTACTCTACTTGTCTATTCTTGCCCAACAACCTCATGCTTCTGTTCCAACTTCAGTTCCAGCTTCATGGTAGCGTAGTCCATGGCGGCCTTGAGGTCTTCTAGGGTCAACTTCTGTTCCTTGTAGGCGTTCAGTATCTTCTGCATCGTCTCGCGAAACCAGGGGTAAGTCATCATGAGGGTGGCGATCTCGCCCTCCAACGCGAAGTCTCTGTGGCCTTCCGGGTCCACCATGGCCACGATGCGGGCCGTCTCTACGCCGAAGAAGCGAGCAAGCGCTTTGGCCGTTTCAATGTCGATGTTGGTAAAGCCGGACGCGATGCGGTGAATGGTCATGTGGGAGAGCCCCGTCTTGCGGGCCACATAACGCAAAGACCGCTCGTTCTGCTTGAGGTAGTCCAGGAGATAATCCTTGAGTAACATCTCCGCCTCCTTGATGGAGAGATCATAGGCGGGTTGTAACAGAGGCATATCATATCTGTCACAGATTATACCACATCCCACGCGGG
>FWPU01011875.1_pt1 | contig 11900 bp, 15 predicted proteins | sample 2228361 | NCBI WGS metagenome assembly FWPU01 (sample SAMEA103939777, study PRJEB20133) | metagenome | reverse complement strand
TATCCTTTATGGTCATTTTTATCCGAAGAATTATCAAAAAAAATAAATCCTAAACAACCTCATTCTTTGATATTGATTTCTCTTTCGTATGAAACCCTTACATACGATAAAGCCATAACAATAAAAACCAGCCAAAACATTCCAATAAAAAAGTAAAAAATTTCCACAAATTTCAGAGTATCTTTATTAGTTTTTGTCAAATAAACTTCTACCATCAGATTGATTAAACTCCCAACAATCCATACAAAAATCATCAGCAGGAGATACTTTTTTCGGTTGTTTCTTTCATATACAAAGCGAGGCGTAAGGTGATAGCCTACAATGTAGTAGATAGTTATCACAAGCATTAGCCAAAACAAAGCATAAAGTTCAAAGCTATAAAATTTTGATTTTTCTTGTTGAAACTGCTCTGTATTAAAGACAATATCCAAAATTGAGGGCAGTAGCATTGCCAGCCAAAAGGCAATATCAAAAAAGTATCTGTACTTTATGGGCTTCATCGGGCATATCTTTCAAAATCATTACAAACATAATCAATAAAAAAGTTTGAAAAAAATCGGTTTATCACACAAAAAACGGGCTTTATCACAATTTTTGGTTTAGATTGATTTTAGTAAAGAATTTTGGTAGCGAAAACAAAAGTTCAGCTTCTATGAAACGCTTACTACCTTTTTTACTTTTTGCAACAACTTTTTGGGGATTTGCTCAGGAAAAAGTTGGAAAGTGGCATTTTGCGGTTGAAAATGGTGTGAGTTGGCACAAAATACCGCTCAACTACAATGACCGACCATTTGTAAGAAATACTTTTGAAAGGGCTTGGCAACTTCCTGCTCCCTATTTCAAGTATCAAATTTGGGACAACCTATTTTTAGAAACAGGTTTGGCATTTGTCCCGAAAGTTCAGGGCGTTTATCGTACCAACTACTTGGATAGTCTGAAAGTTGTTTTAAGGAGAAATTATCTACAAGTACCCATAGGTGCGAGAGCTACATTTTTTAATGGTGTCATCAGAGGGTTTGTAAGTTCGGGTTTGTATATGGGCTATTGGGTAAGTGGTAGGTGGGATGCCGTTACTTACAATTTGGGTCCTAATGCATTAGACCCTTTCACTTTCTCGCAAACAACCAAAGGGAAATACATCTTTGATAAATCCTTTGATATTGATAATCGGAAAGATAACCGATTTGAAATAGGCGGCTATGTGGGCTTGGGAGTACAGGCTCATATCAAAAGGGAAATATACTGGATAGAATTTCGTGTAGCACAAGCATTTTCACAACTGGATAGATACAAGAAAGGGAAAACCCCCATTGACCACCAACCAATGCGACATTTTGGGTATTTCTTTACTTTTGGGGTTGCCGAAGAGTTACCTTTTTCTTTTATGAAATCTAAAAAAGTCGCCAACTGAAAACTACTACAACTATGATGAAAAAAATTGTCTTTTTCTTTACTATCAGTGTTTTATGGCTCGTGCAAGTTTCTTGTAGAAAGCACATTGATATTGTTGAGCCAAGATTGTACCCTAATAATTCTGTTGGAAATTTTGAAGCCTTTTGGCACGGTTTGAGCCGTAATTATCAATTTTGGGACTACGACAAAGTAGACTGGGACGAAATGTATCGCAAGTATCGCCCGTTAATTAATGAAAATACAACAGAAGCAGAACTGAAAAATATTTTTCAAAAGATGATTGAAAATCTAATAGACGGACATTTTAGCGTTACAGGCTTCATAGATACTTCTTTCTTTTACATAAGCAATAAAAATGTTATTGAAGGCTATGATGCTTTTGTTATTCCCGATAATCACTTTGAAAACACCATATTCAGTATGCTTGGTAGCGATAAGCAAAAGTATGAAGGTTATATTTTTGGGACTTTGATGGGTAAATATCAGTACATTAGGGCAAAAACTTTTGATATTTCTATAAGACTTGCAGAAGGAGATAACGTAGAGTTTTTTGTGGATATGATTAACTTTATGCTTAATCCTCTCCCTATCCATAAAGGAGTTATTATAGATTTGAGACAAAATGGAGGCGGAGCAACTGCTGATTTAGTTTACTTTGCGGGTGCTTTTACAGAAAAAACTATTGTTTTCAGCCAACAGCGTAGCAAAAAGGGTCCCAATCGCCACGACTACGGACCTTGGACACCTTTGGAGTTTTACTCGCTTGTAGAGGCTTTCAGAGAAGCAGGGTTATCCGCAAATCCTAATACTTTGCCTTGTATGGTACTTTGTGATAGAGCAACTGTGAGCCAAGCAGAGGCTACCGTTATGGCATTGAGCGTTTTACCACAAGTAACCGTAGTAGGAGATAGAACCTTTGGGGCTCACGGAGCTTTTACACCTGCTTCCAATGCAACTTTATCCAATGCAATTTTCGGAGGTCCTTTCAAGCTACCTAATGGTTGGACGGTTACAACTGCCTCACAAGTTGTAAAATACATTGACGGAAAAGTCTATGAGGGTATTGGCTTTCCCCCTGATGTTGTTGAAAAATTAGATTTACCAAGACTGCTTAATACAGGAAGGGATAATCAGTTAGAAAAAGCCATACAGTTACTTCCTCAATAAATCCTCTAATAAAACGTAGAATAGTTTTATGAGAATAACCCCTACTTTTTGGGTAGGGGCTATTTATTGTTGCGGATACAAAGCCTAATAAATATCCATATAATCTACGGCACTGCCGTCGCAGTTGGTTTTTTCTTGCAAGCGATAGAACGCTCTGCCTTTGTGTTTTTTGAAAGTATAAGTGCCGTCTTTTACACACTCCTGACCATTGTAAAGATAGCTTACACGCGAAACAATAGTACCTGTAAATTTGAATTCTGTATCGGAAACAGGTTCTATGGTGCCATCAATTTTTACATAGTTATTGGCATCTTTACGCTGTTCGCCCTTGATAGTGAGTACCATTTTCCCATCTTCTTGGTCTATGACTACTTTGCCCGGCTTGCATTTTTGGGTAGGGCTGGTATCTAGCCACTGCAAGGTCATTGTTCGCTGTCCTACATAACGATTGAGTAGTTGTTGATAGCTTCCTTGTGCAAAAAGAATTTGCTGAAAAAATCCTGCTACTAATAAGAAAATGAGTTTTTTCATATCTTTGTTTTTTTAGTTTGCTACAAAAATCCGCTTTTTTGCCGATATTTTCACTAAAAATTTACAAAACTTTGCTTTCAACTTACCAAGTGAGTTTTTTTCTTTACCAAAAAGAGCTTTTGCTATTTTTGAATAAAATTTTTTTGGCGATTTTTTTGGAAAAAAAGTAAATAAAACACAATTTTAGCACGTAAAAATGCAATTTGTCAATGAGCCGAATTATACAATTTCGTGAAGCCTTGCGTGAGGCAATGAGTGAAGAAATGCGAAGAGACCCCCGCGTTTTTTTGATGGGGGAAGAAGTAGCTGAATATGATGGAGCCTACAAAGTGAGCCAAGGAATGCTTGCCGAGTTCGGACCCGAAAGAGTAATAGATACTCCTATTGCTGAATTAGGTTTTGCAGGCATTGGAGTAGGTGCGGCAATGAATGGACTTCGCCCTATTGTAGAATTTATGACTTTCAATTTTTCGCTGGTAGCTATTGACCAAGTGATTAACTCGGCGGCGAAAATGATGTCTATGTCGGGTGGGCAGTATTCTGTACCTATTGTTTTCCGAGGTCCTACGGGCAATGCAGGTATGCTCAGCTCGCAACACTCACAGAATTTTGAAAACTGGTATGCCAATACGCCTGGGCTCAAAGTAGTAGTGCCTTCCAATCCTTACGATGCCAAAGGCTTGTTAAAAACAGCTATTCGCGATGATGACCCCGTAATTTTTATGGAGTCGGAGCTAATGTATGGCGATAAAGGCGAAGTACCCGAAGAGGAATATCTGATTCCTTTGGGAGTAGCCAAAATTACGCGTACAGGTACAGATGTAACGGTGGTTTCTTTTGGAAAAATGATGAAAGTAGCTCACGCCGCCGCCGATGAAGCCGCCAAAGAAGGAATTTCCGTAGAAGTAATTGATTTGCGTACTGTTCGCCCGATTGACTATAAAACCGTCGTAGAATCTGTCAAGAAAACCAATCGTTTGGTAGTGGTAGAAGAGGCTTGGCCTCTGGCGGCAATTTCTTCTGAAATAGCCTATCATGTTCAAAGACACGCATTTGACTACCTTGATGCTCCTATTCACCGCATCAATAGTATGGACGTGCCTTTGCCTTATGCTCCTACACTCATTGAAGCCATTTTACCGAACCCCAAGCGTACTTTGGAAGCTATCAAAGCTGTAACTTACCGAAAATAATAACTTTTACTAAAACCTACTCCCTGACCTCTCGGAGTGTCGGGGTTTTTTATTATTTTGCAACGCAGTTTTCTAACAAAAACCTTTTTTCTTATGAATTACGACTTAATTGTGATAGGAAGCGGACCGGGCGGCTATGTTGCCGCTATCAGAGCTCGTCAGTTGGGCTTGAAAACAGCAGTAGTAGAAGCCGCCGAGCTGGGAGGTATCTGCCTAAATTGGGGTTGTATTCCTACGAAAGCCTTGCTCAAATCGGCACAAGTGTTTGAATACATCAAGCACGCCCAAGACTATGGCATACATATTCAGCAGGCACAAGCCGATTTCAAAGCGATGATTCAGCGTAGCCGAGATGTTGCCGCTGGTATGAGCAAAGGAATTCAGTTTTTGTTCCGTAAAAATCAAGTAGAACTGATAGAGGGATTTGCCAAACTTACCCGCGATAAAAAAGTAGAAGTAACTGCCAAAGATGGTTCTAAAAAACTACTGGAAGCCAAGCATATTCTCTTGGCTACGGGTGGCAGAGCAAGGGAGCTACCGAATATCAAAATTGACAACGAAAAGGTAATAGGCTATCGCAAGGCAATGTATATGGATAAGCAACCCAAAAAGATGATTATTATGGGTTCGGGGGCGATAGGTGTAGAGTTTGCATATTTTTACAATTCAATTGGTACTGATGTAACCATTGTAGAATTTATGCCTCGCATTGTACCTGTGGAAGATGAGGAGGTTTCAAAACAACTTGAAAAATCTTACAAGAAAATGGGTATAAAAATTCTTACTTCCTCTACCGTAGAGGCTGTGGATACTTCGGGAGCAGGTTGTAAGGTTACTATCAAAACCCCTAATGGCATTGAGCAAATGGAGTGTGATGTGGTACTTTCGGCGGTGGGCGTTACTGCCAATATTGAAGGAATAGGCTTGGAAGAAGCAGGTGTAAAAACTGATAAAGGCAAAGTAGTGGTAGATGAATACTATCGCACCAATGTAGCGGGTATTTATGCCATTGGAGATATTACCCCAGGTCCTGCTTTGGCACACGTAGCTTCGGCAGAGGGTATCATTTGTGTAGAAAAAATAGCAGGTTTGAACCCGCACCCGCTCAATTACAACAATATACCCGGTTGTACATATTGCCAGCCCGAAATTGCTTCCGTAGGACTTACCGAAGCACAAGCCAAAGAAAAAGGCTACGATATAAAAGTGGGTAAAGCCAAAGCAGGTGGCGTGAGCGATGGATTTATTAAAGTAATTATTGATGCCAAATATGGCGAATGGCTTGGCTGTCATATGATTGGAGCAAATGTTACAGAAATGATTGCCGAAGTAGTAGTAGCACGCAACTTGGAAACCACAGGACACGAAATCATCAAATCCGTGCATCCGCACCCTACAATGAGCGAGGCAATTATGGAAGCCGTTGCCGCCGCTTATGGAGAGGTGATACATATTTAATTTTTCGCTTCATTAGCAGAAAAGGCAGTATACAAACTGCCTTTTTTTGTAATAATTTTTTGATTTTCAAAAAATCACCACAATACTATGCTAAACGAAGAATTTTGGACAGAACGCTATCGTAACCAGCAAACAGGTTGGGATATAGGTTACCCTTCTACCCCTTTACAAAAATATTTTGAACAACTCAGTCGCAAAGATATTCACATTCTTATTCCCGGTTGTGGAAATGCTTATGAGGCTGAATTTTTAGTAAAAAACGGCTTTCAAAATATTACTCTTGTGGATATTTCGGGCTTTTTGGTGGAAAAACTTCAAAAACATTTTGCCTCTTATCCACAAGTAAAAGTTATCCACACTGATTTTTTCGCCTTTACAGGAAAATATGATTTGATTGTAGAACAGACCTTTTTCTGTGCCATTGAGCCAAGTTTGCGAGCTTTGTACGCAAAAAAAATGTATGAATTGCTGTCCGAAAAGGGCAAGTTGGTAGGGCTGCTTTTCAACAGAGAATTTGAACATTCAGGTCCGCCTTTTGGAGGCTCAAAAAATGAGTATTTGAATTATTTTGAGCCTTATTTTGATTTGAAAGTTTTTGAAACTTGCTACAATTCCATTCCGCCAAGGGCTGGTGCAGAACTTTTTATGATTTTGGAGAAGAAAAATCATACAACTGCATTGGGGTAATACAGAAATCTAATTTTATATCATATTCATTGGTATCGCTAATGGGTTCGTGCAAGGCTTCAAAAAGCGAAATACCAACTTTTAAGGCTTGGGGACACTCGGAAAGAAACCTATCGTAAAAACCTTTTCCATACCCTACCCGATAGCCTTGTGCATCAAAGGCTAAAAGAGGAATAAGTACCATATCAATAGCAGAAAGATTTTCAAAGATTTCTGTGGAAAGCGGCTCGGGGACTCCCCAACGATTTTCCTGAATTTCAGTAGCTTCGGTAAAAATATAATGCGAAAGGCTATGGGTTTCGGGGTGGGTACGAGAAACAAGCAAGGTAATATGAGGCTTTTCTTCCCAAACCTGATAGATAAAACTCCACAAATCAGGTTCTTTTTGCCTGGTAATAGGCAAAAATAAGTGTAGATAGCTTACTTTTTCAAGCAAATTCCATTGAAATAATCTATCGGTGATGGCTCTGTTCTTGGTAAGCCATTCCAACTCGCTTAGTTTTTGCCTCTTTTTTTTGTAAAATTCTCGTATTTCTCTTTTGAGCATAGTGGAAAACCATAAAAAACAGGCATAGCTTTCTATGCCTGCATAATTTTTTAGTAAAAGGAATGAATTTATTTTTTAGTTGTATCGGCAGGAATTACGTTTCCAGCTTTTAGGGCATCACGATTTTTGGTATACATAGCGGGAATTTTGTCTTTACCACCTGCTTTATCAATAAGTTCTTTTAACTCGCTTATTTCTTTTTCTAAATCTTTTGAAATTTTATCGTGTGTGCTTTGTACTTTTTGGTGTTTGCTATCCAAAGATCTTCTATCTTGTTCTGCTTTTTCATAGGTGATTTCCCCTTTTTCATAACGATTGATAAAATTGAGCAGTTCGTCTATTTCTTTCACAAATTCACTAATCATATCGCTATCTTCTTTCATAGTAGCCTGAAAACGCTGTTGAAGGGCATCAAAAGCGGGTTCGGGTTGGGGTTTTAGGCTCAAATATAAGTTGCGTAATGTATCAAAATAATCTTGATAGTCTCGGCGTTCCATTTCCATTTCTTGATGCTCTCGGTTCAATCCTGCATACTCATCGTGAAAATGCTTCAATCTTTCTTGTTTTTGTTGAGCATCTTCTGTTCCTCCGCTTCCAGTATCACCTCCCCCCGAATTGTTACAGGCAAAATTCAAACAAGCCAAACAGGTAAGTATTGCGTAGAAAATAACCTTTCTCATAATTGTTTAGTTTAAGGTTGTTTTAAGGAAATTTTACGGAAAAATAAGAAAATTTTGTGAGTTGTCAATATTTTTTTGAAAATTTATTTTTGAAAAATGGGTTTGGTTTCGGTTTCAATTTTTACACCTGTAAGGTCATAACGAAAAACCACTTTTTTTCTTGCAATTTGCTCCAAAGTAGGTTTGAGTATCAGCTCTGCATTTTTTTTAGTTTGCTCCATAATATTGCTTTCCATAGCTGTTTTTGCTACTTGTTTTTCGGCTTCTTTGTAGGCTGTTTCAATAAGTTGGGCTTCGTCAAAGGTCATAAAGCCCGTTTTTACTTCATATACTCTGCTATCTTGCTGATTTACTTTTACATAGCAAAGCTCGGGCTTAGGAAGTTGTATAATCATTACGCTATCTTTTTCAAGGATATGCTCTTTCTTGATTTTGGTTAAATCTATACAACCTACTGCCTCGCCTGCTACAATCAGTAGCGTTTTGCTATCACCACCTTTGTACCAAGGTCTATCTATTTTGTACTCCAAAATATCTTTGAAAGTATATTTGACAAGTTCCAGTTTTCCCAAAGCCTCAATTTGCTCCAAAGTAGTTTGATGCTTGATAACTTCCTTTGCACTTTTAGAACCTCCTCCCCAAAAACTACCTTTAATGAAATGCCAGAAAAGCACTCCTGCCAAAAAGAGCAGAATTCCTGTGCCTATTTTAATAGCCCATTTGACAAGCATTGAATTTATGTGTTAATTTGCAAGAAATGAGTTGATATGCTCACTATTCACGCCGAAAATTTAGGAAAAAAATTTAATAACGAATGGATATTTCGGAATTTTTCTTTTGAGTTTCAGGAAAATAAGCCCGTAGCAATTACAGGGAACAATGGAAGTGGCAAATCTACACTTTTGCAAGTAATTTCGGGCATTTTGCCTGCCAGCGAAGGAAAAATTTTTTACAAAGTAAATGATAAAATCATTGCTACGGAAAATTTTTATCAATACCTTGCTTGGGCAAGTCCGTATATGGAATTGGTAGAAGAGCTAACTCTTACGGAAATGATACAATTCCACGAGAAACTCAAAGGTTTGCAAACGGCTCATCTGATTGAAATTTTACGTTTGGAAAATGCTCGCCACAAGTATATCAAGAATTTTTCATCGGGAATGAAACAACGCCTCAAATTGGGTTTGGCATTTTACTCGCCTGCTCCTTTTTTATTGCTTGATGAACCCACCACCAATTTAGACCAAGAAAATATCCGTTGGTATCAGTCGGAAATGCAGAAACTTATTGGGAAAAAGTTGGTTATTGTGGCTTCAAATCAGCCCGAAGAGTACGAGTTTTGCAAAATCAAAATCAGTTTGCATTAAGGTATTAGGATTTGAGCCAGTTGGCAATCATTTCTTTACCATATTCGGTAAGTATGCTTTCGGGGTGAAACTGAACACCTTTCAGAGCGTATTTGCGATGCGAAATTGCCATTACAAAGCCAGCCTCATCTTCGGCAGTGATTTCTAAATCGGTAGGCAGGAGCGAGGATTTATCAATAACCCAAGAATGATACCTACCTACTTTGAAACGAGTAGGCAATTTTTCAAACAACTTTTCCGTTGTACTACAAAGATGTATTTCGGTGGCTACTCCGTGCTGAACTTGGGGCAAATTGTAAAGCATTGCACCAAAGGCTTCACCAATAGCCTGATGACCCAGACAAACTCCTAAAATATCTTTGGTAGAAGCATAATTTTGAAGCAAAGCAGGCATTATACCTGCATCTTTGGGGAGGCTGGGACCTGGTGAAAGTAGAATTTTATCATATCTCGCAACTTGCTCTAAGGCAATTTTATCGTTGCGAAAAACATCAGGATATACGCCTAACTCTTTGAGCAAATGTACCAAGTTGTAAGTAAAGCTATCGTAATTATCTAAAACTAAGACCCTCATAAGTAAAAATTTGAACAAAGATGAAAACTTTTACAAAAAACGCAAAATAAACGTTTAAGTGTGTGCGTTTGAATAGAAAAATTTTGTTTAACTTTTGAAAAAAAATATTAAACAAAATTTGGATTTTTGTCTAACTTTTAATAAGTTTGTGTTCAACAAAACAATGGAGGTGTATTATGACAGCCCTTGAATTTAACAGCCAGTTAGCACAAGCCATAAAGGCTCTCAAGCCTTTTGCAGTGCGTTTGACCAAAGATTTGGAAGATGCCAACGATTTGCTTCAAGATACAATGTATAAAGCCTTCACCAATCAAGAAAAATTTGCCGATGGCACAAACCTGAAAGCGTGGCTCTATACAATAATGAAAAATACGTTCATTACCAATTATCAAAGAATGGTAAGACGTAAAACATTCATTGATACTACGGATAATTTGCACTACATCAATAGCACGGCGAGTATTGCTCAGAATGCGGGGGTTTCGTCGCTGGCAATGCAAGAAATCACGGAGGCTCTTGATGCCCTTGATGAAGTCTATCGTACGCCTTTTATGATGTATTTCAAAGGTTTCAAATATCACGAAATCGCTGAAAGATTAGGTATTCCGATTGGTACCGTGAAAAATAGAATTCATATTGCCCGAAAAGAACTGAAAGATAAACTTTTGAAGTTGGGCTATTAAAAAAGCAAAACCCTCATAGATTAGAGCTATGAGGGTTTTTTAATGCAATGGTGCCTATTTCAAAAATTTGAGCTTCAAAAACTTCAGCAAAATGTCTGACAATAACATTTTCTACTTCTTGCAAAGGAACTTCTCTGCCAAGTTCTTTTTGCATTGAGGTTACGCCTTTATCTACTATACCGCAAGGTACTATGTAATTGAAAAAGTCAAGCTCTGTATTTACATTCAAAGCAAAGCCGTGCATAGTTACCCAGCGACTTGTTTTTACACCCATAGCACAGATTTTACGAGGATTTTGTTGGGTATCAATCCAAACACCTGTGAAGCCTTGCAATCTTTCTGCCCGAATACCAAAATCAGCCAGAGTGCGTATAATCACTTCTTCCAAAGAACGCATATACCAATGTATATCGGTCGCAAAATTTTCAAGGTCCAAAATGGGATAACCCACAATTTGCCCTAATCCGTGATAGGTTATATCGCCGCCTCGGTTAATTTTGTAAAATTCTACACCTTTTTCAGAAAGTTCATTTTCTGAAATGAGTAGGTTTTCAACTTTTCCGCTTTTGCCAAGGGTATAAACGTGGTTATGCTCGCAAAGCAAAAGATAATTTTCAGTAGGTTCAGTGTTTTGTGGGTTAGTTTTTTGAGCAATGATTTTTTCAAAAAGCAAAGTTTGATAGTCCCAAGCGGGCTTGTAGGAAACTCTCCCTAAATTTTGTAAAAAAATATGTTTGTTTTTCATCAATTATCTGCCAAAATACAAGTTTTCTTTGTCTTTGCGAGTTTGGTCTTCCAAAGGATATTCTTTGCGTAGTGGATGATAATCCATTTCATCTACGTTGTAAATACGTTTGAGGTTAGGGTGTCCGTCAAAAATAATCCCATAAAAGTCGTAGGCTTCGCGTTCCATCCAGTTGGCGGCGGCAAAAAGGTGCGTAATTGTGGGAATATGTAAATCGTTTTCAGGCAAAAACACCTTAATACGCAAACGAATATTATGGATAAGACTATGAATTTGGTACATTGCACCTACATTGTCGGGGTAATGAATACCACAAAGGGTAGTGAGGAACTGAAATTGGAACTGCTTGTGAAAATACAAGTATTCCAAAAGATTGACAATAATTTCTCTATCGCATATCAGCAAAGGCAGGTCGGAATGTGTATGTGTGTCCAACGCCAATTTGCCTTCAAACTTTTGTAAAATATCTTCAAGAACAATTTCGCGTGTGAGTACAGCCATAGCATTAAAGTTTGAACCAAAAGTAAAGACTTTTTAGAAAAAAGCCAATTTATTCATAAAAATTTTCTGTAAGCCCCAAAAGGAAACTTACATTTTGCCAAAAAGGTTTTACTTTGAAACTTGTAGGCGAAAGAATGGCTTGCTTATGAAGCAACTTTTTACCTTCTTTGAGCTGGTAATGCGAAAAAAACCACTGATTGCGTTTGCGATTGAACCAACTTTTTACGCCCGCTATTTCTTGAAATTGAGCTTTCGGACTTGTACGATAAATTTGGGCTTCTTCACCAAGATAATTTTGTGTTTTCTCATCAACCCAAAGCAATAATCTGGGCATTTTATCAGCATTTTTTTCTT
>FWPU01011873.1_pt1 | contig 11902 bp, 7 predicted proteins | sample 2228361 | NCBI WGS metagenome assembly FWPU01 (sample SAMEA103939777, study PRJEB20133) | metagenome | reverse complement strand
CCTCCACCGCCTTTATCAACCTCTCCGCATCAGCCGGAGCCTCCTGCAAACGCCGCAGGATGACCAGCGCTCGCAATAGTGTCACCCACTCACTGCCGCGCCGCCTAACTCTGCTCACTTTCACCTGCTGTTTTCCCCATCGAAAAAAGACGATCCTTTATAATGATGCCAGGCCAACCAGTGTGGGTTTGAAGATCAGCTTCGTGTTCTCAATAGGGTTCTCCCAATGGATTGATGACGGTCAATGTGCCAACGACCCACTTTTCAATGATCAATGGATGAGAATGCCCCTAATATTTAGTTTATATTATCCGATTCGTTGTATTATTATATTCTCGTTTTGATCGGCCGGGCTTCACAAATCTGTCAGCTCCATTAGATATTGTCGCCCGCGGATGATGTTTTCCATAGTGAGCGTTCGGCAACTTAATCTACCCCCATCTCCCTGGCCCTCCCTCCTTTCTGGGAAAGGTAAAATAAGCTGTATAAGCCCATTCCAACAACAGGTGAATCTCGCCGCCTGGTGATATAATTCGCCCGGTATGCGTATCGGCTGCCAACGCACTTCACGCTCCAATCAGGTTCAATGACGCACCGTTATCTCTGCGTTCACGGGCATTTCTACCAGCCGCCAAGGGAGGATCCGTTGACCGGGGAGATCCCGGTCGAAGCGGGGGCCGCACCATATCCCAACTGGAACGAACGTATCCTGGCCGAGTGTTACCGCCCTAATGCCGAATTGGGCAATTACACCCGCATGAGCTTCAATTTCGGACCCACGCTGCTCACCTGGCTGGCAGCCCGCGATCCCCACACCTACCAGGCGATCCTGGCTCAGGATCGGATCAATGTGCAGCGCTATGGAGTCGGTAACGCTCTGGCGCAGAGCTATAACCACACCATCCTTCCGCTGGCTTGCACCCAGGACAAAGTCATCCAGATCGCCTGGGGGATCGCCGATTTTCAACACCGTTTCGGACGTTACCCGCAAGGGATGTGGCTGCCAGAGACGGCGGTGGATTACGAGACGCTCTCCATCCTGGCTAGTTTTGGCATTCGCTATACCATCCTGGCCCCCTGGCAGGCGGAGCTCGATCCACTCGACACAGACCAGCCTTACCTGGTCGAGCTCCCCGGTGGGAAGCAGATCGTGGTGTTCTTCTACCATGGCAACCTGAGTGCCCGGATCAGCTTCGAACCAGGCGCCACGACCAACGCTGACCTGTTCGCCAGAGAGATTGCCTCTGGATTCTTCGCCGCCCGCAACACCCCTTGGGGCAGCCCACATCTTCTGTTGCTGGCCTCCGATGGTGAGCTCTATGGTCACCACCAGCCGTTCCGCGACCGCTTTCTCACCCACTTGCTGAATGGAGCCAGCGCACAGGCCGGTCTGCAGATCATCTACCCGGCTCTCTGGTTGCAACAATATCCCCCTGAGATGACTATACGCATCAAAGAGAACACCTCCTGGTCCTGCCACCACGGGGTTTCCCGTTGGACCACCGCCTGCCCCTGCACTCCCCCGCCCGTCCCCGCCAGCCCTTTCACTTCAGAGAGCCAGTCTGTCAGCCATTGGAAGACTCACCTGCGCCGGGCGCTCGACAGACTGGCAGCCGCATTGGATGGTGTGTACTTCGAAGCAGTCTACCCGCTCATCCCCCGGCCGCGGTCGCTGCTCCAAAAGTACATCCATGTCATGCTGGGCGAGATCACCATCGAGGCGCTTTTTCAGGAAATGGCTGCTCGTCCGCTGACCAGCCAGGAGTCTGCCCGGGTCTGGTTGCTGCTCGAAGCCCAGCGCGAACGTCAGCGTATGTTCACCTCTTGTGGCTGGTTCTTCGCAGACTTCGACCGCATCGAGCCGCGCAATGTGCTTGCTTACGCCGCGCACGCTGTCAGGTTGGCGCAGAAAGCCACAGGGGTCGACCTGGCCGAGCAGGTGATGGAGGATTTACGAAAGGTGGTTAGCCCGAGCAGTGGTTTACAGGCAGAGGCGGTCTTTACCGGCTACCTCGAAAGAGATTAGGGAGTCAAAGAGATCAAGCCCTTCATGCTGTTTTCACCAGGCTGGGGAACCTGAGCGTATTACGGAGGGGGAGACACAATTCCAAGCATTCTCAATCAGGCGGCGAAGCCAGGGTGGTAAATCTCCGCTCATTTTCTCAATAATTCGATCAATGCCTCTACCCGATAATCGGACTTTTCAGCGGCACGCTGGATGCGTTTGAGCAGGCGGTAACAATCCAGGAAAGGACGGGTGCCAGTCCGCCTTGTCTCACGGATGGAATCCCCTGCGCTCACCTCGCTAGCCAGACTCGGAGAAACCGCCTTATGGGAAAGGCTTTCTACAGCAGCCAGAACGAGCATCCAGCCCAGCCACTGGTCGAGTGCCTCGCGGTTGTACCATAATATACCTTGATAACGGTTAATTCCCAGGAATTGCTGCACATCCAGATCAGCAAGCCAGACCTCCAGCACCTGAGAGGCAGCCTGCTTCCCTTTCACAACCTCGGCAAACCAGCGTTGATGCGTGACCAGCGCTTTAAGCAGCGTCACCCTCCACCCGACTGAGCCTTGCTCCTGGTTGAGCTCGCTCAGGATGCCCGCCACGACCTTCCCCAGTTGCCATTCATCGATCCACGCCCGGCTGCGGGGGGCGGACTCGGCTTCTCCCAAGACCATGCCCAGATGGCGCAGGTAAGCCCAGGTGAACAGGAGCACCCAGCCGATGGGGGGGACACCTGAATCGGAATCCAGAATCGACCGCGCCCAGCGCAGCGCAGAGCGTAAATCACGCGAGCCGCCTCGCGCAGAGCGTTGTTCGACTATCGGCAGCTCAAGAATAGCCTCCACGGTATCACGCAAACCGTTCGCCAGGGAGGTTAGCTCTGCGTCGGAGCGAGCAGCTTTGCTCAATCGATTCGCCTCGGAGAACAGGGAAAAGGCTCTTTCCTCCACCAGATCGAGAAGCCGCTGCTCGATCTGTTGATCGACCTGCACCAGTCGGGCGTTATAGAGAGAGCGCAACAGGTCCGGGTTAGCAAGCGCCTGGAAGCTAGCCTGGATCGGCTCGAGCAGCAGCTCACGCAGGGCGACCTGGATATCCGGCACCCCCCGCCCATTCAGATAGGCGGCCAGGCGGGCATATTGATGGCTCTCCTCGTCCTGCACCTGACGGAAATCGAGGAAGACATGATACTGATAGGCACGCAGAGTAACGTACAGACCCTTCTCGTGCAGTTCCTGGTTGTTCCGGATATATTCCAGCCCGCTGACATGATCTCTAAATATGGTGAAGACATCTCTATCCCTGCTCAGTCCCAGCCCTTCTGCCAGGTGCTTACTCATGCGCATCCGCCCACCTGAAGCGTCCGTCTTGACCGAATACGGCACAGATGACCTGATCCAGCCCTGGGTTTCAGCATAGCGGTTGTGGTAGACCACCAGGGCACGCTCCTCGCCACGCCGGTTCGAATAAGCGAAGACATTCTCATCCACATATCCCTGCGTATGTTGGAAATCGTAGAGATAGAAATCGCTCACCCCGGCAAAGAGAGCGCGTTTGCGCAATAAGGGGAAGATCTCACGTTGATGACGTTCGACCAGATCAAGGTCGGGCAGTTCGTCCCAATAAGCGCGGCGGAATTCCATGCCATACTTTTCGGCGTAGCCCTCGATCTGACCATGCCCGAACATGGGCAACCCGGGCATGGTCGCCAGGAGGGTGCACACCCCGAAGTATTTATCGCCCTTGCCGAATTGATCGACGGCAGTACGTTCGTCCGGGTTGTTCATGAAATTGACATAGCGCTTGAGGATCTCGGGGTCGAACTCCAGGGTGTTCTTGATCACCTGACGATATTCCTGATTTTTCTCATCGCGCAGCATGTTCATGAAAGCGCTATTATAGACACGGTGCATGCCGAGCGTACGCACGAAATAACCTTCCATCAGCCAAAAAGCCTCGGCGAGCAGCAGTGTGTCCGGCACTTCTACAGCCACACGGTCGACGACCTGTCGCCAGAATTCCTCCGGGAAGAGAGCCTCGAACTCTTCCCTGGTGAGACCGTGCTCGGCGCGGGAAGGGATGGCGCCTCCGCTGCCTGGCTCTGGGAACCAAAGACGCTGATAGTGCTTCTTAGCCAGGGTCATGGCGGCATCGAAGCGGATGATGGGGAATTTTTGCGCCACGTGGAGGATAGTCTGGATGACTGCCTCGCGCACCTGGGGGACCAGGTAGTTGAGCTGCGCCGTGTCGTTCCAGGGCATGCTGGTGCCGTCGTTGCCGTGGTAGATATAGCGGACCTCGCCGGTCCAGCGATCCAGGCGTTTGAAGACCACCGCTGCATCGCTGTTATCGTAATAATGGTCTTCGAGAAAGATCCCCACCCGCGCATCCCAGGAGAGATCTGGACCGTTGAAACTATAGGAGGGGAATGGGCTGTGATCGAGGGAGATAAACCAATCCGGGTGTTCGATGACCCATCTCGAGTCGATGCCCATGTGATTGGGCACCATATCGGAAGCCAGGCGGATGCCGAAGCTCCAGGCTCGCTGCCGTAAGGTCTGGTACGCTTCCTCACCCCCCAGGTCGCCGGCGATGGTGTAATCGAAGATGGCGTATGCAGAAGCGGCCGCTTCGGGATTGCCGCGCAGCTGCTTGATGCGCCGCGAAGCCGGGCTGCGTTCCCACAGACCGATGAGCCATAAGCCGGTAAATCCAGCCTGAGCCAGCTCCGCCAGAACTTCATCCGGGATCTGGTCGAGCCTGTGGATATCCCTGCCAAAGCGCTTCGAGAGCTGATCCAGCCAGACATAGACGTTCTTGGCGATCAGGACAAGGGAGGGCATCCACTCCCGATCCGGGCTGAATCGCTCCGCTTCGAGCTCCAGACCGGAGAAATCGGCGATGTGGGCAGGTCCCGGCCCAACGAAGACGGCTTTGGACTCCTCCGCCAGCAGGTCCAGCCCACGCAGCAGACGGAAGAGGCGATCGCCGAGCAGGTATCCCCAATTCTGGCGGATATACTCGAGCTGGGCAGAGAGTGAGTAGGGGTGTGCCAGAGCCGGGCTACGCAGCATGTCAATCAGGTTTTCATTGCGCGGACCGAAGCGCGGTTGGGTCTCGAAAAAATCGTGCAACTGCGCTATCAACTTCCGGTAAGCGCTGTTGGCTTCCAGGTCGTCGTCGTCGAACAGCTCCAGATAGCGGGCAAGAGCCGGGTTTTGATTCGCCAGCCAGAGCAAGAGTGTTTCTTCCAGCAGGACACCGCGGTTGGGAATACCGTCTGTTTCGCCATGAAAGTACGTCTCGAGATCCACCTGGCGGCGGTAGACCGCCAAAGGCGGAAACAAGTTGGCGAAACGAAGCAACGTATTATCCAGCACGTCCCTCCCCAGACGATCCTCCAGGTAACCGAGAGCATACTGGGAGAGGTTGGGCTGTTTTTGCTGTCGGTAGAGTTCGATCACCAGATGCAAGATCTCGTGCAACAATCCCATGGCGTAGATCTCACTGGCTTTGACCGCCTGTTCTGGAAATCGCACCAGGTCGCGTTTCTGGTTCATTTTCTGTGCGAAGAGGCGGGCAGCGTGAAAATCAGCCAGGATCGCAGTGCCACGCAGAGAAAAAAAGGACTGATCGAAACGGTAATAATCTCGTGCTAAGCGGGAGACGTGAAAATCTCTTCCAAGCCAGGGGTTGGGGGTCAGCATGAGGATATTATATCCCAGGGGATCGGCGGTGCTTGCGACAACCACTTCCAAGAGATTAATGCGCGGAAGGCGCCCCTCTGCTGCCTGCCTCAGGGATATAGGGAAAGCAATTCAAGATCAAGATGGCTCGCTTCGCCCCTGTGGACAGCCTGGCGAGGGGTCGCTTCGCCGCGCAAGTAAAACAGCTTGGTGGTGGAGCGCGTGATTTACCAGGAAGCTCCTGAAGAGCTGTGCATTGTTGTGGGGTAAGCAAAGAATTCCTGGTATGATTCAGATCAGCCCTGATCGGACATAACAACACCCGAGGAGGACATCCATAATGGCCAGCGTCAAACCTCTTGAACCAGAAAGGCTCTATCAGCGCACCGACCCGGCCCTCTTCAACTTCCAAACCACCGCAGACCTGGAAGACCTGGACGCTATCATCGGTCAGCCCAGGGCTGTGGCAGCCGTGCAGCTGGCGACCGGCATAGAACGCGACGGTTTCAATGTATTCGCCCTGGGTCCAGCAGGCACCGGGAAACGATCGCTGGTGACGAAATTCTTCCGCGAAAGAGCGCAGCAAGAACCCACCCCAGACGATTGGTGCTATGTTCACAACTTCGAGCAGGATTACAAACCGAATGCCATCCGCCTGCCGGCAGGCAAAGGGGTAGAGTTCCAGCGGGATATGGCGCAGTTCATAGATGAACTAATGACGGCACTGCCTACTGCTTTCGAGAGCGACGAATACCGTGCCCGGCGGCGGGTGATCGAAGAGGAGATCCAGGAGAAACACGATAAGGAATTCCAGGGGCTTCAGCAGCAAGCTGAGCAGAACGGTGTGGCGTTGTTGCGCACACCAGCCGGGCTGGTCTTCGCTCCTGTCAAGGATGGGGAGGTCATGCCTCCCGATGAATACAAGCGCCTCCCTCCCGAAGTGCGGGAAGGGTTGGAGAAGAAGGTTGCCGAACTTCAAGAAGAGCTGCAAAAGCTGGTCCAGAAGATCCCTATCTGGCAGCGGGAATTGCGCAATCGTGTCCGCGAGCTGAACCATGAGGTGACTGCGGTGTCCGTCGAAGGACTGCTGGTAGAGCTGCGCGAGAAATATAAGGATCATCAGGAGGTTCTTGCCTATCTCGAAGCAGTGAAAAAGGACGTGATCGAAAACGCCGGGCGTTTCCTGGAAGGGGAAACCCCCGGCGGTGATGATTCAGAAAAAGCCACCGCCATGCTGCCGCTGCGCAGGGTGGATCTCTACCCTCTGCGGCGCTACCAGGTCAATCTCCTCGTCGACCACAGCGAGACGAAGGGCGCTCCAGTGATCTATGAGGACAACCCCACCTTCCAAAATCTGATCGGGCGCATGGAACACATGGCGCTCATGGGTGCGCTGGTGACGGATTTCACGCTGATCAAACCAGGTTCACTGCATCTAGCCAATGGCGGGTACCTGATCCTTGACGCGCGCAAAGTGCTGATGCAGCCCTATGCCTGGGAGGCGCTCAAGCGCGCCCTGGAATCTCGCCAGGTGCGCATCGAATCCCTCTCCCAGATGCTTGGCCTGTTGAGCACAACCTCGCTCGAACCGGAGCCGATCGATCTGGATGTCAAGGTGGCGCTCCTGGGGGACCGCCTGCTATATTACCTGTTGGCAGAATTAGACCCCGAATTCAAGGAGCTGTTCAAAGTGCAGGCTGATTTCAGCGATATCCTGCCGCGCAACACCGAGAATCAGCAGCTCTACGCCCGGCTTCTGGCGACTCTGGCGAAGCGCGAACAGCTCCGTCCGCTGCAGGCGGACGCGGTGGCGCGGGTTATCGAACACAGTGCTCGCCTTGCAGGTGATGCAGAGAAACTCTCCATCCAGGTAAACACAATTGTAGATATCTTGCGCGAAGCAGATTACTGGGCACAAATTGGGGGAGTCGATCACATCCGCGCAGAGGACATCCAGCAGGCAATCGACGCGCGCACCTTTCGCGCCGACCAGCTGCATGAACGGTATCAGGAAAACATCCTTAGAGATACGATCATGATTTCGACCAGCGGCGAACAGGTCGGACAAATCAACGGGCTTTCTGTAGTGCAGCTGGGCGATTTTTCCTTCGGATTCCCCAGCCGCATCACTGCGCGTGTTCGCCTGGGAAAAGGTGAGGTGGTTAATATCGAACGGGAGGTAGAGCTGAGCGGCCCGATCCACTCGAAGGGCGTGCTGATCCTGTCTGGGTTCCTGGGGGCGCGCTACGCCGCCAGGCAGCCCCTTTCACTCTCAGCCAGCCTGGTCTTCGAGCAGTCTTACAGCGGCGTGGAAGGCGACAGCGCCTCGTCCGCAGAGCTCTACGCCCTGCTCTCCGCCATCGCCGAGATCCCGATCAGGCAATCACTGGCTGTTACTGGTTCAGTGAACCAGCTCGGCCAGGTTCAGGCGATCGGAGGCGTGAACGAGAAGATCGAGGGCTTCTTCGACATCTGCAAAGCGCGTGGGCTGAGTGGCGATCAGGGGGTGATCATCCCGGAGGCGAATATCCGCCATCTGATGTTACGCCGCGATGTGGTCGAAGCAGCCGCAGCTGGAAAATTTCACATTTACCCCGTCAGGACCATAGACGAGGGGATCGAACTGCTCACCGGAATACCCGCGGGCACCCCGGATGAAGAGGGGAATTATCCCCCGGATACAGTCAATGGAAAGGTGCAGGCTCGCTTGGCAGAACTGGCGGAGCTGGCTCGCCAGATGGAGGCGGGCAAGGAGGAAGAGACATGATGACAGAAGGGCACCGAGGAGAGATCCGCCGCATCCTGGTCGCCCTGGACGCTTCACCGCTCAGCAGGGCTGCGCTCGAAGTGGCTGCCGACCTGGCAGCCCGCTATCAGGCGGAGCTGTTGGGATTATATGTGGAGGATATCAATCTGATCAGGCTCGCCGAGCTCCCTTTCGTGCGCGAGATCAGCGCCATATCCGGTCGCTTGAACGAGATCAACAGACTTCTCATGGAGCGCCAGTTGCGGGCACACGCCCGGTTCGTCGAAAGACTCCTGGCTGAGGCAGCCACAAGGACGCGCCCCGCACACGGGGGCGGAGCTGGGGAGGTAACCCTGCGCTGGTCGTTTCGCACTGTGCGGGGAGCCATCGCGAGTGAACTGCTTTCCGCCGCCCGCGATAGCGATCTGATCTTGCTGGGAAAGAGCGGCTGGTCACGCTCACGCGGACTGGGATCGACGGCGCGTGCACTGGCAGCCCAATCTCCTATTCTGGCTTTTATCCTCCATCAAATCCCCCACCCGGGTCGTCCGGTCATGGTTGCCTATGACGGATCCCCGGATAGCCAGGTAGGGTTGACCGCTGCCCGCTTGATAAGCGGAGAGGCAGATGAACTGAACGTTTTAATTCTGGCGGAAGACATACAAACAGCACAAAGGCTCAAAGCGGAAGTCGAAGAGCATTTGGCTGGCGAAGATCTCAAAGTGAATTTCCGCTGGATCAGCGCACTGGACGCGGAGACGATCGATCAAACCGCCGCTATGGCCGGATGTGAGGTGCTTGTCTTGCCGGCTGAGAGTCGTCTCCTCGATCGAGAAGCCTTGCTGACGATCCTAAACGAATCCAAATGCTCTGTACTTCTGGTGCGCTGAGGGAGAGAGAAGGTGAAAATGCCCTACAGTACATTGATCGAAATAGAGGAACTGGCGCAGCATCTGGGGGCAGAAGACTGGGTGATCGTGGACTGCCGCTTTTCATTGGACGATCCCGGCTGGGGAAAGCGAGTTTATCGGGAGGCGCATATCCCGCGTGCTGTCTATGCGCACCTGGACGAGGACCTGTGCGGCCCGATCATCCCCGGACACACCGGTCGCCATCCCCTCCCTTCCATCGAACACCTGCGCGAGCGCTTCAGCCGTTGGGGAATCGCCGAAAATATCCAGGTGGTGGCGTATGATGATGCTGGCGGAGCGATGGCTGCTGCACGCCTCTGGTGGCTGCTGCACTGGCTTGGTCATGAACGCGCCGCAGTGCTCAACGGCGGTTGGAGTGAATGGCAACGCAAGAGTCTCCCCCAACGCAGCGGCGAAGAACAGGGGCGGTATAGACGATTTATCCCGCGGCCTGCGATGGACATGATTGTCACAGCCGATGAAATCCTGAACCCCAATCGGGATGAGAACCCTGTTCTGGTCGATGTGCGCAACCCGGAGCGCTATCGTGGCCAGGTCGAGCCAATCGATCCAGTGGCAGGGCATATCCCGGGTGCGATCTCGCTCCCCTATCAGGAACTGCTCCAGGATGGTAAGCTCTTGCCACCTGAGAAACTTAGGCAGATTTTCGTCAGGCATCTGTCTGCCAGAAAAGTCGCTCAGGCGGTCTTCTATTGCGGATCTGGGGTCACAGCTGCCTTGAGCGTGCTGGCTGCAGCCCATGCCGGACTGGGGATGCCGAAACTCTATCCGGGTTCCTGGAGCGAATGGATTTGCGATCCGCAGCGCCCGGTCGAGCGAGCACAGGATCAGCTGTAGCCCGCCCTGATCGGCGCCATCCTGCCCTTTTCCTCCCCATTTGCGTCCCGGAAGCGCTGAGCAACGAATAAAAGCAATGCCGAACCTGGCTCAGCTCTACCAGGCAGTGACTGGCGTCACATTTCACCGGTCTCGCGGACTGAATGTCCCGCCTACGGGAAGCCGCGCAGCGATTCAGGGATAACGAGAACTCATCAATCCACCAGGGTCAAGTCTCCCCAGGTAGTGGGATCGGTCAGAACGCGGATCGGTGAGCTCGAGATCATGCTTTGCTGGACATTTTGTGACGTGTCGTCGTTATCCGAAACGGATAGAGCAAACCCGAAATGGCGCCCTTCGTAAGGTGTGACGCCAAAGACGCTCCACGGGATGGCGGCTTCGATGACATAACCATCCGTCCTCGCCCTGGCTGCGATCCTCACATTGTCTTTTCTGCCTTCGAGCGTGCGGGGATACCAGAGATAGGCTTCGGGCTCTTCCCCTGGAACGGGAGAACCGGGTGAGATGCCTAACTGGAAGTCATCGGCGTTCAAAGCTGCGAAGTAATAATCCCCGGAGACATCCGTGTCGAGCAAGATCTCGATCGAATCGCCCTTGAAGATCTCGGCGCGGGTGGCTTTCTGCATAAAGACGTCATCAATGACACGCACAGCCACGTAGAGATAATCCTCGTCCCATCCCAGGCGGGCGCGAGCAGAAAGGTCATCCGCCCCGCGGACATTCCTCTTCCCGTAAACCACAGACTCGATGTAGTACAGGTCCTCTGGCCAATCTTCCAGATTGGAATCGATTTGGGGAGCATCCGGGAAATACATAGCCAGCAGGCTGTAGCGCGGACGCATCCCGGGACCGACGAAGGATTGAGTGGGTGTATTGGTCGGGGGAGATGTCGGGGTCGAGGTGCTGGTTGGCAGGGGCGTCTCCGTCGGCGTGGCTGTCTCCGTCGGGGGAGGCGTCTCGCTGGGGGTTGGGCTGAGTGGAGGCGGAGGCGTCTCCGTTGGGGGGACCTGCGTCGCCGGAGGCGCCAGGGGGCTGAAGATCGCGGTTAGCGTCAGATCAGGGGTTGGGAATACGATCGGCGTAGGTGCCTGAAAGAACGGCAGATTACACGCCAGGGAGGCCAACAGCAGCAGGATCGCTGGCAGAATGATCATGAGTCGGGTGCGTTTCATGGCTTCTCCTCCAGAGTCTTCCAGGGTAACAGGTTAATCAATTAGGGTCCTTCGAGAATTAACTGAAAATCGACCAGTGAACAATTATATGATCATCTCTACGATATAAACGGGCGGACTGAGACAAAAGTTCCTTCATCTTCGCATGTGGCTAGCGAGAGAGTTCGAATCACAAGCTCGCCGACGATAGGTGGCTCAGTTCCTCTCTTGCTTTCTACCCGGTCAACTTCGGGAAACTCTACAGCGAGCATGACGAGGACCTCTTCGAAAATACGCAAGACTTGCCGACCGATGAACCGGTGTAGCGTGAACTCACGGTGAAATAATTGTGAGCAGATTGACGCTTGCGAAAGCGCATCGAACAAGACCATTGGATTACGGAACAATCACCCATATTTACACTTCACAATAGACGAAGCCGGGCTTTTTTCAATCGAAAAGTGCGATTGACAAAGAATGAAATTCCTGCTATATTACTAACGCGCGTTAGTAACACGTGTTAGTTAACCGGTGCAGCCTTT
>FWPU01011872.1_pt1 | contig 11904 bp, 9 predicted proteins | sample 2228361 | NCBI WGS metagenome assembly FWPU01 (sample SAMEA103939777, study PRJEB20133) | metagenome | reverse complement strand
TTTGAAATGATTGCTGGTCTATACCCCCCTTTTTGTTGCCTCCTATCATAGCAATTTTCCTTGGTAGAGTCAACAGTTTCTCCTTCGAGAATACCGCGGATTGAATGGACGGACGCGGAGAGGGTTGGGGCGCCAACATCCGCGTGCGTCTATCTAATCCGTGGTATCACCGTATCTCCCTGCGACGGCATGAACAACGCCTCCGAGATACCGCAGATTTAATGGACGGACGCGGAGAGGAGCGGAGGGCAAGCATCTCCCGACTTGTCGGGACTCTCGGCAAGCCGGAGCGCGTGGGTCTGTCCAATCCGTGGTATCACGGTATTTTCCTGCGGCGTGGCGCCGACGCGCCGGCATGGGGGATTCCTTCGAAAACAACCGCCCCCGCGGGAGGGCGACGCTCCGGCGGAGTCCCGACGAGTCGGGGTTCGGCGGGAGCCTCCCCCTCCCGGTCCGTGATTTTCTTGCGGCGTGGGGCGTCCACGCCGCAGGAGGGATTCCCTCAAAACTACGCATCAAGCGAAGTGTTTTATTGGGGGGGAAGCATGAAATACAAGTAAATCCAATTCACCACCACAACAACGGGAACGATGACCGCCAGCGGCAACTGCTGGATTTTCTGGCGGACGATGGCGAGCCATTGACGATGGAGATACTGTTCTGCCGTCCACAGGAGAAACCACAGGACGAGCAGAATGAACGCGGTGAATGTCATAGGGTTGAAGCGGAACGCTTGCGCGACGTCGAAGCGCGAGAGGGCAATCAGACAGCGCGTGCTGCCGCAGCCGGGGCAGGGGATGCCGGTGAGGACGCGCATCCAGCAGACGGGCATGGGCAGCCGCCATTGAGCGGCGAAGTGAACCCCCGCGATGAGGAAGATGACACTTGCGAGCCCCCAGAGCGGCGTCAGACTTCGGATTTCGGACTTCGGATTTCGGATTTCGGATTTCACGTTTTGGATTCTATCTGCCTTCCGACGCCCGGATTCTTTCAAACGCATCTCGCAGCAGGCGGCGGTCTGCTTCGGAGTAATTGCCCGTCACCCACGGCGGGGGACCGTCGCGGTTTTCGCGCCAGCGGCGGACGAGGTCCATCGCCGACGCTTCGTTCAGCGTCGCGCCGGGTTGCGCGGGGGAAGCGCCCGCCGGCGTCGGGGCGCCCGGAGGCGCGGGGACGCCGGGCGGCATGGGAGCGCCGGGCTGACCGGGCATGAATCCGGGCGCGCCTCCGAATTGAGCGGTTGGCGTCGGCGGGGGCGCGCCAGGCACGCCGCGCATGTTCGTCTGTTTGTTCTCGCCCAATGCGAGGCGTATCATGCTGCCGTCACGCGACAGCCCCACGCCGGTGTCGGCGACTTCGGTGATTTGCATACCGAAAGCGGAGTCGCCCTGCTTGACCATGCGCGAATCACGGTTCACTAAATCTTCAATCAGCGCATACTTCACGCCATTGATGACCACCGTGCCCGTGAAAGCATAACTGCGCGCCGGATCGTTGCCGCTTCCCCGCCCGCGAAATCTATCGCCAAATCCGCCGCCGAATGAACCTCTGCCGCTAAATCCGCCTCCCATGCCGGGAAATCCGCCTGCTCCGGGTGTCCCGCCTCCCATGCCGGGGAATCCGCCCATTCCTGATGGGGAAGACGTCGACCGTCCCGTTGGGGAGGTGTTGCGCGTTTCGGACTCGGATGCAGTGCCTTTGTGGTTCCTGACGGGTGTGGATTGAGGCGCGCGGATGAAGTCAGCCCGACGAATCAGTTCATAGGGTTCGCTGGGCGCTTCTACTTTGGGCGTTTCGGTTTTCGGGGTTGTTTGGCGGGGCGCGGCGGCGGGCGCGATATTGGCGGTGGGCAAGGCTTTTGTCGTCGGAAGCCCATTGTCTCTGGACTGCGCAATCCGCCGCTCTCTCGGATGGACGACATACCAGCACGCGCCCATCAACGCGACGAACATGATGAGAAGAATAACACCGTCTTGGACCGACCACTTATTTCGGCTGGACATGGGTAGTGCCTCCTTGTGATTGGACTTTCTCGCCGAGAATGGCGAGTTCGGCGTTCAAAGTATTATTCAGTAACTCAAGTTTCTCCGCCTTGACGTTGACTGGCTGCGGTTTGGCGGGAGGACGCGCCGGCTTGTCCTCCTTGTTCGCGCCCAGGGTAAGGGTGAACGTTTTGCCGTCGCGCTCCAACACGGCGCGTTCATCGTCAATCTGCGTGAGGCGGAATCCAAACGCCTCCTCGCCCACGCGGATGAAGCGCGTCTCGTTGCGGGTGGTGTCTTCAATAACGCCATGCCTCACGCCGTTGACGCTGACCGTTCCCACAACAGCGATGCCGTTTGTGGGAGATGCGGGCGGTTGAGGCAGCACCGGCGGTTTCGTCTGCGGCGCGCGCTGGATGGGCATAGGCGGTATCAACGGTTGCAGCGGCTTGAAATTTGTCGGCGGCACGTAGCGCTGCATCGAACGCTGCATCTTGACTTTCTTCGGCGCAATCAGCGGGCGGAAGATGTTGCGGCGGGAGATGATTTGGAAATCCTCGGCGGCGGCGGCAGGGGGGGACGGATGGGTTGCCACCTTCGCCGGAGGGGGGGACGGACGCCGTGCCGTTCCTGGATGCGACGTTTCGCCCCGCGCTGTCTGCAAAACGTAAAACGCCAGCATCCCCACCGCGCAAAACGGTGTCACAAATAGGAGAATACCCCGATGTCGTTCGCTGAGATTCATCATGGTCACACCTTCACTCGGTCAGTTTGACGCCAGCGGGCGAATTCTGTTCTGTATTTTCCCGATGGGTCTATTATGATAAACACATCAGCGAGCCAAAACTTGCGCCTTGACTTTCTCCAAATCCTCCACCGTGTCCACGCCAATCGCCGTGTAGTCGGTCACGACGACTTTGATTTTACCACCGTTCTCCAAAACTCTCAACTGCTCCAATCGCTCCAGTCGTTCCAGCGGGGTCGGAGAGAGCGCGGCGAAGCGCAGGAGGAACTCCTTGCGATAGACATAAAGCCCGACGTGGTGCAGCGCGTTCAAAGGTGGCGTGCCGTCGCGGTGGTAGGGAATCGAAGAGCGCGAGAAGTAGAGGGCAAAGCCATCCGCGTCCGTCACCACCTTGACCACGTTCGGGTCGCGCCAGACGTCCTCCGACGTAATCGGGGTGGCGAGCGTGCTCATCACAATCGTCGCGTCGTCCAGCAGCGGTTGAACGGCTTGCTCAATCGCGCGCGGGTCAATGAGCGGCTCATCGCCCTGCACGTTCACCACCACGTCGCACGGCAAATCGCGCACGGCTTCCGCGAGACGGTCGGTGCCCGACGGATGGTGCGGGGAAGTCATCACGACCTCGCCGCCAAAACGTTGAACGGCTGCGGCAATGCGCTCGTCGTCCGTCGCGACCAACAATCGCTGCAAACACTGGGCTTGCCTCGCCCGCTCATAGACCCACTGAATCATCGGCTTGCCCGCAATGTCCGCGAGGGCTTTGCCGGGGAAACGGGAGGAGGCGTAGCGCGCAGGAGTGGGGCAGGAGGGGGGGGGGGGGGGGGGGGCAGGGGGGGGGGGCGGCTCGTAGGAGCGCAATTCATGGCGCGTTTCTGAACCGTGACCCCTGACCCCTGACCCCTGTATCTTTTCCGCGATTGCCGTCGTTGACCAGCCTTCCACCACCGGCACGATGACGACCTTGCCACCGAGGGAGCGAACCAGCGGGGCTTCGGGAAGTTGGTCTTCAGTGTAGTCGCCACCTTTGACGTGGACGTGCGGCACGACGGCTTTGATGGTTTCGTGGGGGACGCTTTCGTTAAAGAGGACAACATAGTCCACCGCCTCCAAACCCGCCAGCACTTCCGCCCGCTGCTCCTGCGGAATCAGCGGGCGCTGTGGACCTTTCAAACCGCGCACCGATTCGTCGCTGTTCAAACCGACGATGAGCACGTCGCCCTGCGCCTTCGCCGCCTGCAAATAGCGCACATGCCCCACGTGCAGCAGGTCGAAGCAGCCGTTCGTGAAAACAATCCGCTTACCCTGCTGCCGCAATTCGGCGGCAATCGTTCGGATTTCGTCTCGCGTTTTGACTTTCACGCACAGATTCACTGATGCAAGGATACAGGGATACAGGGATGCAGGGATGCAATCGTGACTTCCTTGCATCCTTGTATCCTTGTATCCTTGCATCCCTGCATCCCTGCATCCCTGCATCCTGTTTCACACTCCGTTCCATAGGTGCAGTACGTCCTCCGGCGTCACCGCGACGACGCCAATGTGCCGCACCGCTGCCGCTGCCGCGAGGTTGCCCAACTTGCCCGCGTCCTCAAAATCGCAGCCCGCTGCCAGAGCCAAAGTCATCGCCGTCAAGAACGTATCGCCCGCGCCCGCCACGTCGTAAACTTCGACGGGGAAGACGGGCAGATGAACCGGCTCTTTCTCTCGCTGAAACAGCGACACCCCCTCGCCCCCCCGCGTAATGACCAATGCCGTCAGGTTCAAATCGTGCAGGAGTTGATGTCCCACGACGTTCAGTTCAGCGTGTAGGACCTCCATCGCCTCGCGTTTGTTGAGCGAGAGCAGCGTCGCCCCGTTGAACAGACCAATGTTGCGCGGCTTCGGACCACCGACAAACGGCTTGCCGTGCGCCGCCGCGAGTTCGCGCAAACCGTTCAGCAGGTCAGGTGTCGCAACCCCTTTGTCGTAATCGGAAAACACCACCGCCTCCACCGAGCTGATAACGGAACGAGCGAACTCCAAGATGCGCTCCGTCAGTTCAGCCGAGATAGGTTCCGTCGTCTCAAAGTCAATCCGCACGATTTGCTGCTGGTGGGCAATGACGCGCGTCTTTTGCGTCGTGACGCGGTGCGGGTCAACCAGGATACCGCGCACGTCGGCGGGCAGTTTCTCCAACTGCGCTCGCAGCCGCCGCCCCCCTTCATCATCGCCCACGACGCCGCACACCATCGGCTCGCCGCCCAACGCACGCACGTTACTCACCACGTTCGCCGCTCCGCCCGGACCGCTCGTGCGCCGCTCGTAGCGCACCACGGGCACCGGCGCTTCCGGCGAAATTCGCTCTGCCGCCCCCCAGATGTAATCGTCCAGCATCAAATCGCCCACCACCAGCACCCGCCGCCCGCGAGCCCGTTCAAGTATCTGTTCCGGTTGCATGAAACGTGAATCCCCTGTTGCCTGAAATTGCGCGAATGCGCTAAGAGTATTGTAGGGGATGAAAAGGGCGATGTCAAGGACAGCCAACGGCGATGGACTTTCAAGACAACCTCATAGGACACCGAATTCGACCCAATTTGGGCGCATCCCCTCATTGAATCGTTGATGCCCTTACAGCCGTTGACGGACTCTCGTTTCTATGCGATAATCGCAGAAGAAAATCGTTAGGGGAGGAATTGAGCATGGCTGCGAACATGATTCATCTCACCATAGATCACCAACCTGTCGCCGTTCCCGTCGGCACGACGATATGGGACGCGGCGCGGCAAATCGGGATCGAGATTCCCGTGCTTTGCCATGAGCCGCACTTGTCCCCCGTCGGCGTGTGCCGCGTGTGTTCCGTTGAGGTCGAAGGCGCGCGGGGGGCGCCAGCGGCGTGCGTGCGGCAGTGCGAAGAGGGGATGATTGTCCGCACCAGCAGCGACCAAATCGAACGCTCGCGGCGGACGCTCGTGGAACTTCTCCTGGCTAATCACCCCACGCCCTGCGAGAAACATCAGCGATGGGGCAACTGCGAACTGGAACTCCTCGCGGAGCGTTATGGGATAACGAAGCCACGCCTCGGACGGGTCAAGGGGGCAATGGACAAAACAGGCGTTGACTCATTGACTCATTTACCCATTGACACTTCCTCCCCCGTCATCCTCGTCGACCACTCCGCCTGCATCCTGTGCGACCGCTGCCTCCGCGCCTGCGACGACGTGCAGAGCAACGAAGTCATCGGCAGGATGGGCAAAGGGCATCACACCCGCATCGCCTTCGACGACGACAAACCGATGGGCAAATCCACCTGCGTCAGCTGCGGCGAGTGCGCGAGCGTGTGTCCGACGGGCGCGCTCATTGACAAGCCCCTCATGGGGCATCGGGGTATTGGAGTAATGGAGCAATGGAGTGATGAATCTTTGAAGCCCCAGCACAATGTCGTTTTCCACCACTTCAAAACCGTAGATTCTGTCTGTCCTTACTGCGGCGTCGGCTGTGGCATCACCTATCACGTTCAGGACAACACCATCCTTCGCGTCACGGGGCGGCGCGACACGCACACCGAGGGGCGGTTGTGCGTCAAAGGTCGCTACGGCTGGGATTACTCGCACCATCCGCAGCGGCTCACCGTGCCGCTCATTCGCAAACCGGAGCATTATCCCAAACAACCGCTGTCGGCGGACTTCAAGAGTTACAAAGAGTTCCGCGAGTCGCTCCGTTCGCCCGCCTGGAACGAGCGCATCCGCGAGGTGTTCCGCGAGGCGACGTGGGATGAAGCGCTGGACTTGGTGGCGCGGAAGTTCATGGACATCAAGCATCGTCACGGCAGCAAAGCGTTGGCGGGATTCGGTTCAGCCAAAGTTACGAATGAGGAAGCCTACCTCTTCCAGAAACTCGTCCGCCAGATTTTCGGCACGAACAACGTCGACCACTGCACGCGCCTGTGTCACGCCTCGTCCGTCGCCGCCCTGATGGAAGGCATCGGCAGCGGCGCGGTGTCGAATATCTTCCAAGAGGCGTTGGAAAGCGACTGCGTTTTGTGCATCGGCACCAACACGGTGGAAAATCATCCCGTCGCTGCTACTTACTTCAAGCAGGCGGCGAAGCGCGGCGTGAAACTCATCGTGATGGACCCGCGCCGACCCGCGTTGGCAAACCACGCGTGGCGCTACGTGCACTTCAAGCCGGGCACCGATGTCGCGCTGCTCAACGGCATCATGCACGTCATCGTCCGCGAGGGACTGATTGACCGAAAGTTCATCGCCCAGCACACCGAAAACTTCGACGCGCTGAAAGCGACGGTCAAACACTACACGCCGGAGTTCGTAGAGAAAGTGGCAGGCGTGCCGAAAGCCGTGGTTGAAGAAATCGCCCTCGCCTACGGGCGGGCAAAGAACGCGATGATTTTCTGGGGCATGGGCATCAGCCAGCACACAACGGGCACGGACAACGCGCGGTGTCTCATCGCGCTCTGCCTGATGACCGGGCACATCGGGCGGCGCGGCAACGGCTTGCACCCGCTGCGCGGACAGAACAACGTGCAGGGCGCGAGCGACGTCGGATTGATTCCGATGGTTTACCCGGGCTACCAATCCGTCGAAGACCCCGCCGTGCGCGAGAGGTTTGAAAAAGCGTGGGGCGTGCCGCTGGACCCGAAGCGCGGTCTCACCGTCGTCGAAATCATGCACGCCGCGCTGCACGGCGACATCAAGGCGATGTTTATGATGGGCGAGAACCCGTTCCTGTCCGACCCGAACATGAACAAAGTCCGCAAGGCACTGCAAGCGTTGGAGTTTCTCTGCGTGCAGGACATCTTCCTCACCGAGACCGCCGAGTTCGCCGACGTGATTCTCCCCGCCGCCACCGCCGCCGAAAAAGACGGCACCTACGTCAACACCAACCGCATGGTGCAACTCGGACGCAAAGCCATCGAACCGCCCGGGCAGGCGCGAGAGGACTGGCGGATTCTCGTGGACCTGGCGAATCGCATGATAGCGGTGGAAGGGGAAGTCAGGGGAAGTCAGGGGAAGGAAGGGGAAAGAGGGGGAAGGAGGGGGAAGGAGGGGGAAAGAGGGGGAAAGAAGGGGAAAGAAGGGGAAAGAAGGGGAACAGGTTCATCCCCTGACTTCCCCTTCCTTCCCCTGACTTCCCCTGACTTCCCCTTCCTTCCCCCTCCTTCCTGGTCGTATTCTTCCCCTGAGGATGTCTGGCGCGAAATCGTCTCGCTCACGCCCCTCTTCGAGGGCATCACCTATAACGAGTTGCAGAAACGCACAGTCATCTGGCCCCACGATGAGCAGGTCATTTTCACCGACGGGTTTCCGCGTCCGAATGGCAAGGGAAAATTCGTTCCCGCTGAGTGGATGCCGGCGAAGGAACTGCCTAACGAAGAATATCCCTTCGTCCTCAACACCGGTCGCGTGCTCTACCACTGGCACACCGGCACGATGACACGGCGGACGCAAGTGCTGGACGAACGCTCGCCCGAACCTTACGTGGAAATTCACCCCGACGACCTCGCGCTGTTGGGCGCGAACGATGGGGACATAGTGCGCGTCCGTTCCCGTCGCGGCAGTGTCACGCTCAAAGCCGTCGCCACCACCAAAGTCGCGCGCGGCAACGTCTTCATCCCCATGCACTTCAAAGAAGCCTGCGCCAACGTGCTGACCATTGATGAACTCGACCCTTACGGGAAGATACCGGAGTTTAAGTTTTGTGCGGTGAGGGTGGAAAAGTAGCGCCGACATCCTCTCAGCAAGGAGCCCCGACATCCTGTCGGCATGACTTCCCCTCAGCCTGCCTTGTGTTGCGGTCAGAGACCACGACCCGGCAAAGGATTTCTCGCCCTACGGTTCTTCGCCCCAGTGACAAAAATTGTCCCCGCGCCACGAAGAAAAATTTTCCAAATACTTGACGGCTTATGAGTGCCCTGTGTATGGGAAATCCCGCATATCCTCACTGGGTGCGGAGTTGCCGACCAAATATATGGGAGGAGGTAGATGATGTTGATTTGCTTTGTCGGTCGGCAAGGATGCACGTTGTCACGCAATAAGCGTGGGGGAGGGATAAACTCCCGTTCTTTGACTCGCGGACGATGGCATCCTCAGCCTCGTCCGGTCGTGACTGTCCTCGCCGCGCTGCTTCTCTTGAGCGCGGCAGTCGTGCCTTCCTCTGCCGTGGAATTGCTCACCAACGGCAACTTTGAGACCGGGGTCTCTGCCCCCTGGACCCTGTCCAACCATCCCAGCAGCGGTCCCAACGGCGACTTCTTCATTGACACCCCGGGCACCAACACCCCGCCCATCGGTCCGTTCATGATTGAGTTCGCCACCGCTTCCAACTCGTCGGGCGGGAACTGGTATGCCGTCTCCACTTCGGACGACCCCGGCGCTCACGCCCTCATCCAGGACTTCACCGTCCCTGTCCTTGGTCCGCTGGACGTCGTGACCCTCTCGTTCCAGATGTTCGTCAACGACCAGTCGGGGCTGGGACCGATTATAGACCCGACGGGTTTAGACCCCACGACGGGCGGAATGGCGATACCCAACGACAACCAGCACGCGCGGGTGGACTTGCTGAAGGGGACGGCAGGGGACTTTTCGACAGCGGCGGGGGACGTGCTGATGAACTTTTACAGCGGCGTAGACGCTGGCGTGCTGCCCAATCCCTACGTCAGTTACAACTTCAACATCACGAGTTTGGTGAGCGGGGGCGGGACGTTTCGGCTGCGGTTCGCGGAGGTGGACAACCTCGGCGCGTTGAACGTGGGGGTAGATAACGTCAGCGTGCAACTCACGCAAGCGGTCATCCCTGAACCGGGGGTCCTCACGCTGCTGGTGGTGGGGGCAATAGTAGGCGTGGCGGTGATGCGACGACAGAAGAAAGGGGAAGTAGAGGGGAAGTAGGAGGAAGGGGAAGGGAGAGGGAACGAGGAGGACTCCCCGTGGTTCCTCTTCCTTCCTCATCGGCAGCGGTCTCCCGACCGCCCAGCAAGGAGCGCCGACATCCTGTCGGCAGTAGCGCCGACATCCTGTCGGCATGACTTCCTCTTAGCCTGCCTCGTGTCGCGGTCAGAGACCGCGACCCATCAAGTAGCGCCGACATCCTGTCGGCATGACTTCCTCTCAGCCTGCCTCATGTCGCGGTCAGAGACCACGACACATCAAAGGTCAGTAGCGCCGACATCCTGTCGGCATGACTTCCTCATCGGCAGCGGTCTCCCGACCGCGCTGAGGCAGGTGAGCCTACCCACATCTTAGAGCACTTTTGTCAAGCCTCGTCTCAAAACGCGGCTTGGGCAGAATAAACAAAAAGGGGGAAATGAAGATGACAAGTCGGACAGAGCAAGAAGTATTGAGGGACATTTGGCAGGAACTGGAGCAAGTTAAGAGTCGTTTGGAGGAAGCGGAGCAGGGACGAGCGCGCGCGGAACGGCGGGCGCGCAGGATGGGGGGATTGGCGTTAACGTTAGTGGTGGGGATGGTGGCGTGGGCGTTCATGCCCAAGTCGTGGGCGGCGGCGGGGTATGGGGCGACGCTGGCGCAACTCCTGCAGCGCATGACGGCGGTGGAGAACAAGACGCAGTTCATGTCGGTGTCGGGCAATGACGTGATTTTTACCGGCTGCAACATCCACATCCGCAACGGCTTAGGAGCGACGAACGGGAACCCAAGCGCCCCCCTCAGCGATACTGGTACAACCAACGGCTTGGGCAACCTGATTGTGGGCTACAACGAGTTGCACCCTGCGCCCTATGTAAATAACCGCACCGGCTCGCACAACATCGTGGTGGGGCGGCGGAACAACTTCAGCAGTTACGGAGGCTTGGTGGTCGGAGAAGCCAACACCATCAGCGGCGTATTCGCCTCGGTCAGCGGGGGGGGGTGGAACGCCGCCAGCGGCTCCCGCTCCTCGGTCAGCGGGGGGGGGCAGCAGCGCCAGCAACTGGTACGCCTCAGTCAGCGGGGGGGGTGGAACGTCGCCAGCGGCCTCTTCGTCTCGATCAGCGGGGGGTCTTACAACAAAGCCACCGGCTTCCTCGCCTCGGTCAGCGGGGGGGATCACAACACCGCCAGTGGCGACCGCGCCTCGGTCAGCGGGGGGGCGAGCATTACCCAAAGCAGCAACAATGGCTGGTCGGCGGGGTCGTTGGGCACGACGACGTATAACAACGGCAATTTCCGCTCGCCGTAGCCGGCGGCGCGGGGCAAGGGCAAGGGCGGACGGGGGGAGGGGATGAAGGGGTGACCCACCCCCCGCGCCCATGCCTCGTATGAAGACAAGGCGGCTTGCCCGCCGCGGTCCCTGCGCCGTGCGCCAGCAGGCGGGCGAGGGGCTGGGCGGCGGCGTGGTGGAGGAGGAAGAAGGCAACGGAGTAATGGAGTGATGGAGTAATGGAGTGGTGGAGTGGTGGAGTCTTGTCGTTCCATCACTCCATCACTCCATCGCTCCATCACCCCATCCCTTCCTCACCGTTTCTTCCGCCGTCGGCGGGGCGGGGCGGCGGATTCTTTCTCCACCTTCTTCAACACCGCATGGGCGGTCTCAGGACCGAGAAGGCGGATGAACTCTTCCAACATGCGCTTGCGGTCTTCCCGCTGGGCTAAGAGTCGAATTGCCTCCTCTTTGCCGATGAGTTCAAGCGCCCGCTCCTTGCCCAGCAGTTCCATCATGAGATTGTCCAGATGGGTCTGTTCTTCTGTCTGTTGTCTCATCAGTAACACCTCTTCCAACTTCGGCGCGTGCAGTTCTCGCAGCAACTCCACGTGCTTGGGATATTCCCGAAAATGGTCAATCAGAAACTCCACTAATTCCCGCTCGCGCGGTCCCTTTGCCACCATGCTCAACGGCAGCGACTCCGGTGACACAGGCAGCCGTCGCAGGTCTATGAAGAACGTCGGAAACTTGTCCACCCTGCCGCCATGCACGCCCGCGCCCACTTTCTTTCTTCCCGACAGATATGACCCCTCTGGATAGGACACGTTCGCCTGAAAATGCGACGCCACCAGCCAGAGCGTGAGGTCTTTGCGCCACATCTTTTTGTCCTGCGCATACATCAAGCCGTAGATTTCTAACTGCGTCAAGTCCTCCTGCGTGGCCGCGTCGTCCGGGCTTTTAGAGCGTGTCTAAAAATTTGACGCGATTTGGCTTTTGGGATAGACTACCGAGCCATGACCGAACAGAACACCCGAAAACCGT
>FWPU01011871.1_pt1 | contig 11904 bp, 11 predicted proteins | sample 2228361 | NCBI WGS metagenome assembly FWPU01 (sample SAMEA103939777, study PRJEB20133) | metagenome | reverse complement strand
TTATCATATTTTTAATTAAATTTTATTAAATTTTATAACAAATCTGTTTTTTTACCATTTTTGTGATAAAATCATTAAGCTAATCTAAAAATGAGAATCCTAATGCTTTCACCATATCTTCCCTGGCCTTTGTATGGTGGGACTTCGGTCAGAATGTTTAATATTATCAAACAATTATCCCAAAGAGGTCATCAGATTGTTTTGGTGACTGGTAAGGGTGTAGATTTCACTAATAATCCTCTCCAGCAATTGTGTGAAAAGGTTTATTTATATGAATTGCCAAAAATGAACAGATTAAGTTCAGCTATCCGTTCTCTTTTTTCTTGCAAGCCTTATCCAGGTTTACAATTTCAAAATAAACATCTCTATGAAATAGTTTATGGTTTGCTAAAGAATGAATCTTTTGATTTAGTCTGGATAAATTTTTTATTTATGGCTGAGATTTTATTAAAAATTCATAGTGGAGATATTCCAGTAATTTTAGACCAGTATGAAGCAGACGAACTTGTTTGGAAAAGATACATTCAAAATGGAAATTTTGCTCAAAAAATTTTTTCCTTTTTAAATCTTAAAAAAATTCAATCTCTTCAAAAAAAAGTTTTTAAACATTTAGATGCTATCCTTTGTGTTTCGGAAATAGAAGGAGAATTTATGAAATCAAGAACGCCTTCAAATACAAAAATATGGGTAGTTCCCAATGGTGTAGACACAGATTTTTTTCAGCCTAAATATTTTGATAAGTTAGAATCAGTTATTTTAATGACAGGATCGATGTGTATAGAACGGAATATAAGTGCAGCTATTTGGTTTGCTAAAAAGATTTTTCCAAAAGTCAAAAAAGCTGTTCCTGAAGCTCAATTTTGGATTGTTGGTTTTAACCCAGATGAAAGAATTTTTAGTCTTAAATCAATTCCCGGTGTAAAAGTAAAAGGAACAGTAGAAGATATAAAGCCTTATTACAAAAAAGCCAAAGTTTATGTGGCTCCATTTAGATTTGGGGAAGGGACAAGGTTAAAAATTTTAGAAGCTATGGCTATGGGAGTACCAATTGTCAGCACAGAAGCAGGCTGTCAGGGAATAGATGTTGTTGATGGTAAACATCTTTTGATTGCGAAAAATGAAGATGAGTTTATCAAAAAAGTAATTGAGATATTATTAAATCCTCAAAAAGGGCAAGTTTTAGCTGAGATTGCTCGGAAGTTGGTAGAGCAGGAATACAACTGGAAAGTAATTGTTGATATTTTGGAATTAAATCTTAAAAAACTCGCCAAAAATGCTTAGTCTTCTTAAAAAATTAAGCTATAACGCGGGGGTTAGAAGAATAGTCAATGCTATCGGTCTTAGCGAAGTGGCTAGAAAAGTTTATTGGTTCTTAGCCAAGCCATATCGTAATATTTTTTCCGTTAAAGAAAGCGGGGCAACTGGTCAATTTTTCATCCATACACCGGGCGAATTACGATTGCTAGAACAAGCTATTTTAGGAGAAAAGTACAGCCTTGGAAGATTGCTTTCTATTATTAATCCAGGCGATGTTATTTGGGATGTCGGAGCCAGTATTGGTCTTTATACTGTTTTAATAGCCAGAAAAGTAGGAGAAAGGGGGCAGGTAATCGCTTTTGAGCCGGAATGTCAGAGTTTTAAGCGTCTTTTAGAAAATTTAAAATTGAATAATCTGACCAATGTGTGGGTATTCCAAAAAGCCCTGGGTGAGTATGAAGAAAAAAAGATAATGTATACCGGCGAAAACGGTTATTATTGCAGTCTGACGCTTCCAACAGAAAGAAAAAGAAAAGACATTGGTCGCCAAACGGTAGAGGTAGTAAGCGGAGATGAGTTTTGTAAAAAGAAAGGGCTACCGTTTCCTCGGATAGTTAAAATCGATGTCGAAGGATATGAGTATTCTGTTTTGCAGGGGCTTCGGTGGACTATTTCCCATCCAAATTGCGAGGCAATTCTTCTCGAAGCTCATCCGCTAATGTTGCCAACAGATATCAAAGTTGATTCATTGGTAGAGTTATTAAGGACGACGGGCTTTATTTTCTCCGACATTTATCCTCGCGGGAGAGAATATCATATTTTCGCTTGGAAGGATAAAGATATCTTTATTAACTTAATAAAAAACTAAAAAATTATGTTAAAAATAGGTTTAGATTTTATTAATTTAAACAATTTTAATACCGGTTTGGGTAGATATGCTCAACAATTAATTGAAGGTTTAAATACTCTTGATAGAGAGAATGAATATACTCTTTTTATTAATGCAAAGATATCAAACCAAATTTATGTTAAGAATCCCAGATTTCATATTCAAATAGCCAAAACCCCTTTTCGCAAATACGCGCCTTGGAATCAGATTTATTTTTTCTTCCACAAAAACGGGCTCAAAGGGCTTGATTTATTTCATTCTCCAGTAACCCCTCTACCCCTATTATTGCCTAAAGAGATAAAAACTCTTGTTACACTCCATGATTTGTCCTGGAAATTTTTTCCGGAAAATTTTAGACCGGAAGGCGTCATTTGGTGGAATATTGCCTGGCCAAAAAGTTTGAAAAAGAGTACTCATATAGTAGTAGATTCAGAAAACACAAAACAGGATATTCTTAAATTTTATCAACTATCCGAAGAAAAGATAACAGTTATTTATCCATATACCTCTATTTCTTTGTCAGAAGTTTCTTTAGAAAATTTAGCCATTGCTAAAAAACGCTATAATTTACCAGAAGGATATATTCTTTATGTGGGAGCTTTTCGAAAAAACAAAAACCTTGAATTGCTTCTAATGACTTTTCAAATTCTCAAAAAAAAGAAAAAAATTTCTCAAAAACTTGTTTTAGTCGGACCAAAAGATTGGGGCAGCGAAAGAGTTTTTTTAACAATTAAAAAATTGAATTTAGAAAATGAGGTTATTATAACTGGGGCTGTTTCTAATGATGATTTGCCTTTTATTTATAAAGAGGCTGATGTTTTTGTTTTTCCTTCTTTGTACGAAGGATTTGGTTATCCGCCGCTTGAAGCCATGGCCTGCGGCACACCGGTTGTTGCTTCCAATAGCTCCTCCCTTCCGGAAGTGGTCGGAGAAGCCGGACTTTATTTTGATCCTTTGGATATTCAAGATATGGCTGAGAAAATTTATCAAGTGCTTTCCTCACCCGCTTTGGCTGAAAAATTAAAAAATCTTGGCGCAAAAAGGGTCCAGCAATTTTCAATGGAAAGGATGGTTCAAAAATATTTGGAAGTATATAAAAAAGTAAGTTTATGTCCTTAAAAACCCCAGTTGTTTTTATTATCTTTAATCGTCCCCAGACCACAGAAAAGGTTTTTAGAGAGATTGCTAAAGTTAAGCCCCAAAAGTTATTGGTAATTGCCGATGGTCCTAGAAAAAGTTATCCTTCAGACATAAAAAAATGCCAAGAGGCCAGAGCGATTATCAATAAAGTAGATTGGGATTGTGAGGTTTTAACTAATTATTCAGATGTAAATTTGGGAGTAAAAGAGCGGGTTTCTAGCGGATTGGACTGGGTTTTTACTCAAGCAGAGAAAGCTATTATTTTAGAAGATGATACTCTTCCTCAGCCAACTTTTTTTAGATTTTCTGAAGAACTTTTAGAAAGGTATCGAAACGACGAACGCATCGCTCTGATTAGCGGAACTAATTTACAAATCATTAGAAGAAATAGTCCTTACAGTTATTATTTTTCTCGTTACCCTCAAATTTGGGGTTGGGCGACCTGGAAAAGATTCTGGAAAAATTACGATGTTGGCATAAAGCAATGGTCAGAACTTAGAGATAAAGGTTGGCTTGAAGAGTTACTGGGAAACCAAAGACATATTTATCGCTACTGGAAAAAGGTGTTTGATGCTATATATCAAGGAAAGATAAATGCCTGGGATTATCAGGTGGTTTTTAGCACCTGGTTTCAAAATTCTTTAGCTATTATTCCCAGAGTTAACTTAGTTTCAAATATAGGCTGTGGAATAGAAGCTACAGCTATGAAAAGAAGGTGGCACAAGTTCTCAAATTTAAAAAGATTTGAGATGAAGTTTCCTCTTTCTCATCCGTCGGAAATTTTACCAGACGAAGTCATTGATAAATTTGTAGAAAAATATTCCTTGACTCCTTTTAGACCTTTATTGTCAAGAATTTTTATTTATCTTTTGTATCAAACAAGACGTTATTTTATTGAGCGATTTTATGGCAGGTAGTACAACTCCGAATAAAAAATTAAAAGTATTAGTTTGTGCTTATAGTTGCCTCCGGGATCCTGATAGACGATTTAGAGATGGCGGGGAAGGGGTTTTGGGCTGGAATATTGCGAAACAACTTGCCAGATTTTATCAAGTTTCTGTTTTAACCCATTTAGGAAATAAAGAAGCCGTAAGGGAGAGAATGAAAAAAGAGTTAAATTCTAATTTAGAGTTTTATTATTTTGACCTTCCTAAAATTTTTCAGTTTTTAAATCGTTTTACTGGTGGTATTCAAATTTATGCCTATTTGTGGCAGATAAAAGCTTATTTTGTGGCTCGGAAATTACATAAAAAATTTCATTTTGATGTTTTTCATCATTTAACTTATGCCAATGACTGGATGGCTTCTTTTATTGGAGCGCTATTGACTATTCCTTATATTCGGGGGCCAGGTGGGGGCGCTCATCGGGTTCCCAAAAGTTTTTTGTCTGAGTTTTTCTTTAAAGATCGTCTTTCTCAATATTTAAGGTCTGTTGGCCAGTGGTTTTTCAGGCACGACCCTTTTTTTCTAATCAGCCAGGCTCGGGCTCGGGCAATTTTGGTTTGCAACAAAGAATCATTTGAGAAAATTCCAAAAAAATGGCAAGGAAAAACCTATCTTTTTCCAGCTAATGGAGTTTCTAAAGAGGACTTGGATTTACTTTTAAAATTTGAAAAAAAGAATTATGATAAATTCAAAGTACTTTCAGCTGGAAAACTTTTGCCAATTAAAGGTTTTAGTTTGGCAATAAAGGCTTTTAAAATTTTTTCAGACAAGGTTTCAGAGGCAGAGCTTGAAATTGTCGGCGATGGACCAGAGCTTTCCCGTTTAAAAAATCTCAGCCAAAAATTAAAGATTGAAGATAAAATCAAATTTAAAAAATGGATGGAAAGAAATGAATTTTTGAAAGAATTAACTACTTGTGATATCTTTTTGTTTCCCAGTTTAAGAGATGGAGGGGGACAGGTGGTAGTTGAGGCAATGGCAGCTGGAAAAGCGGTAATTTGTTTGGACCTTGCCGGGCCTGGTTTTCATATAAGTAATGAATGGGGGATAAAAATTAGACCTCATTTTCCTGAACAAGCGGTTGGAGAAATAGCCAGAGCTTTAGAGCTTCTCTATTTTAACAAAGAATTACGACTTCAATTAAGCAAGGCAGCTCGTGAGCGGGTAGAAAAAGAGTATCATTGGGACAGATTGGGCGAAAAATTATTTAAAATTTATCAAAAAGTTTTTAAGAATTTAAGATGAAATTTTCTATTGATAAAAAATTAATATTTGTTTTATTGCTTTGGCTACTACTTTGGGCTGGCTATAATACCTATCCCCAGAAATTGGATTTTTCCAACTTTTTAATTTTTTTTCATGGAATTCGGGCTTATTTTCCAATCTTGGCCGGGGTTTTGGCTGTTATTTTTTTATTAAAACAGCCTCAATTTTCTTTTAAAATTTTAAAAACTCCAGTAGGTTTTTTAATTTTTTATACTTTAATTGGTATTGTTTCTTCAATTTTTCTCTCTGCCAAACCTCAGATAGCATTATATTGGGCCATTTCTTATTTTTCAGTTTTAGCTGTTCTTCTTCTGGTTAATTCCAGTTTAGCCTCTTCATTAATCAATCTCAATTGGATTATTGTTTTTATTGTCGCAATCGGGTTATTTGGATTTTTCTTATCTCAGCCAGGGGTAATTTCGTCTTTAACCAGTAATTTTCTTGGTGGAAGACCTTATGAAAGTTTGGCAGGGGTGCCAGCTGAAATAAAAACATTTGGAATGACAGGAACCAGACCAACCGGTCTTGGAAGATATGCTGGAGTGGTGGCCCTCTTTACTTTAGCCAGAACAATTTTAACTAAAGAGAGAAAAAAATTTTTTTGGTATTTATTATTTTTGATTTCTTTTTCCATTCTTATTTTTTCTCAGGCAAGGACAGCGGTTTTGGGTTTTGTTTTCGCCTCCTTTTTAATTTTTTTGCTAAAAAGCAAAACAAAAACTGAAGTTTTTGGTTATTCTTTTTTTAGTTTAATCCATTTTTTTTTAGTTTTTCTCTTTTTGTTTTATATTCCTCTATTTTATTCTCCGAATCTAATAGAAAAAACCTCCCAACTCCAACCCCTAAAATTTTCAGAACCCACTGGTATTACAAAACCTATTGTTGTCACTCCATTTTCTTCGTCTTTCCAGTCCCAGATCACTATTTTCCAACCGACTCAAAAAATGCAGTCAATTTTAACTACTCTTAGCGGAAGAATCACTTGGGTCTGGCCGGAAAATTGGAGATCTTTTCTCAAATCACCTTTAATTGGTCGAGGATTCCATGCCGACAGAATCTTTCCGGAAGGCCGACATCCCCACAATGCCATTTTGCATGCCTTAATTCAAACCGGCCTAATTGGTACTATTCCTTTTATACTTGCTTTTATTTGGTCTTGGATTTTGTTCTTTAAACTTTTCAAAATTTCTCTGGAAAAGGAAAAACCATTTTTAATTGAAATAGCTGGAATTTTCGCTTTCTTTACCATAAGAGGTATTGCCGAATCAACTGGCGCCTTTTTTGGCGCTGATTGGATTTTATTAGCACCCCTTTTGGCTTATATTCAAAATTTATGGTTCAAAAAAACTCAATTAAACTCTTAGGTAACCGAGTTCATATGGTCCAGATTCCAGAAGTGGTAAAACAAATTTCTCATTGGATTGAAAAAGAAAGAAAAAAATGCCATTGGATTGTGGTTACTGGAATGCACGGGATAATGGAAGGACATAAAGATAAAAACTTTAAATCTATTTTGAATTCGGCTGATCTTTTTGTTCCCGATGGCATTTCTTTAATTTGGCTTGCTCGCCTTCAGGGTTTTTTTCTTAAAAAAAGAGTTACTGGCACAGATTTAATGGAAGAATTTTTTAGATTAGCCATAAAAAAAGGTTATAGCAATTTTTTCTATGGCGACACCAAAGAGACATTAAAAATGCTAATTGCTAAATTAGCAACAAAATTCCCTGGACTAAAAATAGCTGGTTTTTATTCTCCTCCCTTCAGGCCACTAATTCCAAAAGAAGAGGAAGAAGCCATTAAAAAGATTAACAAGGCAAAACCCGATGTTTTATGGGTGGCTCTGGGCTTGCCAAAACAAGAAAAGTGGATATTTGAGCATAAAGAAAAATTAAAAGTTCCGGTAGTAGTGGGTGTTGGAGCTGCCTTTAAATTTTTAAGCGGAAAAATAAAAAGACCTCCCGGATGGATAGGAGAATTGGGTTTTGAATGGTTGTGGCGATTTTTTCAGGAACCAAAAAATGTTTGGAAAAGAATTTTAGATATACCCCTATTTGTCTTTTTGGTTTTACTTGAATTAATTGGCTTTAGAACTAAAAAATGATAAGATAAAAATATGGAAAAAATACTTGTTACTGGAGCTGGCGGCTTTATTGGCCATCATTTAGCCAGATTTTTAAAGAAAAAAGGATATTGGGTGAGGGGGGTGGATATAAAATATCCGGAATTTTCAGGATTGGAAGATTTTGATGAGTTTTTATTGCTGGATTTAAGAGATTTTAGAAATGCCATGGAGGCAGTCAAAGGAATTGATAAAGTCTACACGCTTGCCGCGAACATGGGCGGCATTGGCTTTATTACTTCTGTTAAAGCAGATGTAATGAGAGACAATGTATTAATAAATGTGAATATGGCTGAGGCCTCAAGATTGGCTGGAGTTAAAAGATTGTTTTTTAGTTCCAGCGCCTGTGTTTATCCTATTTATAAACAGACCGATCCAAAGATAACTCCTTTAAAAGAAAGCGATGTTTATCCAGCTGATCCTGATAATGAATATGGCTGGGAAAAACTGTTCTCAGAAAGGGTTTACCAAGCTTATCATCAAGATTATGGTTTAGATATTAGAATTGCTCGTTATCATAATATTTTTGGAACCGAAGGAACATATGAAGGTGGAAGAGAAAAAGCGCCAGCTGCCATTTGCAGAAAAGTAGTTCTGGCAAAAGACGGCAGAGAAATAGAAATATGGGGAGATGGACAACAAACAAGATCTTTTTGCTATATTGACGACTGTCTAGAAGGAAGCTACCGCTTAATGGAATCTGATTTTAAAGAACCTTTAAATATCGGTTCTGAGAGATTGGTAACTATTAATGAATTGGTGGATATTGTTTGCAAAATTGCCGGTAAAAAACTGAAAAAAGTTTATCAATTGGATAAACCTCAAGGAGTTAGAGGAAGAAATTCTGATAATACTCTTTGCAAAAAAGTTCTTAACTGGGAGCCCCAAATTTCTTTGGAAGAAGGATTAGAAAGAACATATAATTGGATAGAGAAAGAGCTGAAAAGACAAAGAAGAATTTAAAATTTTATGAAGGTTTTAGTTTTAGCTGGCGGGAAGGGAACAAGATTGTGGCCACTTTCCCGGGAACACAAACCAAAACAATTCCAAAAGCTTTTTGGCAAAAAGACCATGCTTCAAGAAACGATTGATCGGGTTTTACCGCTTTTTCCAGTCAAAGACATTTTTATTGGCACTAACAAGCAGTATGTTGCTGAAGTAAAAAAAGAACTGCCCAAAATCCCCAAAAAGAATATAATTTCTGAGCCAGCCTTTCGAGAAAGGGTGGCTGCTTTTTTATTGTTTTTCTGTTATTTAAGCAAAAAAGAATTAAAAGAACCGGTAGTAATTTTACCTTCTGATCAATTAATAAAAGACGAAAAAAAATTTAAAGAAGCGCTTTTGGCTGGAATAGATTTTATTAAAAACAATCCCGATAAAATTTTACTTTTTGGAGAAAGACCAACCTTTCCCGATACTGGTTTGGGTTATATAAAAAAGGGAGATTTTTTGAAAAGAGAAGGCAATTTTGATATTTTTAAGGTTAGCCATTTCAAAGAAAAACCAAATTTAAAAAAAGCCAAAGAGTTTTTGAAATTAAGAAGCTCTTTTTGGAATGTTGGCGTTTTTATCTTTGCTCCGGAATTGATTATTAAATTAACAAAGCAATTTGTGCCAGACAACTATAAAAGGTATCAGAAGTTAAGGAGAGCTTTTGGCAAAAAGGATTTTAAAAAAGTGCTGGAAAAAGAATTTTTACAAATGGATAAGGTTTCTTTCGATCACAGTATTGTTGAAAATTACAAAAAAAATGTTCTTTTGCCGATTTCCATTGGTTGGTCAGATATTGGCAGTTGGTCGGTTTTAAAGGATGCTTTATCTTCGCCAAACAAAAGCTATATTAAAGCCAATTATATTGGTATTGATTCTAAAAATATTTTAGTTTATGGAACCACGGATAAGCTGGTGGCAACTTTAGGCGTAAAAGATTTAATTATAGCTGTAACCGATGATATTGTTTTTGTTTGCCACCGAAACGATTCGCAAAAAGTTAGAAAATTAATCGAAGAACTCGAAAAGGAAGAGAAGTTTGATTACTTGTAGTTTTTTCATTATAAAAAATGTCAAGCAAAAATAATTTTTTGAAGTTTATATTGTTAGTGGGGGATGTTTGTTTGATGTATGGAACTTTGATTTTGGCTTTGGCCTTAAGATATGGTGATTTTTCTTTTTGGCCAGGACCCCAAACTAAAATTTTCATTTACAATTTCTCTTTTATTTTTATTTTCTGGGTTTTGTTTTTGTATGTTTTAGATTTTTACGAAATTCCATCCTTAAGAAATGTTTTTTCTTTTTTCAAGAATTTGCTGATTTTTTCTTTTTTGGCTGGAGTTTTGGCCGTGATTTATTTTTATCTCCGACCCAATGTTTTAATTGCACCAAAAACCATTTTGATTTTACAAATCGGGCTTTTTGCTGCTTTTCTATTTGTTTGGCGCCATATCTTTAGCCGTATTTTGAAATCAAAACACTTTAAAGAAAAAGTAATAATCGTTGGTTTTCCAGAGCAAGCCAAAGAGTTATCTCCGACTTTAGTAGAGCAGAACGGTTATGAAATTATTGGCATTTGTGGACCCAAAGAGATTGTAAAAAAAGAGAATGTAAAATATATTCACTTTGTTGATTTTTATGAGTTGCTGTTTAAAAAAGTGCCAATTGATTTAATAGATGAGGATTGGCTTTTTAAGAATTTGTCTTATCAAGAAAAAAGGATTGAAGATATTCTAAAAAGGGGTTTTGATATTTTATTTTCTTTTTTTGGACTTTTTATTTTAGTTATTTTGTTTCCTTTTATTGCTCTGGCAATAAAAATTGATTCCTCAGGACCGATTTTTTATAGTCAGAAGCGAGTAGGGAAAGCCGGGAAAGTATTTACCCTTTATAAATTTAGAAGCCTGAAAAAAAGCGATGAGCAAAATGAAGAGCCTTGGAGAGAAAAAGATCCCAGTCAGATTACCAGGGTTGGCAGAATTTTGAGGCAAACACATTTGGACGAGATTCTCCAGTTCTGGAGTATTTTAAAAGGAGATTTAAGTTTTGTAGGTCCACGGCCAGAATGGGTAAAGTTGGCTGAAGAGTTTGAAAAAGAAATTCCTTTTTACTCTTTGCGCTATTTGATAAAGCCGGGATTTACTGGCTGGGCCCAGTTAAATTTTCCGGCTTCAACCTCTGTTGAAGAGACCAGAGAAAAATTCAAATATGATCTTTATTACATTAAGAACCGCAACTTTTTTATGGACCTAGGAATTATTTTAAAAACCATTAGAATTATATTTAAATAAAAATATGTTGTTTTTTAAAGTTTTGGAACAAATTTTTCTTCCTAGTTCTTTTGTCTTGATTTTGATAATGGCGGGATTGATTTTCTTTTTTTTGAAAAAAAGAAAACTGGGGAAAACTTTGCTGATTTTGGGAATTTTATTTTATTATCTTTTTTCCATAACGCCAGTGAGTAATTTTTTACTTTCGCCTCTGGAAAGAAAATATTCTTCCTTGGGTTTAGAAGACATAAGGGCAGCTGACAAAATTGTTCTTTTGCTGGGCGGAAGGGAAACTGATATTTTGCGAGCAAATGAGGTTTTAAGAATTTATTATTTACAACTTACAAATTATGGATCACAACCTAAAATAATTATTTCTGGCACAGACCCTTTGTTACCAACCAGCCAAGAAGCATTGGGCCTGAAGAAATTTTTTGTCAGCCGGGGAATAAAAGAAGAAGACATTATTATTGAGAGTCGATCGCGCACTACTTGGGAGAATGCCAGAAATGTTAGAAAGGTTGTCGGAGAAAGTTCATTTTTTCTAGTTACTTCGGCTTATCATATGAAAAGAGCCACGGGAGAGTTTGAAAAAGTGGGGACCAAACCCATTCCAGCGCCGACTGATTTTAAGATAAAAACAGGAAAATACACGTTGCTTGATTTTTTCCCCGAGCCCCAGAATTTGAGAAATTCCAATTTGGCTCTCCATGAGTATTTTGGCATCTTATGGTATAGTTTTGGATATTGATTTGGTTATAGTTTTAAAACCGTTATAATAAAAAATTTAGAGATTCGGAAAATAAAATATTGGTGTGTAATAACATTATGACTTTTTTTGGGAGTAATTTTGGCTTTTTTGAAAGAATAGTAGGAGAAAAACAAAGAAAAAAACTTGACAAGAGATTTTGAATTTGCTAACATAATAGCGTGAGTGCAGGCGAGAGCCGACTCCAAATCTAAGCGGGCAACAGGCTTTCCTCGAGCAAAGCCTGTTGCTTATTTTATCTTATTTTATTTATTCTATT
>FWPU01011870.1_pt1 | contig 11907 bp, 7 predicted proteins | sample 2228361 | NCBI WGS metagenome assembly FWPU01 (sample SAMEA103939777, study PRJEB20133) | metagenome | reverse complement strand
ATAGCAAAACAATTTAATGTTATCAAATTATGGAAAATAATCAAGGAAATAAATTAGGCAAGAAAATAAAGGCGTTACGTCTTAAACTTGAGCTTTCCCAAGACGAATTCGCGAGAAAAGCGGATATTCCTTACACTACTCTTACCAAAATTGAAACAGGAGTTATCAAGAAGCCATCGGTTTTTGTAATGGCGAAAATTGCCAAGGCATTAGGAGTGGATATTGAGAATTTAATTAAATAAACAATATGACGAAAGGTAAAAATAACAACAGTCTGACATTTATTGATTTTTGTGCCGGCATTGGCGGCGGCCGAATCGGGCTTGAAAATTTGGAATAAAAAAAATTGGTTATGATTTAATAACGATTTTTAAATTTTTCTTAAAAAACTGCGGCATTTGGCTTGATGGTTTGGATTTTGATTTAATGATTGCCGGTTTTCCTTGCCAGCCCTTTTCCGTCATCGGGCCGAGAACAGGAATGTACGATCGCCGTGGACAGATTATTTTCGGTTTAATAGATATAATGAACGGAAAAAATCTGAAGTATTTTATTTTAGAAAATGTTAAAGGACTTTTGAACCATGGAGACGGACGGACTTTGAAGGTTATTGTGGAAGAATTGGAAAAGGCAGGATATAAAGTTTTTTGGAAGCTGATTAGCAGTATGAATTACGGAGTGCCGCAGATGAGAGAAAGAATTTATTTTGTCGGCATTCGGAAAGATTTGGTGAAAGACGGCATTCCGTTTGAATTCCCCAAACCGGTTCCCAAACCACCTCTGAAAGATTATTTGATAGACGACACGGCTGAATTGGAATTCAACGAGAAGCAAAGAGCTTACGAAACTTTTTTGAAGTATTTGAATAACAAGTACAACAAAGGAAAATTTTCCATTGAAAAATTGTTGAGCGAAGAATATTTGGTTATTGACACTCGTCAATCAGATTTGCGGTTGTATCGCGGCGTGGTGCCAACCCTAAGAACGGGACGACACGGAATTTTGTACGTCAGAGACGGAAAATTTAGAAGGTTGTCGGGTTATGAATCGTTGCTTTTACAAGGCTGGCCCAAAGAACTGGCGGAGAAAGTGCGAGTCAAAGTCGACGAAGTTGTTTTGTTAAGTCAAGCCGGAAATGCCATGACGACACATGTTGTTGAGGCATTCGGCAAAAGCTTGTTAGATTTTATAAACAAAAATGAGCGATAAAGATTTAATCAAACTTGGGTCGGAAACCGCCAAAGGCGGATTCAGAAACGAAAACGACATTGTCGCCAAGTTTAACGATTGGAAAAACGACGAAGACGCTCAAAACTGGCTGGGGATAATGGGTTATCCTATTGACGAAATAGAGAAAGTGGAAGCCGTAAAATTACACGGATACAAAACCGACGTTCAAGTTCAGATAACGATTTACATGAAAAAAGCGATCGCGGCGGAAAATTTGTCGGTGAAATTGGTTAGCAATCCGCAAGGTTTTAATCAAGTTGATAAGCGATGGGTTGATAGTTACGCTGAGATGTGGAATATACCGAAAGATATTGTAAAAATTTTGAAGTTATTCACCGGAGAAATCAAACCGACAAAATCCGGTTTGAGGGACCCGCGAAGAATGTTTTTTGACGAAATGAGCGAAAGTGATCAAAGGAAAGTCGTTGACTTTTTCGCCAAAAATAAAATTTTGGTGGTTTCCGACATTCTCAAAGGCAGAGGAAAATTTTCCGCAGGTTGGATGTTGGTCGCTTTGATAACGAAAAATGAAAGCCGCTGGGTTTTGAAATCAATCAATCACGCAATGAACGTTTTCGCAGACGGCGAAGTTAGAATAACGCCGCAAGGTAGTTTGAAAATCGGAAAAATAGGTATGCAAAGAAAAGGCGGAGACGCCGGTCGTCCGACTTCAAATATGCTTCAATTTAAAATCAATCCTGTGGAACTTTTTGACGAGTAATTATGACAGACACTGTTTCGAAAAAGAAAAGAAGCGAAATAATGTCTAAGGTGAAAAGCAAGGATAGCAAACTCGAAGTCAATTTTAGAAAAGCACTTTGGCAGGCAGGTTTTAGATACATAAAAAATTCCACAAAGCATTTCGGCAGACCGGATATGGTTTTACCAAGATATAAAACGGTTATTTTTGTAGATTCTTGTTTTTGGCACGGTTGCAAACTACATTGTCGGTTGCCATCAACCAGAAAAAAGTATTGGGAGAAGAAAATAGACAGAAATAAAGAACGCGACAAAGAAGTAAAGCGGTATTATAATAAAATAGGTTGGAAAATTTTAAGGATATGGGAGCATGAGTTGTTAGAAAAGCCGGCTAAGACAATGGATAAAATAGTTGCTTTTCTGAAGGAAAAACATAAAGATTAAAAAGAATTTGCCGCCAAGCTCGGCGGAGCCGAGCAATCCGTCAAAGGCGGATTAGAAAAACTTGAAATTGTCCTTTTCGCTTCCGCTTCAAGGCGAGGTGGGCGGAAGGGGGGTTCGGGGAGAATTCCGCCCACCGAGCCCGTTAATAAAAACAGTTCGGATTTTTTGTAAAAGAGCCGCAGATCTTGAAGCGACAAAGGTGCGCTTGTCGCGCTACCTTTGAAATATAGTTTGAATTTTTCTTAAAGAGACCGCTTATAGCCGAAAGCTAACAAACTTCTTTTCCTTTTATACGCTTTTTGTTGTTTGATCCTAATTTTTAGATTGTAAAAGCTAATGCTGGATAAAAATTGTCTGAACTATAAAAGTTGAAAACGGTTATTGCCAACACACCAATACTTCTAGTTTGTGTTCTTTTAAGACTGTGTTCAATTTTGCGACAGATTTGGATATGGTATTATTATTTTAAGGGTAAATAAATTACCTCTGGTTCTTTCATGATACAGAGAATTAAAAATTATCTTTTCTATCCACGATTTCACTTTTCCCGTTTTCAGTTTAATCTAATCGCAATTTTCTTTATAACCATCGGTCTGTTTGTTGGATCATACTTCACTCTTAAAGGTATTTCTTATATTTTTGCTGTTGAACCTTCATCAGTAACCAAAGACACTGATACTGACTTTAATCAAGGTACTCTCACCTCTACCTCTATTGTTGGTTCTGGTACGAACGCGGTGATTCAACTTTCTGGTGATGTCGGTCCTGATGGGACTCTTTACAAAAGAGCAATTACTATTGATAATACTTCAGGAGGAGATCTAACAGATTACCAAGTTTCTTTAACTTTAGATACTGCTTCTCTTATTACTGCCGGCAAACTTCAAGCAGATTGCGATGATATTCGATTTCGGGATTCTGATGATTCAACCTCCTTAAACTTTTGGTTTGAAGGTCCGTGTAATAATGTTTCTTCAAAGATTTGGGTAAAAATACCCTCAATTTCAGCTTCTTCTACAAAGACTGTTTATATTTATTATGGTTCAACTTCTGCAAATAATCAATCATCTTTAGTTAATACTTTTATAAGAGAGGTAGACGGTAATCAGCCGTTAATAGGTAGTTGGTCCATGGATGAGACTTCTGGTTCAACGGTGGCTGATACTTCTGGTAATTCCCGTCATGGTACAGCTACCGGTACAATGATTGTTAATGGAAGATTCAACAACGCAAGAAGTTTTAATGGTAATGGTGATTATGTCCATTTTGGTAGTAATCCCATAACTGGTACAAGTCCATTTACTTTAGAAGCATGGATTAATACTACTACAGTTAATAAATACTCCGGTGCAGTTTCAATTGGTGTTTCAGCTTCTGGTCAATCTGCGTATATTGGTACTGTAGCATCGGCACAGGTAGGCACTTCATACTCAATAGGTGGTGGTTTTTATGGTAGAAATTACGGTTCAGGAATAACCACAACAGGTACTTGGGCCCATGTGGTTATGACTTTTAGTGGGGGTTCCAGTGGAACGGTACAAATATATGTAAATGGAGAGATTAAAGTAACTGATACTTATACTCCCAACTTAGGTTCGACTTATATTAGAGTAGGAAGAATTTGTAGCGATACTTTGTATGATTTTAATGGTGTTGTTGATGAGGTTCGCATTTACAATAAAGCTTTAACAGCAGTCGAAATTTCGGATTTATATAATTATTATGGTTACACCACCGCCAATTATCCTGGCAGAGTTTTAGTCCGCAAACGCTCTTCTCCTGAGCCAACTACTTCGGTTGGTAGCGAAGTAATGGTTTTAGTAGCCTCGGGAAGTTGGGAGAGTTCGACAGATTCCAATGTTATTGACTTAAGCTGGAATGGAGGATGGGGAAATGGGACAGAGGACTCAACAGCTTTTTCCGCAACTGTTGCCAATGTGGGGACGAACAATACCATTACTTTTTCAATGAGGGTAGCTTCAACATTAGAAGGATTAGTCTCTGCCACCTATAAAACCCTTGGAACAGCCAGTAGTGGGACAACATTTACAAAAACTAAAGCAGATTTAGATGTTCTAGGTTTGGAAACTGGAAACAATAGATATATTCAAGTAAAAGCTGAGTTTAGCCAAAATTCAGGTATAAACCCTCAGCTTGATTCTTTTACAATCTATTATCTTAAAGACAATACTGCGCCAGAAGTTAACGCTTCAGGATTAGCAATGTTTCGTTCAAATGGTGGAACCAGTGTCTCTTCCAATGGCTGGACGAATAATTCTTCTCCTTATTTTTCTTGGACTGCCGGTTCTGATAGTCAGTCAGGAATCAAAGGTTATTGTCTGTATTTAGGCACTGATCCTAATGGCGATCCAGCCACAAGCAAAGGACTTTTAGGAACCAGTCCTGTTTCCACCACTGGCACAACCTGCCAGTTTATTATTTCAGGAACATCGATAGATCTCGCCACTTCTTCTTACAAGGGTACTACCTGGCTTTCTACTTCAAACAATCCTTATTATCTTAATATCAAAGTGGTTGATAATGCTGGTAATGTTTATACAGGTTCAAGCGCTCAATTTCAATTTCGCTTTGACAACACTTCTCCAACCAATGTTGCCTATATTTCCTGCGCCTCTGGTTCTTTTTCCAATGTGGCAGATATGAACTTTTCCTGGCCGATTTCAGGCAGTGTTGCCGCCTCAGATGACAACAGCGGACTTTTAGGCTGGCAATACCAAATTAATTCAACCAGTGGTACTTGGCTGGGAACAACAAACGAATCAATACTAGGAGTGGGTAACTACATTCCAACCAATGAGTCTTCCAGAACCTTAACCCAAGCTCAAGACGAAGATTCAATTGTCTCAGGTAACAACATTGTGTATTTCAGATCAGTTGATGCAGCCGGTAATTTCTCAAGCGACTCAACCATCAGAACCTGCAATCTTTCTTATGGAGGAACAGCACCCTCTTTTAGCGGAACAGATACGGTAACAGTAACTCCTTTAATTTCCACCACTAATTCTTTTGCTTTATCTTGGCCCGCGGCTACTGCCACTTCTGGTCAGTCTGTTGCCCATTATTATTACATGGTTAACACCACTCCCCCTTCAACCTTAGAAACTTTGCAAGGAAATGCTTCAAACTATATTGACAACAGCACTTCCACTTCTGTTTCTGCACGTGCTTTACCTAATGTTAACAAAGGTTCAAATACTGTTTATGTAGTGGCAATTGATGATGCTTCACCCCCTAATTACTCGCCCTCCAATTACATTACGGGAACATTCACTCTAAACTCAACTGATCCTGACAATGTGGGTAATTTAACTGCCTCTGATTCTTCAATCAAGTCAGAAAGCAAATGGCTGGTTACTTTATCTTGGACAGAGCCCTCTTATCAAGGAGCAGGTAACTTAACCTATCTTATCTATCGTTCTACAGATGGTACTTCTTTCTCGCAGGTGGGATCAACAAGTGGTTTGTCTTATGTTGATAACCCTCCTTCCTCACAGCTTTACTACTACAAGGTTTATACTAAAGATGGAGCAAATGCTACCTCCTCAGGAACAAATACTGTCTCAATTACGCCAACTGGCAAATGGACAACTGCTCCTTCTTTGGAATCAGGACCAACCGTAAGCGATATCACCACTAAGAAAGCAACTATTACTTGGTCTACCTCCAGAGCTTCTGACTCCAAAGTGCAATATGGTACTTCAAGCGATAGTTATGGTGATGTTGAACCAAGTAATTCTTCCCAAGTGACAAGCCATTCAATTCAGTTAACTGGTCTTAATCCTGGCACCACTTATTACTACAAAGTTAAGTGGACAGATGAAGATGGTAATACCGGGATAAGTGAGGAAAAAAGTTTCACCACTTTACCGGCACCAACAATTAAAGATGTTGCAACAAAAAATATCAGTTTAACTTCAGCAATTATCCAGTTCACCTCCAAAGATGCCAACAAGGTTAAGATCTATTACGGCACCTCAACCAGTTTTGGTGGAGTAAAAGAGGTCTCTACCTCCACTTCAGAAACTACCTATACAGTTGAACTAAGTGGACTTTTGGACGGAACTAAATATTATTACAAAATCAACACTTTCGATAGTGAAAACGCTGAGTATGAAGGTACGATTTTAAACTTTACTACCTTACCTCGACCAAAAATCTCCAATGTCCGGATCCAGCAGGTAAAAGGAACTGCCCAACCAACAATTCTGGTTACTTGGACAACTAATACCGAAGTTTCCTCAATTATTACTTATTACCCACAGAGTAATCCTTCGGGAGCAAGAGATGAGGTAAATGTGGCTTTAACAAAAGGAGAACATCAAATGATTGTTCGTGGACTGAGCCCTCAAACTGATTATATTTTGGTGGTTAAAGGACGAGATAAAATCGGTAATGAGGCGGTTTCTGATACACAACGGTTTACCACCGCTACTGATACTAGACCGCCGCAAATTTACCAGCTTCATGTTGAAGGAGCAGTAATTTCCCCAACAACCACAACTACTCAGGATTCAACTGTTCAACTTATCGTTTCTTGGAATACAGATGAGCCTGGTACTTCACAAGTTGAATTTGGTGAAGGAACGGGAACGACGTACTCCTTAAAGACTCAAGAAGATAATAATCTAACTTATAACCATTTGGTTATTATTTCTGGTTTGACACCATCCAAAGTTTATCATTTACGGGCGATTTCTAAAGATCAAGCAGGGAATGTTGGTTGGTCGATTGATACTGTCACTATAACACCAAAAACAACCGAAAATGCCTTGAATTTAGTGATTACCAATTTACAAGAAGCATTTGGTTTTTTAAGAGGCTTGAGAAAATAAATTGAGAAGATAATATGAATGATACAGTCATTTCGGCTCAACATGTTTCTAAATCTTTCCGGGTAGGAATCCAAGAGATTTCAGTTTTAAAAGATATATCCTTTGAGGTAAAAGCAGGTGATTTTTTGATTATTTTTGGGCCTTCTGGTTGTGGTAAATCAACGCTTTTACATGTTATTTTAGGTCTTGAAGAACCAAACAACGGTGATATTTATTTTTTAGGTAAAAACCTTTATAAAGACACTAGTGAAGATGATCGAGCAGATTTTAGAAAACGACACGTAGGTATGGTTTATCAACAGCCAAACTGGATTCGGTCCTTAACGGTTTTTGAAAACGTTGCCTTTCCACTTCTACTTTTGGGTCAGGCCAATTATCAGAATTTACAAGAAGCGCGAGAAGTATTAAAGACCGTTGGGATGTTTAACTGGCAAGAGTATATCCCAACTGAACTATCCAGTGGTCAACAACAAAAAGTTGCTTTAGCGCGAGCTTTGATTACTAAGCCAGAAGTAATTATTGCAGATGAGCCGACTGGCAATCTTGATTATGAGTCCGGGCAGGAGTTGATGCAACTTTTAACCAAAGTTAATAAAACCAGAAATAGTACTATTATTATGGTTACCCATGATTTGGAGTATCTTAACTTTGCTAAGACAGCTGTGAGAATGTTTAACGGCGAAGTGGTAGGTGTTTACAGCGAAAAAGATAAGGAAAAACTAATGACTGAGATCAAAAGTAAACGCGGGAATGGGAACTAAAATTTAAAATTTAAAAATAAAAATGCAACGTTTTGAATTAAAAGTGGACAAAAAACACAAGATAGGAAAAATTTTGTTTTTCCTAAGTTTTAAGTTCAAGACTTTAAGTTCTACTTTTTACCAGATGGGATCTTTTGCGATACTTTTGCTGTTTTATCTGACTGCTAAGGGGATTACGGTATTAAATTCAACATTCAAGATTAAAAATTTAAAATTTGGTCAGTTTTTTCTTTTTCCAATCTTAAGGTCCAAACTCTCCGCTTTTTATGTAAAGACGATTAAATTGTTAGAAGCCGGACGATCTGGATCAATAGGAAGAATCGATCTTATCGAACTTTCTATTAGGAATATGAAAGTTAAAAAAAGCAGAACTGTGGTAACCATTGGTGGAATGATGATTGGTATTGGTACGATTGTTTTTTTAGTTTCCATCGGTTACGGCTTGCAGCATTTGGTAATAACAAGGGTAGCTCGACTTGAAGAGATGAAACAGATAGATATTACTCCACAGGCAGGAGGGAGGGTAAAAATAAACGACAAGACACTTTCTGACTTAAAAGATATACCTTCTGTAGAAATGGTTTTACCTTTAATTGCTGTTGTTGGCCGGGTTAACTATCAAAATTCTGTTTCTGATATGGCTGTTTACGGTGTAACAGCCGATTATCTTAAACAATCAGCTATAAAGCCTGTTCAAGGCAAGATTTTTGACAGCAACGAGTTAGTATCAGAAGTTCCCCAAACTATAAGTGAGGTGGCTGGTGTTTCCATCGAAAAGGCTGTTTTTGGCGAGAAAATCCGGGATGTGGAGTTTTCCATTAATCCCTCTGTATGGATTAGGGTTCGCGAAAATCCTACAACCACTGCTAAAATCTTGGGTTATACCAAGCGGGTAGAGGGTAATTCCAGTGGCGTTGAAGTTTGGGGTGCCAGTTACGAGTCAGATGATAATGTGGGTAAGACTGGTGCAACAGAGGAAGGTAAGACTTTGGGCAAGTGGATTAAAGCGCCGGTCCTTTTATGGAAAGAAGAAAAATGTGACTCCCGAACTCAGGGTGACTGCGAAGATGGCAAGTATATGGTTATGCGTGATGAAAATAATAAGCAGGTGCAAAAGGAGGGTTACTTTGCCGAAATAAACCTGAAGGTGGCTGGTATTCATATCCAAAAACCGCAAGTTTTAGGCTTGACTTCCACGGCCACTGGGAGTGCTCAGCTTACTACTGAGCTTGGGGTAGATTGGGTAGAGATTGCTTCTGAAGCAGGTATTATCACTCCACCGCAAACAAGAACCGTAGAGCTTAGAAACGCTAAAAGACAAGCAGTAGTTAATCGGGCCATGCTTAAAGTGTTGGGGATTAATGAGAACGATGCAGTTGGTAAGAAATTTAGTGTTTCTTTTGTGATTGTTGGTGATCTTTTAGATCAGGATAAAGAAAAAATTGAATCAACTTCAACTGAATACTTAATTGTTGGAGTAACTCCTGAAGAGAAATCACCTCTTTTTTATGTACCTTTTATTGATCTTAGATCATTGGGTATTACTAATTACTCGCAGGTAAAATTGGTGGTTAAAAATCAACAAGATCTCGCCAAAACCAGACGTCAAGTTGAAAACATGGGTTATGTGACTAGTTCTGTTGCTGATACAGTGGAACAGATTAACTCGCTTTTTTCTACTTTACGTACTGTTCTTATACTTTTTGGCATGGTTGCTTTATTTGTGGCAGCTCTAGGTATGTTTAACACCTTAACTGTCTCACTTCTAGAGCGAACTCGTGAGGTGGGTTTAATGAAGGCAATGGGTATGAAATCTTCTGAGGTGCAGGAACTTTTTTTAACCGAATCCATGATCATGGGATTTTTTGGCGGAGTTTTGGGAATTGTATTTGGTGTTTTTTTGGGTAAATTGTTAGGATTAATCTTATCTTTCTTTGCTCTTTTTAAAGGTGTTGGTTTCGTTGATATTTCTTATATTCCAATTTCTTTTGTTTTTGTTATCATCTTTCTTTCACTTTTAGTAGGTATTGTCACTGGGATTTATCCTGCTAAGCGAGCGACTAAAATTTCCGCTCTTAATGCTTTAAGGTACGAATAAATTTTTGGTGATAAAATATCCTGATCAGAGGAGTAGGTGGTGAATTTTGACTTTAAATCAATTTGAGCGTAACCTGTGTAGTGAAGTAAAACCCAAAGATTTAGATTCACCCAAAAACTTACCCCATTGAAGTTTTAAAAATCGAATCCATTAATAAAATCGGTTTGAACTATTTTTAAAAACACACGTAAATTGTAAAGCAACAAATACGTTTTATTAAACAACTCAATTTAATCTTTTTGGCTCTATTAAATAGAAAGCTTCTTGACCGTTTGGAAAATAAATAATTTTTTTCACCGTGTAGTAGTTGCTATTAAAATCGTTGAATTCTTCTTTGCGTAAAGCAAATAATTGTTTTTTTGCGGGTTTACATTTTTCAGGTTTCCCACAAAACAATTTTTACACTTCTGATCATAATTATAAAAAGACAATAAAACTAAAGGTTCATTAAAATAGTTAGTTAGATAAAACTCATCATAGTTATCTTTTTCTTGTATAAAATAGCTTATTATCTCCTTTGGGCCGTATTGCCAACCCCAAAAATCAGCTGAATATAAGGGATATTGGTAGTAATTTTTTAAAAAAGCAATTATTTCCATCACTAAGATAACCGCCAAAGTTAGATTAAGGAACACAAAATTCTTTTTCAACAATGACTTTTTTGGCAAAAAATCAGTTATTTTTAAAGCGTAAGCAGTTATAAAAGGAAGGCTAATGAGTGAGTAAAACATTGAAAATGAATAAGGCGGTTTATTCGCATTGGTAGTGATTAAATCCGGCAAAGGTGAAAGGACAAAAAGAATAAAAAATGGTAGAAAGTAATGCTTTTGCTTGTCCTTAAGTAGGAATAAATTTAGAAAGCCAAGACTTAAAAAAATTAAATATATTTTAAGGTAAATCCCATTTCCTTGGACCATATGTCTAGTAATAAAAAATCTTGGTAGTTTTATTTCTTTGGTTGAAAATAAGTAATCATACGAAAAATATTTTAGATAGTTTGTTGGCAATGTTAGTATTTTTTGCCTTAAACTTATGGTTTTCCCCTCATTTTTATCGATAAGTCTTTTTAAAAAAACAGGATTATATTTAATTTGATACAAAATTGGCAGATAGGTTAACGTAAAAATTACGCTTAAAATCACCAAATCTTTATATTTAGAGATGTTCAACTTATGATGAATTAATTCTCCCAAGATTAAACTTAACATTAAAACCAGTGTACCAAGCATATAACCGCTATAACCATAACTGCTAATTCCAAGACTTAGTGCGCTTATTATTAAATAAATAACCCCCCCTTTTTTTCTATATTTACAGAAAAAGAAGAAACCTAAAGACACAAAGAAAAAGGCAGTCATATGGCCAAAATTTAGTCTTGCAATATGAAAAAATAAAGGAGTAAAAGCCAATAACAAAACTGGATAGATTTTTTTAGCCCCTATTTCTTTTAAAGTCAGATAAACAATCAATAAACTTAATAAAGCATAGAAAACAGATGATAAACGGACAGAAAATTCGTTCAGTTTCAGCAAAAAAACAAAAGGTGCAGTTGAGATAATCGGTAAATAGCCAAAAACATAGTCAAAGTGTTTATAAAAAAAAGGAAAAATAAAATAAGGAGACAATCTTCCTTTACTGAATTCAAAAGCAACATTGCCTATTTGAGCTTCATCGCAAAATAATCCAGCAGGAATATCACCCACTTTGTAAATGAAGAAAAAAGTTATGATTACAGGTAGAAAATAAAAACACTTTTTTACATACGCTTTCATTTTATTATATTTTTTTATTATAATTATTAAACTTAAAAAAAGAAAGTTTT
>FWPU01011869.1_pt1 | contig 11909 bp, 11 predicted proteins | sample 2228361 | NCBI WGS metagenome assembly FWPU01 (sample SAMEA103939777, study PRJEB20133) | metagenome | reverse complement strand
GGCAGGCGCGCGGGAGGCTTGGGTAACCGCATTTATGAGGCATCACTTCGGTTTCGGTAACCATCACTTTTGAGGCGCCACGGCGGGGGCGTGCGCGTCCACGCCTTCCTTGACAGGGGCGACGGCAAACGTGCTAGACTCGCGCGTGATGAACCGGCCCGCCCCGGCTGCGTCGCGGGCAGCCAGCGCCTGCTCGGAGCGACTGCCCTGATCCACGAAATCGAACAGGCGCTGCTGGACTTCATCGCCGCTACGTATGACGCCATCGAATGGCCAGGCGTCGTCCTGTTGATGGCGATCGAGAGCGCGGCCATCCCGCTTCCCAGCGAGCTCATCATGCCGCTCGCGGGATGGAATCTCATCAAGGACCGGGGCCTGGGCATCGAGTGGTTGTTCCTGGCAGCGTTCTTCGGCGCGCTGGGGAACACCCTCGGGTCGCTGGTGGCCTACTACGCGGGCCTCTGGGGCGGCCGGCCGCTCGTTGAAAAGTACGGGAAATACGTCCTCATCAGCCGGCACGACCTCGACCTGGCCGACCGCTGGTTCGCCCGCTGGGGCAACCTCGCGGTGTTCTTCTCGCGGATGCTGCCGGTGGTGCGGACGTTCATCAGCGTACCGGCGGGCGTCGCACGGATGCCTGTCGGGACGTTCACCGTGTACACGTTCGTGGGGTCCTTCCCCTGGTCGCTGGGCCTGGCCTGGGCGGGCTACGTCCTGGGCGAGAACTGGGAAGACCTGCGCGAGTGGATGCGGCCCGCGGACATCCCGATCGCCATCGCGATCGGCGCGGGCGCGCTCTGGTACGTGTACCGGCACGTCAAACGTTCATGGTTCGAGCCGGCCTCGCCTGAGGGAGAAGCCGTCTCGACCGGACACGATTCATAGCGGGCCGGCGCTGGCGGGGTCCCGGCACGCGAACGAAATGGGACGGGGTGGCGCGAAAGCGCCGCGGTACGGGAGGCAGGCGCCCATGATGTTCGCACGATTCCTCGCCAGGACGATCCGGCCGGCGTTGACGCTGGGCGTCATCGCCGGGGCCGCCTCCGCCCTCTGGTATGGGGCCAGCGCCCTAACCGGCAGCGGCGACCCGGCGCCTCTCTTCCAGCCCACCAGTGTCCCGAGCGTTGTCTTCGTCGAATTCGGACGGACGACCGACGCCATCCGAATCGCGCCCATCACCGACCCCGCGGACGCGCGCACCGTGGCGACGGTCGCCCATGCCGAAGGCTTCGGCATCTACGCCGCGCTCTCTCCCGACGGGCAGCGTGTGGCGTACACCGTCGTCCCGCCGACCGAGGGCGAACCGTCCGTCGACAGCCCCGCCGAATTGCGGATCATCCAGGCCGACACCGGCGACCAGGTGCTCGCGACCGGCGCCGACCTGCTCGTCCCGCCGGTCTGGTCGCCCGAGAGCGACGCGGTCATCTTCCGTCGCAGTGTTCCCGTTGAGGGCTCCGCCGGGACGTTCGATCTCGTGCGCATCGACCTGGCGGGAAACGAAACCACGCTCGTCTCGAGTACGGCGGGCCTGTTCCCCATCGGCTACGCCGACGGCGACCTCTATTACGCCGCCGTGTCCCCGTCGGGTACGGACCTCTACCGCTACGATGGAGGCCCTGTCTTCGTCGCGCACTTGAGCGACGACGTCGCCCGCGACTGGCGCCTTTCGCCGGATGGCACGAAGCTCGCCTACCTCGTGATGCAGGAACGAAACGGGACCTTCGGCTCCACCGTGCGGGTGTACGACCTGACGGGCGCAGGGCTCGGCGGCTTCGCCGCCCTGAACGACCGCGACGCCGCCGGCCCCGACGAGTTCGGTCCCGTCTGGAATCCGACGACCGGTGGGCTCACGCTGGGCCGCCTCGAGGAGACGGCGCCATCGTCCATGGTCGAAGTCGGGCCCGACGGAACCGAACGCGCGGTGAGCACGACCGACCGCGGGTTCGACGTGCCGGTGTCGTGGTCCCCGGACGGCTCGTATCTCATCTTCCGTTGGTTCCTAGGGGACAGCGCTGAAAGCGCCGGACCGAGCCGGCTCCACCTGCTCGCACCGGACGGCGAGCGCCAGTTGCTCTCCATCAACAGCGACATCCAGATCATCGGCTGGGCCGTTGCCGCGGGAGGTGAGGACTCGCCATGAAGCGAACGCTGGTGCTCGCGACGCTCGCGCTGGCTCTCGTGGCCGTGGCCGCGTCGCTCGGGGCGCCCACCCGGCGGGCCCTGGGCTGCGCCTACAGCACACCGCCGCTGACGTGGGAAGGGCCCGAAGACCGCGGTCCGTACCTGAAGGCGATGGAGCTCGCCGCGTACAACATGATCGCGCCGGGGGATCCGTTCTTCGGCTTCAAAACGCTCGAAGAAGGGACGCGCGGGTCGCGTTCGACCACCGACCCGGAGATTCCGCCCGTACTCCTCAAGGCCATCAGTTGGATCGAGAGCGTGACGACGCAGGCCTCGTCGGAGACGCCCTTCGAGGCCGTCGGGCCGGCGCTCCAGTCGTTCGACTGCGGCTACGGCATCATGCAAATCACGAGTGGCATGACGACGCCGCTGGGCGAGGCCGGGCAGCCGTCGAGGGAGCAGGCGCTCGTCGCCACTCACTTCGCGTTCAACATCGCGCGCGGGGCCGTCATCCTGGCTGAAAAGTGGAACGCCGCCCCCGAGCAGCGCCCTATCGCCGGGACGGACACGGGCGGCGACCCCAAGATCCTCGAGAACTGGTACTTCGCGCTGTGGAGCTACAACGGTTTCACCGGCCCCGGCGCGAACCGCAGCAACCACCCGCTCGATCCCGTGTACGGCTCGTGGCCGCGCACCCCCTACAGTTGCGGGCCGGCCAACGACGGGTTCGGCCACAACCGCGGGAACTACCCGTACCAGGAGCTCGTCATCGGATGCGCCGAGCATCCGCCGGTCGTCAAAGGGAAGCAGCTCTGGCAGCCGCAGCCCATCTCTCTGCCCGACCTCAACGATCCGAAATGGCGACAGCCGCTCGACCTGGCGAACTTCCGATTCCCGTACTCCAACATGGACATCCCGTCTCCGCAGCCCACGCATCGGGATAGCTCGACGCGACCTTCGACGCGGGACCGCGACGAGCTCATCGGAGCGCCGAAGCTATCGGTCGATCGGCCGATGATCAAGGTCAACTACAAGCCGAATCAGAGTGCCCAGTCGGTGGACCTGACGATCTCCAACGCGGGAACAGGCATCCTCCCGTGGCGTATCACCGCTACCAGAACGTGGGTGCGGCTCTCGGCGACGGCTGGCGTCGCCCTCGGGCCGGGCGTGCCCTGCAAGGAGTGCACGCGGGCGCAGACGGTGAGCGTGAGCGTCGACCCCAAGCTTGCGCCTCCGGGTGAGACCGCCGTGCTCCGCGTGGAGAATCTGGTGACCGGCGAGAAGACCGAGGTGGCGCTGTTCCTGGGGACGGCGTACCGCATCGGCGCGCCGGGCGTCGCCAAGAACTGAGGTTCGAACCGCTACGGTATACTGAGGCGCGGCAGGCAGAAGAACTGCCTGCCGATATCTGTACGGGAACGCCATGCTGGGACGCCTCATCGGAACGGTTCGCCGGAACCACGGCCTCGAGCACGCGACCATCACGGTGATGCTGCCGAAGCTCGGCCGCACGCCCCGCTTGGTCGGTCGCGCCACGGGGAACGGATTCTTCATCTACGGCGCCGTGCCTCACGAGCTCGTCGAGGAAGCGAGCCACGAAGCGCTACGCCGGCTGCGGTCGGGCGAGGGACACCTCGCCGTGTCACCGATGTGCGGAACGAACATCGCGGTCGCGGGTATCCTCGCGGGGCTGTCGTCCATGCTGGCGCTGGACGGTCGCAAGAACCGCTGGCAGAGCGCGCCCAACGTCGTTCTGGCATCGATGCTCGCGCTCGTCTTGGCCCAGCCGGTCGGCCGCTGGGTGCAGCAGTACCTCACGACGAGCCCCGACCTGAGCGACACCGAGATCGTGCGGACCTGGAGCCTGGGGCCATACATCCACAAGGTCGAGACGAGACGTCGGTCCGCCTAAGGGCCTGGCGTTCGCGCCACTCCCCCACGCGCCCCCGTAGCTCAGTTGGACAGAGCATCGGACTTCTAATCCGACGGTCGCAGGTTCGAATCCTGCCGGGGGCGCCACGCTCTCAGGTGCGCGGACCGGCCCGAGATCGCGCGCAGGCCCGAGATGGGGCGAACCAGGATTGAAAAAGCCCGTCCTCGGCGGCTCATCCACCTACGCAAGCCCCGCACGCACGCAGCGCGACCCACACCGGCCAGACGGCCGTTCCCACAAACGCTCCGTAATGCTATGCATGGACCCGCTCGCCTCCCGGCGGGAGCGCAACCTGGAACGGAGGAGCGGCCCCATGAAGACCCGAACGTGCGTGAAGATGGCCCAGAAGGTCGTCGCGATGCAGGACCTCGACATCGCCGATCCCGGCCCAGGTGAGGTCATCGTTCGGGCGACGATGGCCACCATCTGCGGGAGCGATATCCACCTGCTCGACGAGATGCCGTTGCCGCCCGGGCTCCCGATGGGGCACGAAGCGGTGGGCATCGTAGAGGCGGTCGGCCCGGGCGTGACGCGGTTCAAGCCGGGCGACCGTGTCGCGGCCTCGTGCCTCAACGGCTGCGGCACCTGCGACCGCTGCCTCGAGGGCGACATCCAGCTCTGCCAGACGTTCGGCGCGCCCATGAACCTCCTCTTCGGATGCCAGGGCCAGTTCTTCAAGGTGAGGGGCGCCGATGTGTCCATGGCCCACGTGCCGTCCACGGTCGACGACGAGCACGCCGTGCTGGCGACCGACATCCTCTCGACCGGCTTCGGAGCGATCGAGCGCGCGAACATGCGCCCGGGCGACACCGTCGCCATCTTCGCCCAGGGGCCCGTCGGCTTGTGCGCCACGGCCGGCGCGAAGCTCATGGGCGCGGGCCGCATCATCACCGTCGAATCCGTCCCGGAGCGCATCGAGATGTCCAAGCGCCTCGGGGCTGATATCGTCCTCGATCCGCAGAACGCCGTCGCCGAAATCATGGCGCTGACGAACAACCGCGGCGTCGACATCGCGGTCGAAGCGCTGGGGCACCAGGTCACGTTCGAGAACTGCTGCGCCGTCGTGCGCATGGGCGGAACCGTGAGCAGCGTCGGCGTGTACGGTGCGTTCCCCACGTTGACCATGTCGACCAGCGGGAGCTTCCTCCACCGGCAGATCGTGACGACGTTCTGCCCCTCGGGACGGCCGCGGCTCGAACAGCTCTTCAGCCTGGTCGCGAACGGTAAGGTCAATCTCCGCGGCCTCTTCACCCATCGCATGAAGCTCGAAGACGCGCCCGCGGCCTACGACCTCTTCCGGGAGCGCAAGGCCGGCGTCCTGAAGATCGCGCTCGAGCCCTAGGCGAGCGTCGTCCGGCGTCCGGAGCAGACGGTATGCGCGTCGACCGCGCCGTCTGTCGCTCTATCCCAGCTTCTGCGTCAGAAACGCCGTCTGGAGCGGCACCACTTCTTCGAACCAGGAGCCGACGTAGGCGTCGAAGTGCCCGACCGGCAGGAGATACAGCCGCGCGTCGGGCGTGCGCCGGAACGCCTCGATGGTCGCGCGCGCCGGCGTCAGGGTGTCGCGCAGGCCAGCGATGTAGAGCACAGGGCAGCGCACCTTGGACACGGACCGAATGGGGCGGTACATCCCGATCCGCAGGGCGAGCCGCGCCGCGATCTCGTTTCGCCAGGTCGGAGCGTCAGTGACGATGGCCCGATAGCCCGGCTCCGATTCGGGCGTCGTCATGAACCCGAGCGAGCCCGGCGGGCCGATGAGCGGCACGAGGTGTGGCGGCCGGCGGACCGCCTGCCTGGCCAGGTCGCGGAGGCCCGCACCTGTCAACCGGAGCAGATGCCGGACTCCCACGCTGCGGATGCTCGCCAGTCCATCCACGAACGGCACCTGCACGACGGCCGCGCGAAGGCGGCTGTCGCCCGCTGCCACCTCCAGCACATGGCCTCCGCTGAAGGACGTGCCCCACAGCCCGACGCGATCCGGGTCCACCCGGTCGAGGCTCCGCGCGAACGCGATGGCCGCGCGCCAGTCGTCCTGCTGACGACGGATGTCGACGAGCTGCCGTGGTTCGCCACCGCTCTCGCCGAAATGCCGGTAATCGAACGCGAGGCACGCCAGGCCGGCCGCAGCAAAGCGCTCCGCGAAGGCCGTGAGCCGCGCCTCCTTCACCGCGCCCAAACCGTGCCCCAGCACCACGCACGCCCGCCGCGCAGGGCCGGGCCCCTCACCGGGATAGAACAGCGCGGCCACGGGCACGCCCCCGCTCTCGAAGGTCACCCGTTCGGACGTGACCGCGCTGACGCGCTCGCTCGTGGTCATGGGTTCCTCCTACCAGATGGACCGCGGCGCTGGACGCCCGTGTACGTAGCGGTCTGCGGCCAGCGCCGCGATGCATCCCTCGGCTGCGGCGATGACCGCCTGCCGAATCTCCTTGCAGGTCACGTCGCCCACGGCGAAGACGCCCGGCACCGACGTCTCCATCCGCTGGTTGACTTTGATGCACCCGCTGGGCGTGAGCTCCACGGCGCCTTTGAGGAAGTCGACGACCGGCTGCGCTCCTTGCAGATAGATGAACACGCCGCTCACGTCAAGCTCGACCTTCTCGCCCTCGCGGTCACGGACGACGATGCTGCGCACCCCCTCCGTCCCCGCGAACCTCCAGCAGTCGATGTCCCAAGAGCACCTCGACGTTCGGTCGCTGCCGCAGCGTCGCTTCGGCGGCGCGAGCGCAGCGCAACCGCGGACCCGGCGCCAGCAGGTACACCGTCCGGGCGAACTTCGACACGAGCAGCGTCTCCTCGACCGCCTCGTCCGTGTCACCCGCGACGGCGACCACCGCGTCGCCGAAGAACGCCGCGTCACACGTCGCACAGTAGCTCACCCCACGACCGAGGAACTCCGCCTCCCCTGGGATGGTCGCCTTCCGGCCCATGGACCCCGTGGCGATGATGACCGTCCTGCCACTGTACTGTCCGTTGGCGGCTGTGACCCGCTTGACGTCACCGACGAGGTCGGCTTCGAGGACCTGGGTCTGGATGTACTCGGCGCCGAAGTCGAGGGCTTGCTTCCGGAAGATGTCCAGGAGCTCGAGTCCGCTGCGCACGCCCGGAACGCCAGGGTAGTTCTCGATCTTGGCGGTGAGCCCGAGCGCACCTGCGGCAGGCGAGCGGTCGAGGACCAGCGTCTTCAGCTTCGCCCGGGCGGCGAACTGCGCAGCCGTCAGTCCCGCCGGGCCACCCCCGACGATGATCACGTCGTAGACCGTCTCGGGCGCGGGAAACCCAAACGCGGGTATCGTCGTCACGGTGAGCCTCCTCCCATGGTGCGTCGACTCAGTATCCCATAGCCCGGACGCGCCCGGGACCGTCCGTGCGGCCCCGCGCCATGAGGCCTTCCGCCCGGACGTTGGGCGCGGGCGGGACGTTTGACCCTGCGGGCGGGCTGCCGCATCATGCCCGCGCACCTGGTTTGCGGATGAGCGCGGAGGAACCGTCGTCATGATGCCGCTCGAAGGCCTCAAAGTCCTCGACCTCTCCCGTCTGGCGCCCGGCCCTTTCTGTTCGATGCTCCTGGGGGATCTCGGCGCCGATGTCATCGTCATCGAACCGCCGCCCAGCGCTCGTCCGGCGATGGCGTTGGGGGCGCTCGCTCGCTCGGGGGACGAGGAGCGTGCGGCGGCCTACAACGTCATGGGCCGGAACAAACGGAGCATCATCCTGAACCTGCGCGACGAGGAGGCGCGCAAGGTCTTCTACCGGATGGCCGAAACCGCCGACGTGGTGCTCGAGGGGTTTCGTCCCGGGGTGGTCCAACGCCTGGGCGTCGACTACGACACCATCGCCCGCATCAACCCACGCGTCGTCTACTGCTCGCTCTCGGGGTACGGCCAGACGGGGCCCTATCGCGACCTCGTGGGCCACGACATCAACTACATCTCCATCGGCGGCGCGCTCGGGATGATCGGATGGCCGGGCCAACCGCCGGCCATCCCCATGAACCTCCTGGCCGATTTCGCCGGCGGCGGTCTCCACGCCGCCTTCGCCATCCTGGCGGCGCTGATCGCCCGTGAGCGCACCGGACGGGGCCAGTACGTGGACGTCGCCATGTCGGACGGCGTGTTGTACCTGCTGGCGAGCCTCGTGGGCGGCTACTTCGGGAGCGGCTCCGTGCCCACACCCGGCGGGACGGTGTTGAACGGCGCGGTGCCTCACTACAACGTATACCAGTGCAAGGACGGCGGATGGATCAGCCTCGGTTCACTGGAGACGCACTTCTTCTCGAACCTCTGCAAGGTGATGGGTCGCGAAGACTTCATCCCGCACCAGTACGACAGCGCGAAGCGGCAGGAGATCTTCGACCACTTCCGCCGGCAGTTCCTCACCAAGACGCGCGACGAGTGGTTCGAGATCCTGCGGCAGACGGACATCTGCGCGGCGCCGGTCTACAGGCTCGACGAGGCGCTCGATGACCCCCACAACCTGAGCCGGGGCATGGTCCAAGAGCTCGACCATCCCACCCTGGGCAAGGTGAAAACCGTCGGCATCGGCCCCAAGTTCTCGGACACGCCCCCACGCCTTCGCTCCACGGCGCCCGTCCCCGGCCAGCACACGGACGAGCTGCTGCGGGAGGCGGGGTACACGGACGCCGAGATCGCGTCGCTGCGCGAGCGGGGCGCCGTCGCGTAGGTCAACCCGCGCCGCCGCCCGCCGTCTCACTCGCGAGCCTGACGCCGCCTTCAGGCTCCGGCGCCGCTTCGGAAGGCAGCGGTTCGCGGGCATCGGCGCGCAGCCACCACACGAGGATCGGCGGCGCCACCACGGCCAACGTCAACGCCGACACCCTGAACACCGCCAGCAGCGACACGTGGTCGGCGACGACGCCGAGCAGCGGCTCGGCGGGCGCGAGGGCGAGGCTGAAGAGCAGCGAGCGCACCGACAGCACCGTCGCCCGGTGGGAACTGGGCACGCGCTGGTTCAGGTAATCACCCGCGAGCGGTTGCAGCAGATTGCGGATGCCGACCACCGCGGGAAACGCAGCGAAAGCCCAGACGGTGTCGACCGTACCCAGGAGCACGAACATCCCAACGAGCACGCCCGCCATCCAGAGATAGATGCCACGCCGGCCGGCCACACGGACGATGCGGTACGCCAGCAGCGCCGTCACCACGCCGGCGATGAGGTTGGGCGCCTGCACGAAGCCGAAGTTCGCCACGGCCACGTGGTGGCGGTCGAGAAACGGCTGCTGAAAGAACACCGCCGGCGCGAACGACGCCACGCCGAGGATGGTCGCGACGGCCATGAAGGACCGCACGGCTGGCCGCTGCCAAACGATGTCGCGGGCGTCGCGGAACAGGTCCACGTAGCGAACCGTCTCACCCGCATGCAGCGGCGGCTCACGCATGAGGAGCGCCATCACCATCGCCATCGCCGCGACGACTGAGCTGATGGCGATAGGAAACGATAGGTTCGTTACTTCGGCCATAGGGGCGCCGCTGATGGTGCCGGCCAGCGCGCCCGCCGCCATCACCGCCCAGACGCGCCCGTTGACCTTCGCGAACTCGTCCTCGCGCCCGAGCATCTTCAAGCTGTCGAACAGCAGCGCGCTATCGGCCCCCGACATGAAAGTGAGGGAGAACGCCCAGAGGCTGTAGGAGAACAGAATGACGAGGTAGTTGCCGCTGAGTCCGAAGATGAGGATCGCGACCGAAAAGAACGCGCTACTCAGAATCAACGAGGTTCGCCGCCCGAACCGATCGGCGAATGCGCCCGAGGGCACCTCAAACAGGACGATGAGGAGCCAGAACGGCACATCGAGCAGCGTGATCTGGGTGAGCGAGAAACCGCGATAGTCGCGGAGATACAGCACCCAGATGGAGTGCCAGAACTGGAAGTTCATGAAGAAGGCGAACGCGTAGGTCTTCCAAACGTTCGCCCGGTACGCCCTCTCGTCCGCATGCGAGACGCCCATGAGGGCTCAATCATACGGCGGGGGCGCCCCTGGGCGCCACCCGCCGTGGTCACATGTTTGGTGAGTTCTCCTTACGAGAACGCGTTCGCCAGGTCGATCAGTGAGCCCACGCCGTCGGCGATGGAGTCGAACACGAAGATGCCCGGCGCGAAGATGTTGTCATCGCTCGCGAGGACCGCGAGCACGGCCGCCCACACGGTGAATCCCACCGTGTTGGCCACGAGCACCCTCGCCGGGTCCGCCTGCGTGGTCGCCTGAATAGCGATGTTCGTCAGGCCGAAGAACAGCGCCACCGAGGCCAGCGCGAGGCCGAAGTCGATGCCCGGGATGAACATCAGCACGCCGAGCCCGAGGGGCGCGGCCGCGTGGCCCATGGTGCGCAATAGTTGGTAGACGTCCGTCTGCTCACGGAACACCTGCGTGAGGACGGCGTAGACGATAGCGAGCCATGCGACCCACAAGGCCACCGCGAAGATCCCGCCGAGGATGACCGATTTGAAAAAGAACTCCCCGGTGTCACCGTAGTCCTCGACGATCCACCAGATGAGGCCGCCCAGGCCCGCCAAGAACGTAGCGGCGACCGCCACCACCACGGCCGGAACGGTCGCGTTCACATCCGACTTCACCTCATCGAAGACGGAGGTGTCCAGCCGGGCGAGACGCAGAAGGCGGTCCGTCAGGACCTGGGCGTCGAACCCGCCGGCTTGCGGCATTTCCAAGAGCGTGTACCTCCTTGTCTGCAACGTAGGTCGCTGCCGCGACGGACACGAACCCGAGCGACGTCTCCCCCGTCGGTCCGCCGCGCGCTTCTCCCTGGGGGTGGAGAACGGCTGCTCGTCGCCGCCTCCTTCCGCTGATGGGCGTATACAGCTAACTATTGTACACGGGCTGTCTACCCCTTTAGAGCGGCCGTTTCGACGGAATGCCCGGCCTTCTGGGATACCGATGAGGCGTGGGCGCCTCCTTACGTAGCAGGAGCAGGCGTCCGCCTGTGGGCAACGCATGCGTCTCCGCGGTGGCGCGCAGAACGTCCAGCGCGGTCGCAGCTTCGGCCAGCTCTTCGTCGAGGCGCTCCCCCTTCAAGGCCGCCGATACGCCGCCCACGCGCACGAATGGCAGCGTCAGCTCGGCGAGCACGCGGACCGGAGCCAGGGCCCGGGACAGGGCGAGGTCGTACACTTCGCGGTGCGCGGGATCTCGCGCCAGCGTCTCCGCCCGCTCGGCGACGACGGCGACGTCGCGCAGATCGAGCGCGTCGACGACCGCCGCGAGAAAGGCCGCGCGCTTCCCGCGCGCTTCCAGTAGCGTGAGCCGAATGGGCCACACGATCCGGATGGGCAGCCCCGGGAAACCCGCGCCCGAGCCCACGTCGATGACCGCGGCGCCTTCGCCCAGCCAGCCGAGCTGCCGGAGCACGGCCCCTGCGGCCAGCGAATCGAGAAAATGCCGTCGCTGCACGCCCTCGGGGTCCAGCACCGTGGTCAAATCCATCCGGCGCCCCCACTCGGCGAGCAGCGAGAGATAGCGCTCGAACGCTGTCGTCTGCGCCGGCGACAGTTCGATCCCCAGCTCGCGCGCGCCTTCCCGCAAGAGGTCGAGCATCGTCGCGATTCTACGTCCGGCGACCGGCGAGCGGCAGGGCAGACCTCCCGCAGTGACTGGTTCATGGTTGGTGGGTTGTGGGGGATAGAAAGAGCGCCTGCCTTCTGGTATGGTCGAGGTGAATAAACACAGAAACAGAAGGAGGCGCTGTCAGGATGAGACTACGGCTTCTCGTTCCCCAGGTCAAGCCCCTCCCTGCCGACCGTCCCCAGGCCTGCCGCTGGTGTGGCAGCCCGGTGCTCCAGCGCCATCAGGCCGTCCCCAAGGCCCTCATCGACCCCCAGGTCC
>FWPU01011865.1_pt1 | contig 11916 bp, 11 predicted proteins | sample 2228361 | NCBI WGS metagenome assembly FWPU01 (sample SAMEA103939777, study PRJEB20133) | metagenome | reverse complement strand
GGATGCTATCACCCAAGCGCAAATCTGGCAGGCTGTACTCGCCCACGCCCGGCAGTACCATGTCGGCGTGCTGGCAATCAGCCACGAAAGCCCACTCCTCGAGCGGATCTGCGACCGGGTGCTTACGTGGCAAGAGGTATCGAGAAGACAAGTTTGAGCCCAAGATCCGCACAGTCCCGTTTCGATGTGTTGACCACGGCAAGAAACAGACCTGGCACCTGCCCTGTGAGTCGCATTGAACGATCTACGCGTCTTTTTCGAGGACCTGGCCAAAAAATGGGAGGCTCAGCAGCTGCCCGACCAGCAGGAAGCGTTGCGGCGACTGTTGGCCCCCTTCAGGTGGAAGACACGGCCACGCGCTATACCGCCATAGCGCAGCGGGCGGCCACCCCGCTATAAAACTCCTCCCGCCCCCCTCCACTTGTTGTGGATATACTGCCTCCCCGCCCCCTCGGCGCTTACGCCCCCCACCCGCTCGCTTGACTATCTCTCCATTATGCGTATAATATGTAAATGATAATCATTCTCAAGAGGTGGCCATGACTCCAACCAACCACTTGGCCGAATCCTTGCACGACAGCGGTCGCCGGCTCACCCGCCAGCGGCGACTGGTGATGGAAGTGCTGCAAGATAATCCGGGCCACCTGGAAGTGGAGAAAGTATACGCCCTGGCCAAGGCCCGCGACCCCAATATCAGCCTGCCGACGGTCTATCGCGCCCTGGCCGTGCTGAAGGAGATGGGGTTGGTGCAAGATCACACCCTCGGAGAAGGCCACGCCCACTTCGAGACGGTTCCGGAAACGCCGCACTACCACTTCACATGTCTGGAGTGCGGACGGGTCGTGGAGTTCGACGCGCCCCAGATCGTGCGGCTGGTGCACACTCTGAGCGAACGCGAGGGGCTGCAGGTCACCGATGTGCACCTGCTCCTCAGCGGGTACTGCGCTCGATGCCGGGCAGGAGGTGGAGATGCCAGAGACCTCGAGTAAAGTATCTCTGTTGAGCGATCTGCCGGCCGGGACGCGCGGCGTCGTGCGCGGGCTGCGCGGCGGCAGGGAGTTCGCCAGCCGCGTGGCCGTGTTGGGGTTCACCGTCGGCGCCGAAGTGACGGTCGTCCAGAACTATGGACGCGGGCCGATCATCGCGGCCGTGCGCGATACGCGCGTAGCGCTGGGGCGCGGCGAGGCGGCCAAGATACAGGTGGACGTGATGCGTGAGGCGTGATACGTGAGGTGCTGTGAACGAACCAATCCAAAACCGAAAATCCGAAATCGGCAATCCCATCACCGTCGCGCTGGCCGGACAGCCTAACGTCGGCAAGTCTACCGTGTTCAACATGCTCACCGGCCTGAACCAGCACGTGGGCAACTGGCCGGGCAAGACCGTCGAGCAGAAAATCGGCGAGTTCAGGCACAACGGGCGGGTGATCCGCCTGGTGGACCTGCCGGGCACATATAGCCTGACGGCCAACTCCGAGGAGGAGCGCATCGCGCGCGACTATCTCATCCGCGAGCGGCCCGATGTGGTGGTCGTCGTGGTCAACGCCGCCGCGCTGGAGCGCAACCTGTACCTGGTGACCGAACTGCTGGCGCTGCCGTCGCCGATGGTGGTGGCCCTGAACATGACCGACGTCGCCGAGCAACACGGCCTGCACGTCGAGCCGCACGTGCTGGAGGCCGCGCTGGGCGCACCGGTCGTGCCGGTGATCGCCTGCAAGAACCAGGGGCTGCGCGAGTTGATCGAGGCCGTCGAGCGCGTGGCCGCCGCCCCGGATGCTTTCAAGCCCAATCGCCCTGTGATCCGCCCCGAGCACCGTCCCATCTTGGATGAAATCCGCGCCCTGATCGCCGGCCAAGTGCCGCAGCCATACCCCGAAGACTGGTTCGCGCTCAAGTTGTTGGAAGGCGACGTGGAAATCGCCGAGATGCTGCACCAGGCCGCGCCGGAAACGTGGGCGCGCGTGCATGCGCTGTTGAAACGGCACGAGGACGCCTACCTGGACATCGCCGGCGGGCGCTATGAATGGATCGGGCGCATGGTGCGCGCGGCGGTCGTCCGCCCCAGGGCCGGCGCCGTCACGCTGACCGACCGCGCGGACAAGGTCGCCACGCATCCCCTGTGGGGGCTGCTACTCCTGTTGGGCATCTTTGGGCTGGTCTTTTGGCTCACCTACACGGCGGCGCTGCCGGTCGTGAATTGGCTGGACGAGGTGCTCATCGGCGGGCTGTCCGAAGGTGTACGGGCAATGTTGGCCGGCGCGCCGGGGTGGCTCTCCGGTCTGATCGTGTACGGCGTCATCGGCGGCGCGGGGACGGTGCTGACCTTCCTGCCGATCCTGGTGATCTTTTTCGCGGCGCTGGGCTTCCTGGAAGATGTGGGCTACTTTGCGCGCGCCGCCTACGTGATGGACCGCTTCATGCACTGGATGGGGCTGCACGGCAAGTCCTGCCTGCCGTTGGTCGTGGGCTTTGGCTGCAACGTGCCGGGCGTGATGGGCTGTCGCATCCTGGAAGACCGCCGCGCGCGGCTGTTGACCGCCCTACTGACGCCGCTGGTGCCGTGCACCGGGCGACTGGCGGTGCTCACGTTCCTGGCCCCGGCTTTCTTCGGCCGCGCGGCGGTGTTCGCCTCGTGGGGAATGGTGGCGCTCAACCTGGTCGTTCTGGCGCTCATTGGCATTGCCGTCAATCGGTTGGTCTTCAAGGGCGCGCACACGGCGTTCATCATGGAGATGCCGCTGTACCACCTGCCCAACGCGCGCACCATTGGGCTGTTCGTCTGGTACAACACCTGGGCCTTTGTCAAAAAGGCCGGCACGATCATCCTGGTGGCCTCGGTCATCGTCTGGGGCCTCTCGACGCTGCCGGGCGGCGACGTGGAACACAGCCTGTTGGCCGGGCTGGGGCGCGCGCTCGCGCCGCTGGGAAACCTGATGGGCCTGGGCGACTGGCGGTTGATCGTCGCGCTGCTGAGCAGTTTCGTCGCCAAGGAGAACACAGTCGCCACGCTCGGCATCCTGTTCGGAGCCGGCGAGGCGGCGGGCGGACTGGCGCAGCAGGTCGCCGGGGCGCTCACGACGCCCGCGGCGCTGGCCTTCCTGGCCGTGCAGATGCTGTTCGTCCCCTGCGTGGCGACGGTGGCCGTCATCCGCCAGGAGACGGGAGCGTGGAGATGGACGGCCCTGAGCGTGGCGCTGCAACTGGCGCTGTCGCTCGCCGTGGGCGTCGCCGTGTATCAGGTGGGACGATTGCTCTGAGTATGGGCATCCTGGACGACCTGTTAGCGACCCTGCCGGACGACGCGGCGGTGCACGCGGTGCTGGTCGGCGTGCACTGGACGGTCGTGTGCAGCCGCGGCTGCGGATTGGCCTCGACGATAACCGCCGATAGACCGCACGGCCACGTGCAGGTGCGCGACGTGGGCCGCCTGCATCTCAAGAGCGCGCGCGAACTGGCCGAGTACGCCCGCTCGGATGACCCGCTCGAAGCCGGCATCGGCCTGGCGGCGATCAACTCGCTGCTGGACGTGGACGAGCGCAATGCGGTCGAGATCAACGCCGCCGACGTGCTGGCCGAACGCGGGCGTGGCAAGACCGTCGCGCTGGTGGGCCACTTTCCCTTCATCCCCAGGCTGCGCGAACAGGTCGGCCAACTATGGGTCATCGAGCAACACCCGACGGAAGGCGAATACCCCACCGCAGCTGCCGCCGAACTGATCCCACAGGCCGACGTGGTCGCCATCACCGCTAGCGCGCTCATCAACCACACGCTCGACGGGCTGCTCGCGCTCTGCCGGCGCGAATCACCGGTAATGATACTGGGGCCGAGCACGCCGCTTTCGCCGGTGCTGTTCGCGCACGGCGCGACGCTCCTCTCCGGCGCGCGCGCCGTGGACGAGGCGGCGGTGCTGCGCACCGTCGGCCAGGGCGCGACGTTCCGGCAGGTGGAGGGCGTGCGGCTGCTGACGTTGCAGCGGGAGGAGCCATAATCATAGACCACAATGGCAGGCTTCAAGCGGCTGACTCGGCACAAGTGCCGCGTCCGCGCCTTGACCGCTGTTGTCATCCGGCGAGGAGGACGAAGAGGCCGGTCACCTCAACCGCACCACCGGCATAGTAGTCGAACGCGTCACGATCCCGCGGCACGCGCCTCCAGCAACTCGATCAGCGGATTGAGCAGAATCATGAACTGCCTTCCGCCGCCGAACCCGCGGCCCCGCCCGCCGGGCCAACCACCACCGGCTTCCATCGTCGCCCGCAGCGCTTGGCGTTCCTCCTCGCTCATGCTCTCGAACTCGGCCCGGCGTGTGGCCATCTCGGGCGGCAGTGTCCCACCACCCGGCGGCTCACCGCTCCACCCTGCCGGCGGTGTACCTTGCAGCCCGCCGCCGAACCCCGCCGGCGGCACGCCTCGCGGCCCCGGCGTCCCTTGCAGCGTGCCCGAAAAGACGCTCCCAGGCCGGATGTCGTGCTCCTCCATCCAGGCCTGCATGTCCTCCTGCGTGAGGTGCATCTCGGCGATGGCCTGCAACTGCTGCGGGGTCATCGTCTCCTCGATCTGCTTCAGCACGGCGTTCACCTCGGCCTGCGCCGTCACGCCGCCCTGGAGCGCCTGCCAGAGCGGGAGCAGCGTCTTGGCCTGATCGGGCGTGACGGCGCTCCCCGCCTCCTCCAGTTTGAGCGTACCCAATGCCAGTTGAGTGGCCGCGTCCAGCGCTCCCTCGTAATCGGTGCGCAAGACTTGGCTGGTATAGACTGCGCCGGTATCCCCGCTCACCGCAGTCTCCTGCCTCCCTCCGCACCCGGCCAACGCCCCCATCACGAGGACCAGCATTGACACGATACGCAAGCGTTTCATCACTTGACCTCCGTTCGTCCACCTGCAAACTTGCATACTTGCTCGCTACTCCCGTCGCAGCGCCTCGATCGGATCCAGCCGCGCCGCGCGGGTGGCCGGATAATAGCCGAAAAAGATACCCACCAGAGCAGCAGCGCCAAAGGCCAGCGGGATAGAAGCCGGCACCAACGTCGTGCGCATCGTTCCCAGTTCGTTGAAAATATAAGAGCCGCCGACACCGGCCAGAACCCCCATCACCCCACCGAGCAGACTCAGCATCACCGCCTCTAGCAGAAACTGGAGTTGCACATCGCGGGGGCGCGCGCCCAGTGCCTGCCGCAGGCCGATCTCGCGCGTGCGCTCGGTGACGCTGACCAGCATGATGTTCATGATGCCAATGCCGCCCACGATCAGCGAGACGCCGGCGACCCAGGCCAGCAGGCTACGGAACGTCGCTGTCGTCGAGGCCCGCGCTTCGATGATGCTCTCCTGCGTCATCAGGCTGAAATCGGGCGACGATGGGTCCACGTCGTGTTGCCGAACCAACACTTCCGTCACCTGCACCATCACGTCTTCCATCACGTCTTTGCTCTCGGCGGAGACATAGATCGTCTGCACCCTGTTGCCGCCGAAACGCGCCGGGGTGAATTTCTTGAAGACAAGGGCGAGTGGAACGTACACACGACCGTCATAGTCGGTGTTGCCGACCACGCCCTTGGCTTCCATAACACCGACAACGGTACATTTGACCGAGCCGATCTTGATGGATTGGCCGAGGGCGGCATTGAGATCGCCAAAAAGTTCCTGGGCAATGTCATAGCCCAGGACGGCGACCTTGTGTGCGCGCTCATTATCCTCGTCGCTCACAAAGCGCCCCACGGCCACCCGGTAATCGCGCACATAGGGAAAACCGGCGGTTGTGCCGACGACCGCGATGTCTTCCAGCGTCATGCTCCCGGCCTTGACGGTCTGGTTCGTGAACTGTTCGGCCGAGACGCCGTTGATGCCCGTCACGTTCTGAGCGATGGCGGTGATGTCGTCGTAGGTAAGGCCCGGCATCCGCCCAGGGCCCATACTCATACCCCGGCCAAAGCCGGCCCGACTGAACGACGGCATCACCATAATCAGATTGGCGCCCAGGGCGTTGATCTGATCGGCGATCTCGGCCTCGGCGCCAGCGCTGACGGCCATCATCACAATGACGGCCCCCACCCCGATGATGACACCCAGCGTCGTCAGGAACGAACGCACCTTGTTGAGGGTCAATCCTTCCCACGCCGTCTTGAACGTGCGCCACAGGCTCATCGAGTCCTCCTCCCGTTTGGCCTATCGGAATCAATCTGCCCGTCCAAGAGATGGATGACGCGCTCCGCGTAATTGCCGATGTCGGGTTCGTGCGTCACCATGACAATGGTCGCGCCCCGTTGGTGTAACTGCTGCAACAATCCCATGATCTCGTGGCTGGAGTGAGTATCCAGATTGCCCGTCGGCTCGTCGGCCAGGATGATGGAAGGGTTGTTGACCAGCGCCCGGGCGATGGCGACCCGCTGTTGCTGTCCACCCGACAGTTCGTTGGGCTTGTGATGCACGCGGTCGCCCAGCCCCACCGACTCTAGCGCGGCGACGGCGCGTTCATAGCATTCCCTCTCGCTGAAGCGTTGGTGACCGTTGTACAACAGGGGCAACATCACGTTCTTGACCGCCGTCAGCCTTGGGAGCAGGTTATACGACTGGAAGACGAAACCGATCTGGCGATTGCGCACGCCGGCCAACTGGTTCTTGCTCAACCGGCTCACGTCCTCTCCATCCAGTACATAGGTCCCGCTCGTCGGACGGTCCAGGCAACCCAGGATGTTCATCAGCGTGGACTTGCCCGAACCGGAAGGCCCCATCACGGCGATGAACTCGCCCCTCTCGACGGTGAGATTGATGCCGCGCAGGGCATGGACGGCCACAGTGCCCGTGCCATAGACCTTGGTCAAGTCCCTGATCTCGATCAAGTGTTCCGCCATCCTCTCATCTCCGAGCGCCTATGGCCCGACTATGATGGGCTCTCCGCCGGGCGGCCCGAAAACGGGCCCCTCGCCAGGTTGCTGCTCCGGCACGGTCGTCCCGGTGCTTGCCTGCTCTCCCAGGCTGACGACTTCGCCTTCCGCCAGGCCGGAGCGGATCTCGGCGTTGACCAGGTCCATCAAGCCCACCTCGACCGGGCGCAGCGCCAGTTGGCCGTCTGGCTGTACGACAAAGACGGCATACCGGCCCTCGCCTAGTTCACGCAGCGCTTGGATAGGGACGAGCAACACGCCTCGGGCCTCGGCAGAGATGACCTCGACATCGGCGTTCATGCCGCCGAACAAGCGGAGGGACGGTGACGCGGAGAGGTCAATGCTCGCCCACGCCTGAACGGCCAGTATGTTGCCCACCGTGACCAGTGCCGGGTCCACGCGGACGACCGTCCCGGTGAAGGTATCGTCAGGTAGGGCCTCGAAGGCGATCTCTACCTTGTTGCCCACCGCCACACCGCTCATATCCGACTCTTCGACCCAGAACTCGATCAGCGGCTGAGACAGGTCGGCGAGGGTGATGATCGGCGTCGTGCCCACGTATTGGCCGGGTATCGCCGTCACCGCCGTCACCGTGCCGTCGAAGGGCGCCCGCAGTTCGGCCGCTTCCAGATTGGCGCGGGCCTCTTCCAGTGCCAGTTGCGCCTTCGCCACCCGTTGTTCGGCCTGCAGCACGGTCGCCGTAGTCGGGCCGGTCTGCAACAGCCTCAGTGCTTCCTGCGCCTGATAGACGCGATTGCGGGCCTGGTCCAACTGGTTCGCGGCGTCGAGTTCCTCCATCCGCGCCTGGCGCACGGCCTGGTTGAAGCGGTATTCCGCCGCTGCTCGATCGTTCCACGCGCCTTCGAGGTCGCTCTGGCCGGCGCCGTTCGTCTCCACGCCCTGGTAGCGGTCTGCGTACCACAGGAACTCGATCTGGCGGGCGCGCACGGCCGCATCGAGGCTCGAGTTCAACGTGTTGCTGTAGGTGTACTGCGCGACAATCAGCGCAGCCTGGGCACTCTGCAAGTTGGCGCGAGCGGCGGCCAGTTCGGCGTCGGTGGCCCCTTTGCTGGCGTCGGTCAGATCCAATTGGGCCAGGCGCAAGTTGATGTCGGCTTCTTCCACGGCCACCTTCAGGTCCTGCGTCTCCAGGCGTGCCAGCACCTCACCTGCCCGCACCTGGTCGCCCACCTGCACGCGGACCTCCGCCACGTAACCCGGGGTCTGAAAGCCGAGGTCGCTCTCCGCAGCCGGGACCAGCGTGCCGGAACCGCTGACGGAGATGACCAGATCGCCACGGCGCACCTGCGCGGTCGCGAGAGTCGGCCCGGCCGAGGTCTGCCCCGGCAGATAGGCGAGCCGATAGTAGGCGTACCCGCCGCCACCCAGTGCAAGTAAGACGATCAAACCGATCCAGAACGCTCTTTTGCGAAGCATAATCCCTCCACAGGCGTGGGGCGAAATGCCATTTCGCCCTACTCGATGCTTACGCTCTCTCCCAATTCGAGGCCGTCGAGGATTTCGGCGCTCACGGCGTCCATCAGCCCGACCCGAACCGTGCGCGTTTCCGACGTCCCATCGGGCCTGATGACGACGACGGTGTACTGACCGGGCGCCGTTTCCCGCAGCGCCTCCACCGGCACGAGCCGCGCACCCCTGGTCTGGGCTGCGATCACTTCGACGCTCGCCGTCATGCCGGAGAGGAGACGGGTATCCAGAGCGTCGAGAGGCACGCTGGCCCACGCCTGGACGGCCGCAGTGCCGTTTACCGTCGTCAGCATCGGCTCGACGCGTATGACCTCCCCGGCAAAGGTCTCGTCGGGCAGGGCATCGAAGACAATGTTCACCGGATTGCCCACCGCGACGCCCATGAGATCCGCCTCTTCCACCCAAAAGCGCACCCAAGGCTCCTGTAGAGTCGCCAGGGTGAGCACAGGCGTATTGGCGCCGACCTGTTCACCGACCGTCGCCGACACCTTCATCACGACGCCGTCAAAAGGGGCGTACAACTGCGCCGCTTCCAGGTTGGCAATCGCCTTCTCGCGCGCCAACAGCGCCTGGTCAACGGCCAGCGTGGCGCGCATCAGCGTCTCGGTAAGCGGCTCGCTCTCCAGCAGCCGCAGATTCTCCCGTGCCTGATAGACGGCGTTACGGGCCTGATCCAGCCGGTTCTTCGCCTGGACCTCTTCCGCGCGCGCTTGGTTGACCGCCGCCTGCCATTGCCCCTCCGCCGAGATCATAGCGTTCATCGCGTGGTCGAGATCGCTCTGGGTGAGGCTCCCCGCCTCGTACTCGGCCTTCTTTCTCTGGTAGTAGCCGACATACCAATCGTATTGAAGTTTTGCGTACTTGGCGGCGGCGTCGAGGTTCGAGTCTGACGTTTTCTCGTAGGCATCCTGCGCCAAGTCCAATTCGGCCAGGGCGGCCCGCAAGGTAGCGCGAGCGTTGGCCAACTCGGCTTCGCTCGGCCCTGCCTGGACATCGGTCAACTCGAGTTGGGCAAGTTGCACCTGGACGTCGGCTTCGGCGACGGCCCGCTCCAGGTCAGCCGTCGCCAACCGGGCCAGCAGGTCGCCCTTCTGCACCCGGTCACCCACGTCCACCAGCACCTCGCGCAACACGCCGCCGGTGCGGAATCCCAATTCGAGTTCGGTTGCCGGCACCAGTGCACCGCTGCCATCCACCGTGATGATGATGTCGCCTTGCGTCACCGTTGCCGTCGTCGGCGTTTGCTGCGCAGGCTGCCGCGGCTCTGCCGCCACAGCAAAGAATCGCGTGTAGGCCACATACCCGCTCCCGCCGAGGAGGAGCAGTACGAGGGTCAGGATGATCCAGATGCCACGTTTGCTCATGTGACCTCCACCGGGTTAGTTGTATCCGGAACCGGGCGCCGAGTAATCGCAGAATCCGTCGCCATCGCGGTCGGTATAGTGTCGGCATCGCCCCGGATACGGATCGTTGACCAGGCCCCGCGGGCAGGCAACACCATCCCGTTGCGGCGCGGGCCGTTCCACTTCGCTCTCCACCGGCCCGTCGCCGGTGTCCGCTTGCTCCGCGCCACCGGGCCAGGTTCCGGCGGTCAGCGCGCAGCCTGCCGCGATTATGCCGGTTACCGCCGCGCCCAGGCCAAGCCACAGGAATCGCCGTCGTGAGATTCTGCTCTCCGAAGGCGCATCTGCCGGGGCATTTCTGCCACCGGTCAGCATCTTCCGGGTCATCCCGGCGATCCACTTCCGATGCAGCACCAGATGCGTCAGCACCCCTGCCATCAATGCCAGGCTGCTCCAGGTGTGCAGGCGATTCCATACAAGGTAACTGAGGCCCAAAACGGCTGAACTGCCCGAGCCAACCGGCAGCAGGAAAACCAACCCGCTGATTGCGCTTAGTGTAAACGCAATCCCAATCCCCACATCCACCCAATAGTTCACCGTGTTCCTTTTCATTCCCACCTCCACGTTCGACAGACTCTATTATAGGCAACGACCTGAGAACGCCCTAAACAAACGCTGAGAAAGCGCTGAGAATGTGGACCTGCCCGTAATGGCTCGGACCGGCCTTTTTTCTACCGCAAAGGACACGAAGGGACCGAAGAGGGAATCTCGTTGCTGAAAGCCAAGAACGAGACCCTTCGCTCCGCTCAGGGTGACAAATCGGATCTACTGAGTCTGGTTCTCGGTACAAAACCAGGCCGGAGGCCCGCTTCAGCCGGGAAAACCCCGATAGATCAGAGCGACCGAAGGCTGAAAGTCCAGGCTGAACGGGCGTTTCAAATGAGACTCAAAGCGCACGGCTGAGGGCAGGCCCGCCCTGGCGGGCAGGTGAAAGCCCTGGCGGGCTTCTGCTGAGCCGATGGCTTCGAGCCATCGGCGGGGCCGGGCACGGACGACCCTGTGAGCCGGTAGTTGGGCCGGGGAATCGCTCAAAAGCGGCAGGATATCGCCTAGGCCGCCCCGGTGAAATAGGGGGGAGGAGCGCCAGGGCGCTCCTCCCCTGCCATACGCATAGACCACCTCCTCTCCACACCGCTGTCGGCGGCGCTCACTCGTCGCTAGAGGAGCCACATCCATGCCATCCGCGACCGCCGCGGCCTGGCCCCATCGGCCCGAAGCCTCGCCCCATCGGCATATAGCCTTTCTCGATCCCCTCCAGCAGCCAGTCGGCCTGCTCCTGCGTCATCTTGCCGTCTTGGACTGCCTGGGCGATGGCTTGTTTCATGGCCTCGACACGGACGGCTTTCATCGCCTCCTGCACCACCTGGATGTCCACGCCCTGCGCCTCGGCGATCTCGGCCAGCGTCTTGCCGGCGTGCAGTTCGGAGAAGAGTTCCTCGGGAGTCAGGCCAAGCGCCTCGGCTGCTGCGTCGAACGTCGTCCATCGGTCGCCGGGCCCGCCGCCGAACAAGCCCCACGGGCCACCCCAGCCGCGGCCTCCACCGGGCCAGCCGGGGACCGCTCCGGGCTCGGGTGTGCCGGAGGGCGCTCCAGGGGTGGGCGTGGGGGCAGGCGCCTGCGCGGAGGCGATTGCCACACCCACCAGCGCCACGACCAACAGCACGATCAGCACGATCAGCGCGCCGCCGCCCAACCAAAGGATCTTTTTGCCCACATGACTCACCTCCCTTCTCGCCAGTTTGGATTGGCCTTTGCCAACCTTGCGTTTCTATCATAGCCGCTACGGTTGAGAGCAGCCTGAGCGGGTGCTGAGAAGAGGCTGAGAAAACGCGGCCAAATCGCTCTGGTGTTTTTCTCAGCATTCGTTCAGCATTCCCTCAACCGCCTCTCAGGTACAGGGGCCATAATGTGGTATAATTCAGGCATTGCTGGAAAAAGCCGTAGCCCAGCGCCTTGTGCGCGTTTCAGACGCCGATAAGCGGCTAAACTAGAGCACGTTTCCAAAAGTTCTTAGGGTATGTCCCTAACCCGGACAAGCCGGACCCAAAAACCACGAAGGACACGAAGGATACACGAAGATGTTCTAAGTTTTGTCAAGTAGCAGAACCTGAACAACTTGAATAGCCTAGCCTGGACACAAGCCGC